>Ga0070727_10002728_pt1 | contig 16640 bp, 11 predicted proteins | sample tdAd472_FD_66722 | JGI IMG/M metagenome (GOLD analysis project Ga0070727, IMG submission 66722) | Marine sediment microbial communities from the Atlantic coast under amendment with organic carbon and nitrate - tdAd47.2 | ecosystem: Environmental > Aquatic > Marine > Coastal > Sediment | place...
GAAAGAATCTATGTACAATCCTTGTTTTAATGGAAGAGTAGATTCTTTAAACAAATTAGATATTATTTCAATCCTCATTTATCATTGGATGTAATACTAAAACTTAAACTCGGAAGATATGTTTCAATCCTCTTCGATTCTTTTTTTTGAACCAGACTTGGTCCGTAAACTAAATTTAAACCACTTTAGGACTTCAAAATTAATCTCTCCAAAAGAACTTGATCTAAGACAGAACCAGATAACTGTAATGATACAAAATGTACCAATGATTAAGACAAGACCAATTTTGAAAAGTGGTATCATTTTTCTAAATTTGTAAACAAATTATATATTTAAAGTAAAATAACAAATCAAAGATAAATAATATTTTCAAAAAATGCAAGATCAAGCCATTACCAGCATTGGAAGACTCACCGCCAGTCCACACAACAAACCCTATCAGAATTTTATCGAGGACATGTTTCCCAGGCAGGACAATTATAACATGATCTTGGCGGTCTTTCGAGTAATAGAAAAGGAAGGGCGTTTTCAATGCAGTTTTGAAAAAATAGATGTCGACAATGTAAGTAGCAAAAACTATCAGCGCTATGCCTACCGGAAGGGCTCTTCTCGGGGCGGCGATATCACCTTTACTACTAAGTTTGGCGACATCAATAAGAAGTTTAAAACCTTTTACCCCAAACAGCTGAATGATCTCATTGCCTTTGCCAAACAAAATGATGAACAAGAAGAAGCCTCCTTATTTCAGGCACTAAAGGACTACTTATCCATAGCTGCTTTGGACGTGAAAGCAAGTTTGAGCCAGCAATACGAAGCACTAGATAAAAAGCAACAGCAACTTACGGGTTTTAGCGTGCAATTTTTGGGCTTAGAGGGGGGGCGGTACTTGGAAGACTTCAGCAGCATTCAGCAACTGCTGTACCAGGCAGGTACCTCCGGTAAATCCGAAAAGCATAAGGTGGTCTCAGAAGGGCACCATGAATTATGCGCTATTTGCCATGAGAAAAAGCCGGTTTTACATGGTTTTGCTTCCCCCTTCAAGTTTGCTACAGTGGATAAAACAGGGCTGGTTAGTGGATTCTTTAAGCAAGTTAATAACTGGAAAAACTATCCCATTTGTACCGACTGCGCGTTGGATTTCGAACTGGGAAAGCACTATATCACTGAAAAACTGAATAAGAATTTTTATGGCAGTCGCTTTTTTCTGATCCCTAAGCTAATAGGACCGAAAAGTGACAAGTTGTTACGAAAAGCCTTGACCACTTTAGAAGAAATCGCCTACCAGCAATCGAAAGGGACTCAGCTGGAAGCCAAAGAGGAATTCCTGCTGCGGAAAATTGGTGAGCAAGAATGGACCGAAAATAGCTATGCCTTGAGCCTTTTGTTTTATGAAGAAAATCCCACTACCAAGGCCATTAAAATTAAGCTCTTTCTCGAAGCAATTTTACCCTCTCGCTTTCAAACCCTGTTTACCGGGGTGCCGAAAGTGGTGAATGCTAATCCTCTTTTCAAGCAGGCACTGATGGTGAAAAAAGTACCCACAGATTTGCGTTTTAACTTTGGATTCCTCAAGGCATTTTTTCAAGACGATTTCTACGCCGTGATACAGACCGTCTTTCTAGGTTTGCCCCTATCGAAAGCCGTGCTTTTTGCTAAGTTCATGCAGTTGATTCGTCGCAATTACAATAAGTCACAAACCACCGACGCCTTTGTAGAACCTACCAAGTGGACCGTCCTCAAGGCTATTCTGACTTTCAATTATTTGGCTGAATTAAACATCATCTCTATCAATAAAACAATAATCGCAATGGAAGTACCGAATCATGAACAGGAACCTTTGGAACAAAAGGCTCCTACAATGCGTGCTTTTGATGAAGATGTCTTTAGGCAATTCATCGAAGACAATAGTGGTTTTTTTGATTTGCAAAACGGGTATAAAGTCGGAATTTTTGCTGTGGGCGTTTTAGTCAAGCAGGTATTCAAGCTCCAAGCTAGAAGCCTAGATGGGAATACGCCCTTTGAAAAAAAGCTCAAAGCCTATCACTTGAATCCTAAGTTGTTGAAAAATATTTACATCGAAGCCCTCGAAAAAATCGATAGTTATACGCGTTTTCGCTCCTATCAAGGTCTTCGCAATTTGATCAATGAATACTTTATTCTCAATAGCCATAAGCTCAATCAAATTTCCAATCATGAACTCTCCTTCTACTTCGTAGCAGGCTTAGAGTTTGGTAACCATTTTAGAACCGAAAAAACAAATGAAAATGAGTAATATTATCCAAAACAGAACAGAACTGCTGTTTCTTTATGAAATTGAAAATGCCAATCCCAATGGGGACCCCTTGAATGAAAATCGACCCCGTTTTGATGTAGAAGACAGTCGAGCTATCGTGTCCGATGTACGCTTGAAAAGAACCATTCGCGACTATTGGTTTGAGTACAAAGGATACAATGGGAGCAATGGCAAAGATGTATTCGTGAGGGAAACGAAGTATTCGGATAAGGGCAAAGAGTATGTGGCAAGTGGCAAAAGACGGGTAGAAGATTTTAAGGGGGATAAAAAGGATAGTAAGGCCATCCGCACCCAACAAATCTTGGATCGATGTATCGACATTCGCGTTTTTGGAGGAGTGTTGCCCTTGGATAAGGATGCGATCACCTTCACCGGCCCCACTCAATTTCAGATGGGAAAATCACTCAACCGAACCGAAATTATGGAAGAACAGGGCACGGGTGCTTTTGCTTCTGCAGAAGGGAAAGGGAAGGCTACCTTTCGCATGGAGTACAAATTACCCTATGCCCTGATCGGTTTCAACGGCATCATAAATGAAAAAGCGGCAGCCTATTCCATGATGCAGGAGACCGACAAAGCTTTACTATTGGAGGGAATTTGGGAAGGCACGAAACACTTGATTTCACGTTCTAAATTTGGACAGACGCCCCTTTTGCTACTCAGTATTGAATATAATACGCCCTTTTACATTGGCAATCTACGACAAAGGCTAAAACTCAACTGTGATAATGATTTAAAGATCAGGGGCACCGAAGATTATCAAGTTGATGTAAGTGCATTATTGCAAGCCTTAAGCCAACATCAATCAAAAATCCATTCCATTAGTTTACAAATGGATGATCGACTTAGGACGGTGAAAGACAATACACCAATGGATTTAAAAACAGCACTCGATGAAATCGCTTGAAGTTCTCATCTTTGAATTGGGAGGTGAATATGGGCATTTCAGAAAATTTAATACCACTTCCTCACCCTTGACCTATGTCATCCCTACTCGTCAGGCCATCATGGGTTTATTGGGTGCTATTCTAGGAATAGAAAGAGAATCCTCAGCGGGCAAACGCTCGCCAGGAACCCCAAGTCTGAGCGAATGCTTTGACCGAAGCAAAACAAAGGTTGCGGTTCAGGTTTTGCAGCCGATCAAAAAAGTGAATATGGGTTTTAATCTGTTGGATACGGGCAAATCACCCGCTTCTTTTTTCAACATACGACAACGCACACAGATCGAATTTGAATTGCTAAAGAATCCTAGGTATCGCATCTATTTCACCCATGAAGATTCCGATGTGTTCCAGAAACTTTGCCAGCGTATAGCCGCAGTTGACCATCATTTTACCCCCTATTTAGGCTTAAGCCAGTTCACTGCTAGTGTGGATTGGGTGGCTAGGGAAACTTTGCGGCAGGAAAAAAGTGAAGCCGATTTTGTAGCTGTCCATACAGCGATTAACTTATCTAGTTTAGCCCCAGAGGAAACCGTTAATTTCAACCGACTGGGGGCCTATACCACTGATACCTTTCCTATGGCCATGCGAGCCGATCGGGTGGTGACGGAATATGCGCAAGTCCTCATTGAACGGACCGGCCAGCCTTTAATACTTAAGAAAAGGGACTGTTGGATCTCCTCTTTTGGGAAAATTCTTTTTCTATGATCGAAATTATTTCTCATCCCGGGAAACCTTTGATTGTCCATCTCCGAGAAGTGGCTCGTTATGGTGCAGCCACGATTGAGCAACTCTCATTGGGATTGGCCATCAACAAAGAAATATTGCAAAAAATAGCTTTCATCCAAGGAGCGGTGCACGACATAGGGAAGGCGACCCGCAACTTTCAAGCATACATCCGTTCGGGCGGTGAAATAGTCAATCCCCCCAAGCATCATGCGCTGATTTCTGCCTATTTGGCCAAAGCCATCACCCAACAGTTTTTAGCGGGAGAAGACTTGCCAGCAATGGATCAGGAACTCTTGCCTTACTTTGTCTTTACCGCCGTCAAACGGCATCATGGGAACGTGAAAAATTTTGCCTATGAATTGGAAAGTTTATCCGAAAAAGAAGAAGATCTAAAGATACTTGTGCACAATTTTTATGATGAGGAAGTACAGGCTATTCTTGATGAGTTATTGCCAGAGATTGGCCTAAGCTACGATTGGGAAGTGTTTAAGGAAAGCATGACTGATTTGACGGTTGTCTTTCATTCCTTTGCTGACTTTTCGATGGACTATATGGAGGATGAATTTACGCCCTTGTCTACGGCTGAAAAAGTAAATTACTTTTACCTCCATCATTTGCTATTTTCTACATTGCTCTTTTCGGATAAGACAGATGTGAAACTAGGGGTGAATAAGTTGGAAAGGGCGGCGCGTTTTCCTTTTGATGCCATCCATCATTTTCGGGATCAAAAAGGTTTCAATCATCCGACTAGCGAAATCAATCAACTCAAAAACCAAGCTTACTTCGAAAGTCTAGCGGGTTTAAAAGAGCAGTTTAATCCCAATCAGCACCTGTATTCCATTACCCTGCCTACGGGTTTGGGAAAAACCATTACTTCACTAGCACTAGCTATGGAGCTCAAACAATTGGTTTCGCCCCAAAATCCTAGAATCATTGTTACGATTCCCTTTACTTCTATTATTGACCAGAATTATGCTGTTTTTCAGGAAATTTTTAATTCCCCTGCTTCCCCGATTTTACTCAAGCATCATCACCTAGCAGAACCATTGTACAAAGTGCAGGAGGATACAGTGGCCGAAAAAGAGGTACAGGTAAGTAAATTTTTGATTGAGACTTGGCAATCGGAAGTCGTAGTCACCACTTTTGTGCAGTTACTGGAGGGCATTTTTACGAATAACAAAGGAAAATTGCTAAAGCTTCCACAACTCATGAACGCCATTGTAATTTTAGATGAAATACAACAAATCAAGTATGAGTTATGGGAGTTGGTGCGCCATGCCTTTCAGGTGCTGGCAGAACGTTATCATTGCTATTTTATATTGATGTCAGCCACGCAACCTTTGATTTTCGAGCCCAAAAAAGAAATTGTAGAATTGATCCCTAATTACCGGCAATACTTCCGCTTTTTTAATCGAACAAAGCTGATTAACAAGACTGAAGAAGTCGTTTCATTAGCTCATTTTTCCAATGAGGTCTTAACTTACCATCAACAAAATCCGACCGCAAACTTGTTGGTTATTTTAAATACGAAACAAGTCGCGCTAAGTTGTTTTCAGGCTTTAAGTGAGCAGATCCGGAACACGAGTGCCAATTTGTATTTTCTCAGTACCTTGATTACACCTTTTGAAAGAAAGCAAATCATTGCTCGGATTAAGCAACCTCCTAATGCGCTGCCCAATGTGATTATCAGTACACAACTCATCGAGGCTGGCGTGGATATTTCGGTCCATACGGTCTTCCGAGCCCTTGCTCCCATCGACGCAATTATCCAAGCAGCAGGCCGAGCCAATCGGTATGCTGAAAACGTACCAGCAAGTGATGTATACCTGTATAGGATTGAAGAATTGGAAAAAGCAACCCATAAACTGTACGGGAGTGGCTTAATGCGGAAAACGGCCAATGTATTGGAAAAGATAGATGTGATAGAGGAGAAGAATTATTTACAGCTGATAGAGGCTTATTACAAAGAAGTGCGAGAACAATCAGATAACTATTTATCGGAAGAATTAGGCCATTTAGAAAACTTACGATTTGAAGAATTAGGTACGTTCAATTTCATCCCTTATCGGAAAACGGAATCCCTTTTTGTACAAATCAACCCGGAGGCCAAAAGAGTGTGGGAGAAGTACCTTTCGATATATCAGGATCAATCTCTTTCGATTTTTGAGAAAAGGGAAGCTTTTGCACTAATCAAGTCTACTTTCTACGATTATGTGATCAATATTCCGATTCCCTATGATCAAGAGAGTATTACTTTCGACAGTACACCAATTATGCATTTTTATTTATCTCGGTTGGAAAATCCCTCTCGTTGTTACCGCTATGATCCCGATGATTTTAGAAACAACACAGGATACCAGGCTGTAGAAACGGCTTTCTTTTAAAAAAACACCCATGCACCAAAGCATCCTCCATTTTCCCAATATCCAACTCCAGGCTCGCGATGGCCACAAGCTTCGGGGATACTTCGCTCAATTATTCGGGCGTGACTCCGACCTATGGCACAATCACCAATCCGACGGGAAGGTCATTTATCGCTACCCGCTCATTCAGTACAAAGTGATAGCAGGAGCACCGATGTTAGTCGGCATTGAAGCAGGTGCCCAGCTTTTGATTCAGCGCTTTTTAAACATCGATCAGATGGAAATAAATGGACAACAAATTCAGGTACAAGAAAAGAACTTGCAAAGCCATGATCTGGCCGTTGGCGTGCAAGAAAGCTTATTCGACTACCGCTTTGTCCATCCCTGGATCGCTTTAAATCAAAAGAACTTTCCCCAATACAATGCCTTGCCGGTGCCAGAGCGAAAAAACTACTTGGAGAAAATATTGCAAAACAATATCCTCGCTTTCTACAAGGGCATTCAGCATTTTGAGACGCAACGGATCATGGTCAAGATTCATCGGTTTACGACGACCCCCGTACAGTTTAAAAATGAAAAAATGTTGGGCGTTTATGGTCAGTTTACCAGTAATGCGCTGGTCCCCGACTATATCGGCCTGGGGAAGTCCGTTTCTAGAGGATTTGGAACCATTATCAAAAATAAGTAGCCCATGCAACTTCACTTGAATACTTACGGCACCTATCTGCACATCAAAGACCAATTGTTTGAAATCCGGACAAAAGCAGCGGGAGAAGTGCAAAAGCACCACATTGCAGCCCATAAGGTGAAAAGTATCTGGATCGGGCAAGGGATAGCCCTCTCTTCGGAGGCAGTGAAGATAGCCATCAAAAATAATATCGACATCGTTTTTCTGGAATACACCGGACAGCCAATTGGGCGTATCTGGCACAGCAAACTGGGGAGTACAAGCCTGATTCGGAAAAAACAATTGGAAGCTAGTCTATGTTCCACCGGCTTAGATTGGGTGAAAAGCTGGCTGCTACAAAAGGTGGGGAATCAATTGGCCCTTATCCACTCGCTGCGAAAACACAGAAAACAACACCATGCTTATTTGGATGAAAAGGTGATACATATACAGGCTCTGATGGATTCCATTCAGGAGGCAGAAGGCGTGACTGTAGATGAAGTAGCCGCTCAGTTACGAGGCTGGGAAGGTACGGCCGGACGTCTATACTTCGCTACTTTGAGCTATGTCCTGGCCCCTCAATATCAATTTAAAGGCCGCTCCTTTCGCCCTGCGCAGGATGCCTTCAATGCCTTTCTCAATTATGCCTACGGTGTGCTGTATAGCCGAGTAGAAAAGGTTTTGATATTGGCCGGACTCGATCCATATGTTGGCTTCTTACACCGCGACGATTACAACTATAAAAGTATGGTGTATGATTTTATTGAACCCTATCGCACTTATGCCGATAAAGTCGTCTTTCAGTTGTTTTCTGCCAAAAAAGTAAAACAATCGCATACCGATGAGTTGGCCAATGGCTTGCGACTCAATAAAGAAGGGAAAGTCCTACTGATGGAAAACTTCAATCGCTATTTGGAAGAAGAGAAAATACGCTACAAAGGCCGCCAACAAACCCGTGCCCATGCGATGCAATTTGATGCGCACCAATTTGCCAATACCTTAATCAAAACCACATGATTACTTGGGTAATGTATGATATCGAACAAGACAAAGCCCGTACCAAAATCGCCAAATACTGCCAGCAAGCAGGATTGTACCGCATACAATACTCGGTCTTCTTAGGTACGATCGGCGATAATGAAAGAGACAGCCTAGCACTACAAATCGAACAGCTTATCGACCCCGACCGCGATAAAGTCTACATTTTTCCCATGAGCCAGCAAGCTCTAAAATCCAGCACCTTGCTAGGGCAAGCCTTTGATCGTAAGCTGGTCACAGATCAAGTAAAAGCCTTGTTTTTTTAAATTTCATCATACTTCTGGACATTTTGTTGAAAAGGTTAAGGTTTAAGCCAGGAATAGGGCGCTAAACTGCTCAACTTTTAAGCGCCTAAACTGCCAATGTCCACTAGTATGAAATTTCATATGCGATGTTATCTCTCACCCCTTCTCATATCATTCAGCACCTCTACTGCCCCCGCTTCACCTATTTCGAGTACGTCTTACGCATTCCTCAATACGAAGAAAAGTACTTCAAGGTGCAAAAAGGTCGAGCCGTACACCAGCAAAAAGCCCAGCAAAATATTGCCTACCTCCGGCAAAGCCTAGGCGTGATCGATAAGCAACTGAATCAATACCTGACCAATGATTTATTGCGGGGAGAAGTCGACGAAATCCTATGGCTCAAAGATGGAACAATGGCCCCTTTGGATTATAAATTTGCGCACTACAAAGATCGGGTATTTACTACCTACAAAACACAATTGTATTGTTATGCTTGGCTGATCGCCGCGCAATTTGAGCGAAAGGTCAAAAAAGGTTTCCTCGTTTATACCCGCAGCCAAAATAAAGTGATAGAAGTGCCCATTACCTCAACCCACATAGCGACTGTCCAAGGGGCGGCAGAACGAATCGGGGAGATTATTAGCCAGAATAGCTTTCCAAAAGCTACGCATTTTAAAAAGAGATGCTTATCTTGTACTTACCGGAATATATGTAGCAAGTAAAATACAAGCAGCCGGGGTGATATTTATTTTTGGTAGCTCGAAAAAGAGACGTAACTAGCTGTTAAACACCAATTTAGCAACTTGAAAAAAGAGAAAAATAGTAGAGAAAATGTTCTTTGACAATCAGGAAAGTATACAAATAAGCCAGTCGGTGCATCGCTTAAGGTGTTATCAGACAATGTGTTATAAAGGCAGACGACTTCGAGAGCTAATCCATTTACAATGAGGATTGAAACGTCAGCTCCACCCCTGCTTGATAAACAGCAATCTTATCTTCGAGAGCTAATCCATTTACAATGAGGATTGAAACAGCCAAATTAAATCCGATTTGGATCGGTTCGATTTCCTTCGAGAGCTAATCCATTTACAATGAGGATTGAAACCCAAAAGTCAGACATTAAACGCCCCAATGATTCAAACTTCGAGAGCTAATCCATTTACAATGAGGATTGAAACATTAGGCAGGAGGATGAATTAGTAGGAGATAAAACGCCTTCGAGAGCTAATCCATTTACAATGAGGATTGAAACGCTGGTTACGAGGTTAAATCAGTAATAGCAAGGGCACTTCGAGAGCTAATCCATTTACAATGAGGATTGAAACCTCGGTTCACCTGGCTTGCCTTTCACGCTTTCGTAACTTCGAGAGCTAATCCATTTACAATGAGGATTGAAACATATTGTTCGCGGAATGTGTCTATTACGGTTGCGTCTGCTTCGAGAGCTAATCCATTTACAATGAGGATTGAAACACGAAGAAATATGGATAGACAAGAACAGGTTAAACTTTCTTCGAGAGCGAATCCATTTACAATGAGGATTGAAACATCGCTTTGGTAAATGTTGCAACCGGATCAACGCCTTCTTCGAGAGCGAATCCATTTACAATGAGGATTGAAACTTACTGCTGATATAGCCTTGCATGGTTCAGATCGATCTTCGAGAGCGAATCCATTTACAATGAGGATTGAAACTTGTTGCTTGATGGATATACGCCTATAGAAAACCCCTCTTCGAGAGCGAATCCATTTACAATGAGGATTGAAACACCAGATAGGTAGTCGATTGCGTTCCAGTTCCGTCCCTTCGAGAGCGAATCCATTTACAATGAGGATTGAAACTGCGATGAATAAATAATACCCGCTTGCACTCATGCAAACTTCGAGAGCGAATCCATTTACAATGAGGATTGAAACATGCCTTCTAGTTCACGCTTCGCTGCGTTAGCGTTTTCTTCGAGAGCGAATCCATTTACAATGAGGATTGAAACTTAATCAAGTATGTATGCCTATTTAAACCCATGTGTTCTTCGAGAGCGAATCCATTTACAATGAGGATTGAAACGTAGGAAAGCTAGTGTCTACACGGCTTCTGGGTCACCCTTCGAGAGCGAATCCATTTACAATGAGGATTGAAACCCAAATGAAGTTATCACTGAGCTGTTCAATACGTATTCTTCGAGAGCGAATCCATTTACAATGAGGATTGAAACCTAGGGGCAGGTCTATATCCTTTGGGGAATACGAGCTTCGAGAGCGAATCCATTTACAATGAGGATTGAAACTCAGCTGGCGGCGGATTTCAACGAGCAGAAGATCGCACTCTTCGAGAGCGAATCCATTTACAATGAGGATTGAAACGCCATAAAAATCATACAAAACCAGAAGAGGCCAATGCTTCGAGAGCGAATCCATTTACAATGAGGATTGAAACGAACAAAGCTATCTGTCCTACCTGAATATTTCGACGCTTCGAGAGCGAATCCATTTACAATGAGGATTGAAACGAAGGCAAGTCGCCGAAAGAAACCGAACCAATCCCGCTTCGAGAGCGAATCCATTTACAATGAGGATTGAAACTGCTATCTATTCGGACAATGATGAATTTGATACACACTTCGAGAGCGAATCCATTTACAATGAGGATTGAAACTCCGCGTTATCATAATTCAACGAATAGAGCATTTGCAGCCTTCGAGAGCGAATCCATTTACAATGAGGATTGAAACGTAGAATCTTAACCTCTAGTTTTGCTTGTGGCGTTACCTTCGAGAGCGAATCCATTTACAATGAGGATTGAAACTATATTGTTTGTATTCTTTTATTTCCTGTTTTGTGTCTTCGAGAGCGAATCCATTTACAATGAGGATTGAAACATGCACGTGCACAAAATTCGCAAAAAACAGTGCAAACTTCGAGAGCGAATCCATTTACAATGAGGATTGAAACCTGAGATCAACGGAGGAAAAGGAGACTGGAAGTACAGCCTTCGAGAGCGAATCCATTTACAATGAGGATTGAAACCTGGAGTCACGCCTTATGATATAGACTTCGAACGTTCTTCGAGAGCGAATCCATTTACAATGAGGATTGAAACGGACAACCCACAACCTACCTCCTTCAAGCGCATCCCCATTCAAAATTAGGGCCGGCAATAAGCCCTGATTTTACTATCTTGTTAAGCAGAATTTTTTCAGTAGTCTTCACCTTTCTTGCAAGTAAGCTTATGAAGTTATTTTCCTTTTCCCATCTCTTGTCTGTAGGCGGGGCATTCCTATTGACTTTCTTAGGGTTTTCATGTGAAAAAACTAATCGCCCGCTGCCCCCCAATCTCATCCTGATCATGGCCGATGACCTCGGCTATGGCGGCATCGGCTGCTATGGAAATGATACGATTCAAACGCCCCACCTAGATCGGATGGCAGCAGGAGGCTTACGCTTCACCGATTTTCATGCCAATGGCTCCGTTTGTTCGCCTACTCGTGCCGCCTTATTGACGGGTAGGTACCAACAAAGATCGGGCATGGAAGGCGTAATTTATGCACGTGGAAAGACGAGAGCAACAGGCCTAGATACGACTACTTATACCCTCGCAGAAGGCTTGCAATCGGCAGGCTATGCTACTGGGATCATGGGCAAGTGGCATTTGGGGTATGATCCCAAATACAATCCGGTAGAACATGGCTTTGATAGCTTTTATGGCTATGTAAGTGGGAATGTCGACTTTCATTCTCATTATGATAATGCCGGGGTATATGACTGGTATCATAACCAAGATTCTATCTATGAAGAAGGATATGTAACCGATCTTATTACCGCACATGCCATCGATTTTATCACCGCCCATCAGGATGAACCTTTTTTCCTGTACCTCCCACATGAAGCACCACATGTCCCTTTCCAGGGGCGAAATGATCCGGCCTATCGCTTCTCGGATAATACCTTTACTTATTATGGCCCCGTGAAAGACAGAAATAGAGCTTATCGGGAGATGGTCGAAGTGATGGATGAGGGCATCGGTGCGATCCTGGATCAACTGGAAACGCTGGGCTTATCCGAAAATACCTTAGTCGTTTTCATTAGCGATAATGGGGCAGAAACCTTCGGCCACAATGGCCCCCTAAGTGGATCGAAAGGAAGCTTGTTGGAAGGTGGCCATCGCGTACCTGCCATTGCCTATTGGAAGGGGAAAATAAAACCAGCTGTAACCGATCAAACAACGATGAGCTTCGACTGGATGCCCACCTTTTTGTCGCTAGCGGGCGCAGTCACACCTTTAGCGACGCCCATGGATGGAGCGGATTTATCCACCTTGCTATTTGACAATAAAACCTTGCCTGAAAGGCCCCTGTTTTGGCGCTATCGCCAAGCTAGAACGATTCGCTATGGCCACTGGAAATTACTCTTGGAAGAACAGGATACCTTCCTCTATAATCTAGCGGCTGACTTGGGTGAGCAGAGCAATTTAGCCCAACTTCAACCCATATTGGTGGATAGCTTAGTGCTTCGCTTGCAAGCCTGGGAGGCAGAGATGGATCAAGTGCCGCAGAAGACGAGGTAAGGTGAGGAGTTAGGAGGTCGAGAGATGAACGTTAATTTTTTCGCTCTAAGCTAACAAAAGCTTTGTTCAAACCCCAACGATTGCCTTGAACCGATTAAGGTTGCACTATATCGAGGTGCCTATATCGTGGGGTTTCCGATTTAATATTAAGAAAGATGAGCAGGCGAGTTTTTATGAACGTCGTATCAGTGCTGGAATCGCCAAACAAATCAAAATTAAAATGAGAATCAAAATCAAAAGCCATGCTATCGCTGCTTCCGCCCTTGGTACCGTAGCTCCTGCTCGGTACCTGTCCCTTCCTCGCCATCGACAGCTCCTGCTGTCATTTATAATCAAAATGAAAATGAAAATCAAAAGCCTTGGCCCTGACTCCGTGCCTCTGTATTCAATCAAACTCAAAATAGCACTCAAAATCAAAAGCTAGGGTAACCGCCAACCCGCAACACTCCAACAACCCTCCCCCTAACGCACCACAACCCTCTCAAACCGTTCCCCCCTCTGATCACGAACCCCTAAAAAATACACACCATTAGGCACATCTAAAGGGATCAATTGCCGCGCCGTTTGGAGCTTACGTCCCCATACTTTCACCCCCAGGGCATTATACAAATTCAGTTGCGCAGGACTAGCCTCCTCGCGTTCTAGGGTCAGGAAGTCATGGGCGGGATTGGGGTAAATGGAGAAGGCAGGACCCGGGTCGAGTTCGCGGGTGTTAGTGGGAAAATTATTGCAGCTAATCATTATCGTTTCGTTCTCTTTGAGATCGACGATTTCCGTGATCATTTCTCCGCCACAGTCATAAGTGATTTCGTGTAGTCCTTTGAATATGCGGGTTTTCAGCTGCCCATCTTCATCCGTTTGTGCACTTTCATCCGTCCACCATTGATTAAAGACGAGATCAATGAAAGTATCTCCGGCAGGTGTTTGCGACCAATCCTCACGGAAAAGGTTAGTACCGGGATTACGCCAGGTCGCTACATCCCAGAAGTTCCAGAACATAAAACCATTCATACTTTCATGACTAAATACAGCCGTTAGAAAATCGCAGAGATAGGCAGCCCCCAGTTCTTCAGAGACGACGGGTGGCATATCAAATTCGGTGATCTTGGCCGTGAGTCCAAAGCTGTCATAGAAGTCGTCGAGCGTGCCAAGAACGGAAGAGATTCCATTGGGAAAACCGCCAATATGACCCTGGAAACCAATACCATCAACTGGAGCTCCCGCATCGAGTAATTCCTGGATACGATCCTTCAAGACATCATATTGTCCACCGCCTGTATTATTGAGGCTAAGCGTAACATAGTCATTCAGGTAAAGCTCGGTTTCCGGCGAAAGTTCCCTAACGCGTTTGAAGATATCGGCATATACCTCCCGACCTGTCGTATTCCCGCTTACCGTCGCAAAAGCAGGTTCCAGACTAGTATTGGTGACAATTTCATTCAACACATCCCACTCAGGAATATTCCCCTTTAAGCCGGGATAATTGAGAATTTCATCCAACCTACCATCGATCCGATTCCAGATATACTCAGGATTATTGGCATTATTTTGTAAATCATCAGGAAGATTATCCCAGCCTGGCCATACCAGATTATGTCCCCTAATTTCAATATCCTGTTCACCGAGCCAACTGACGGCATTGACCAATTCATTATGATTGACAAACCATTCTTCTTCCCAACCATCCCACTTGAGGTCATTTTCGAAGACGACCCAATTGAAGCCATGCCCCTTGCCGTCCAAATTGATAATCTTATCTTGGTATGTATTATCTTGGTGATTATTGCCTGCAATCCGTGAAGCAGTAATCGCCGATCCAAAAGCAAATTCATGGCGAATCATTTTAATATCAAACACAGCATTCGGAATAGGCGTTCCAGCTGAGGTACGGGCCTCAATGGTCAAATCGGCCTTGCGAAACTGATCAATACGCGCTGCCGCTGTGGCCCGCCAAGGGGCATCTTCTTCATAGCCTTCATATAACTCACGATTGAAATCATTGGGCAGCTGATCTAGCGTAACATTTGGACCATAATTGATGGCCGTAAATCCTCCAATTTGAACGACCTGTTGTTGAAGGGCTAAGTGGAAGCCGAAGGCCAATCCGTCTGCATTATAACTTCCATTCAAGGCCTCAAAAGGAACAAAGTACTGTACCCAACTAGGAGTGATATTGACATCTACATAGATTTCTTTGTCGAAGTCGGTAGCATCTTCAATGAGTAATTTAGCCGCTCCTGATTCGCTCGTCGACCTGATCCAAAAAACGAGTAGGACGCGATCTCCTTGTTGAATATTAGTACTATTATTGATTTTCCAGCCGCTATCCCAAGGGTTATTCCCTTGCCCGCTAATAGAAACCTGTGATAGGCGGCTAAAGGCTTGCCCGTCGCTATTAATGACGGATTGGCTACCGCCCCAACTGGCAATCTGTCCATAGTTAGCTGCCTCCGTATCATTAAATACCCAAGTTCCAGCTGGCAAACCATAGTCATTACTTAATGATGTTTGCAACTGGTTATGATAGGCATCCTGAGCGAGCAAAAGGGAAAAGAGTAGACTGAAAAATAGCGTAAAAGTGATTTTCATAGCAACGTAAACTTTAAAGAGAGATGGAGAAAAAAGGAGAAAAAATATCCAGGATAAAGATACATACTGCTGGACAAATACGGTATATCAGTTGAAAGTTATAGGTTTAATTACGCGGTATAAACCTTCAACCTTCAACTTTTAAACTCCGCTGAAGTTAAATGTCCAATAGTATGATAAAGATATGAAAATTGAGCGTATTCATGGCTGGAATAGCTGCCCAGTCATCCCATAAATCTCGCCAGTTTAATCCCGACAAAACTTCCAATTGTAAAGAGAGATTCGTATCTTGATGATCAGTTTTACAGTCCTCTTAGGCCATCCGGCTACCAATTTATTCACGGATAGCCAAAAATGAGGCTTAATGGCCTGTAAAGCAATGGGTTGTTGACTTGAAAATCCAACTATAATACCCAGGAAATGCTCTTTGATAATTGGGAAAATGAAAAGATAGGCCCTTCGACTCTTGGTGTAAGTGCCTGTTAATTAGTTTTTTAGTTGCATGTACGGCTTAGAGCAGGTATCCATTTATAATGAGGATTGAAACTATCTGTCTAATGTATTAGACGGTGGCGGGGTGACAACTTAGAGCAGGTATCCATTTATAATGAGGATTGAAACATGGTACTATATTCGCCAATTGCCCAGTTGAAGACTCTTAGAGCAGGTATCCATTTATAATGAGGATTGAAACCACCTCTCCCTTAAGTTTTGCTTTTTTAGCTGGATTACTTAGAGCAGGTATCCATTTATAATGAGGATTGAAACTGCACTACCCTTATTTACGCGCCCGGGGGTTCCAGCTTAGAGCAGGTATCCATTTATAATGAGGATTGAAACCCTGAGTCTGGTATTCAGACTCGAATATGACTTTCCCCTTAGAGCAGGTATCCATTTATAATGAGGATTGAAACTCACTCATGAGGCATAAGTTTATTTGTGTATCACAAACTTAGAGCAGGTATCCATTTATAATGAGGATTGAAACGCTAGGTCAGAGGGAAGGGCTGAGTTCAGGAGGGCTGCTTAGAGCAGGTATCCATTTATAATGAGGATTGAAACTCGTCTCTGCCTTCAGACAGAGGCAAATCCGCGTCAACTTAGAGCAGGTATCCATTTATAATGAGGATTGAAACCTTTCAATCGTTCGGGCGTTTTTCCGTTTGCTTTGTCTTAGAGCAGGTATCCATTTATAATGAGGATTGAAACAATAT
>Ga0070727_10002730_pt1 | contig 16637 bp, 12 predicted proteins | sample tdAd472_FD_66722 | JGI IMG/M metagenome (GOLD analysis project Ga0070727, IMG submission 66722) | Marine sediment microbial communities from the Atlantic coast under amendment with organic carbon and nitrate - tdAd47.2 | ecosystem: Environmental > Aquatic > Marine > Coastal > Sediment | place...
GCCGTGCGTGTGTACGCGCGTTCGTTGAGGGGGCTGGCGTCGATGAGGGCGGCGACCTGCTCGGCGAGGGCGGCGGGTGAGCCCGCGTTCGTGCGCGCCAGCAGCTGGGTGATCGCGGCCGAATCGCCGGGCACGCTCGCGAGGCGTTCGCGCAGGACGGCGGCGGCCTGGGCGTCGGGGAGGGCGGCGGCGCGGGCGAGGGCGAGGCGCCCGGACACGCGCCGGAGGTCGCTGGCGGTGAGGGCGGCCGCGGCCGCGGCGAGTTCGCGCTCGATCGCCTCGCCGATGCGCGCGCCAGCGGGGGTTTGCTCGCGCAGGTACGCGATCAGGCGGAGATGCTGGTCTTCGAGGGTGAGCCCGTCCGCGGTGACGGCGGCGATCAGCGCGGCCGCGGCCGACGCGGGGCGCTGGGCGGCGAGCAGCGCGTAGATCCGCCGCGCAAGTAGCCCGACGGGGTCGAAGGAGGGCAGCTCGCTGGCGCGGTCGTAGGCGTGCATCGCGGCCGCGGGCTGGTCGAGGCGCACGCGGGCGTCGCCCACCGCGGTCCACGCGTCGCCGCGGGAGCGGTAGAGCTGGGAGAGATCGTTCTGGAAGAGCGTGGGGCGTGAGAAGTGATCGGGGAGATCAACGCCCTGCGCGAGGAGCTCGGCGCCGGCGGCGAGGCGCCCGGTCTCGATGAGCGACTGCCCGAGCGCGGCGTGGATGAGGTAGGGCTCGGCTGGGTCGCCCGGGCGTTCGTGCAGATCGATGCGCGCGAGGAGCTCGACGGCCCGGTCGAACTCGCGGCGCGCGGCGGCGTCGAGCCCGAGGCGGACGAGGCTGCGCCGCTCGTTGGGGTTGATCTCGATGGCCTGGCGGTGGGCGGCGTCGGAGCCGAAGCGGTCGCCCGCGTCGCGCCTCGCCTCGCCCAGGTCGCGCCAGGCGGCGGAGGCTTCGGGGTCGGCGTCGACGGCGCGCTCGAGTGCTTCGACGGCGCGCGCCGCGTCGCCGTCAACAAGCGCCGAGCGTCCGGCGATGTACGCGCGGAGCGCGTCCGGATTCGGGTCGCGAGGGGCGGGGGCATCGGCGCGTGCGGCGGAGGCGATATCGCTCGCGGGCGTGGAGGCGTCCGCGTTCTCGGCGGGGGCGAAGCGTTCGGGGGGGAGACCGGGGGGGACGGCGACCCCGGCGAAGGAGCCGCGGGTCTCGCGCTGGGATTCACGCTGGGCGCGGCTCGCGAGATCGCCCGAGGTCGGGGCGGCGCAGCCCGCGACGGCGACGAGCGCGGCGGCCGACAGGGCGGCGAGCGTGCGGCGGAGCGTGGCGGGACAGAGGACGGGGCGCGGCGCGTGGGTCATCTCGTCTCCGTGGTGCGAGGGCTCATCCCTTGGTCTTACGCGTCGTCTTCTTGGAAGTTTTCTTGCGAGAGGCGGCTTTTTTCGTCGTCTTCTTCGCCGGGGCGGCGCTCTTCTTCGCGGGCGCTTTCTTCTTGCCCTTCACGCTCGGGCTGGGGTCCGACGTCCAGGCCTCGAAGAGGGCGATCGCCTCGGAGCCGTCGGCGGCTTTGATGGCCCGCTCGAGCGAGCCCGAGAGGGAGGTCGCGTCGGATTTGTCGTCGGCGACGCCCGTCTCGATGAGGCGCTCGCGGAGTTTTTCGTCAACAGGGATGGCGTGCCCGCCCAGCGAGACGGCGACGACGCGCGCGGCGGCGAAGTGGGGGAGGCCCTCGATGGAGTCGAGGTACTTGCGGGCCTCGCGCTTCTGGGCCTTGTGCAGGTGGGCGAGGGTGACGTCGTGCTCGCGGTTGTAGATGTCGTTGAGCGCCATCTTGATGCGGGCGGCGCGCTCGGACACGAGCGGGTAGCGCGGGCCGAGGAGTTCCTCGAAGTCCGCTTTGAGCATGACGCGGAGCTCGTTGAAATCGGTCGTCGCCTCGATGAAGCGTTTGTACGCCTCGCGTGCCTTGACCGGCGTGCACTCCCAGAGCAGCAGCGCCCAGAGCACGTGCTCGACGGGGTCGGCGTAGGGGTCGTCCGAGGGCGAAGAGATCTCCGCGTCCTTGTACGCGGACTTGAGCTGCTTGAGGAGCGAGCTGAGGTCGGCGGCGTCGGCTGGCGTCACGGCGTGGTTCCTTCTTCTTCGGAGCCCGGTTCGGCGTCGGGCGCGGGAGGGGTCGGGTGCTGGGTGAGCGCCTCGATGACCTCGGCCTGCTTGCGGAGTGAGGTGTCGAGTTTGAAATGGAAGGCGGGGAGGCGGTGCATCGCGATGAGGTCGCCGGTCTGACGCCTGATGTGCTTGGAGGCGTCCTTGAGCGCGTGGAGGGTGAGGTCCTCGTGCTCGTGGGGGAGGACGCTCACGCGGATGGTCGCGTCGCGGAGGTCCTTGGAGACGTCCACGTGGGTGACGGTGATGAGCCCGCGGGCGCGCGGGTCCTGGAGCCCGCGGGTGATGACCTGCTGGATCGAGCGCTGGAGCTGCGCGCTCACGCGTTCGGTGCGCCGTCCGCTCATGGGGTGTTCTCGCGTTTCTCGCTCTCGCTCCAGAGCGACTCGGCGGTCGGGAGCCCGTCGGCGTCGAGGATCTCGCGCGAGACGGAGTCGAGGCGGGCGTCGTGGATCGCGCGCAGTTTCTCGGTGATCCGGTCGAACGTGCGATGGATCATCCGGGCGTCGTTGGAGGTCATCGAGAGTCCCATCATGGCGATGCGCGGGTGGTCGAGGGCTTCGATCTCGGCGACCGAAACCATGTGATGGCGGTGCAGGCGGTCCTTGAGGCTCTTAACCACGCGGCGCTTGTCCTTGAGGGATTGCGCGCCGGGGATATGGAGTTCGAACTGCATGACGCCGACGACCATCAGAGCGTGCGCTTGACCTCCTTGACGCGGTAGCACTCGAGGACGTCGCCCTGCTTGATGTCGTTGTACCCGACGATCTTCATGCCGCACTCCTGGCCGTTGCGGACCTCCTTGGCGTCGTCCTTGAATCGCTTGAGCTGCTCGAGCACACGGTTCTGCTCGATGACGATGTCGTCGCGCGTGACGCGGATCATCGCGTTGCGCTCGATCGTCCCGTTGGTGACGTAGCAACCCGCGACGGAGCCGACCTTGGAGATACGGAAGACCTCGCGGACCTCGGCCTGACCCAGGACCTCCTCGCGGAGCTCCGGCTCGAGCAGGCCCTCGGCGGCCTTCTTGAGGTCGTCGACGATGTCGTAGATGACCTGGTAGGTGCGGATCTCGATGTTCTTGTCGTCCGCGTCGCGCCGTGCTTTGGCGGAGGGGATGACGTTGAAACCGATGATGACCGCCTCAGACGCCTGGGCGAGCGTGACGTCGGACTCGGTCACGCCGCCGACCGCGGCGTGGAGCACGCGGACGCGCACCTCGTCGGTCTGGATCTCCTCGGCGGACTTGCGGAGCACGTCGACCGAGCCCTGCACGTCGGCCTTGATGATCACACGGAGCTGCTTGACCTCGCCCTCCTTCATCTGCCCGAGCATGGACTCGAGCGTGACGGCCTTGGGCACGGCGAGTTCCTTCTCGCGGTCGCGCTGCTTGCGCTGGTCGGCGGCCTCCTGGGCCTTCTTGAGCGTGTCGACGCAGTAGAACTTCTCGCCGGCGTCGGGGAGCTCCGAGAGGCCCGAGAGCTGCACGGGCATCGCGGGGCCGGCGGTCTTGAGGCGAACGCCGCGGTCGTCGAGGATGTCGCGGACGCGCCCGTAGGCGGGGCCGCAGACGACGAAGTCGCCGACGTTGAGCTCGCCGTCGTGGACGAGGGCGTTGATGACCGGGCCGCGCCCGTCCTGGAACTGCGACTCGATGACGGTGCCTCGGGCGGCGCCGCCGAAGTCGGCCGTGAGCTCGAGGAGCTGGGCCTGGTAGTCGAGCGTCTCGAGGAGCTCGTCGATGCCCTGCCCGGACTGGGCGCTGGTGCGGATGACCTCGGTCTCGCCGCCCCACTCGGTGGGGTTGAGCCCGTGCTCGGCGAGCTGGCCCAGGACGCGCTGGGTGTTGGCGTCGGTGGCCTCGGGCTTGTCGATCTTGTTGAGCGCGACGACGATCGGGACGCCGGCGGCCTTGGAGTGGTTGATCGACTCGATGGTCTGGGGCATGACGCCGTCGTCGGCGGCGACGACGAGCACGACAATGTCCGTGACGTTGGCGCCGCGGGCGCGCATCGAGGTGAACGCCTCGTGGCCCGGGGTGTCGAGGAAGACGACGGTCTTGTCCTCGCCGCCGACAGTCAGGGGCACCCGGAAGGCGCTGGTCGCCTGCGTGATGCCGCCGGCCTCGCCCTCGGCGACCTTGGCGCTGCGGATGCGGTCGAGCAGCGAGGTCTTGCCGTGGTCGACGTGCCCGAGGATCGTCGCGACGGGCGGGCGGGAGCGTTCTTCGATCATCTCGCGGTCGGCGAAGTCCTGCTGGACCTTCTCCTCGGCGGTGGCGCGCTGCTCGACCTCAAGCTCGATTTCCCAGTCGATCATGACCTCTTCGGCCTGCTCGATCTCGATGGGGGAGTTGACGGTCGCCATGACGCCCTGGAGGAAGAGCTTCTTGATGATGTCCGACGCCTTGACGCCGGTCGCGGCCGAGAGGTCCTTGATCGTCAGGGGGGCCTGGATCTTGACCTTGCCGCCGGTCTGGGCGAGCGTCGCGGGGCGCTCCATCTTGTTGAGCTGACGGAGCTTTTCCTGACGGCGGCGCTGGCGGAGCATGCCCGGCGCGCGGTTGAGGCGCTGCTCGCGCTCGATGAGGTCCTGCGTGCGGTACCCGGGCGTGCCCTCGCTGCCGCCCTCGGTGCTGCCGTCGCCGCCGCGCCTGCGCTTGTTGCGCCGGGGCGAGCCGCCGCGACCCGCGGGGCCGCCGGGCATCATGTCGGGGGACATCCCGGCGCCCGCGCCAGCGCCGGCGCCGCCTCCGCCGCGGGGGCCGCCGGAGTACGCGGCGGGCCTGCTGCGGCGCGGGGGTTCGATGCGTTCGGGCGCTTCGACGCGCACGACCTTCGGGCCCGACAGCTTCGCGGGCTTCTTCGCCTCGAGCTGCGGGCCGGCGGGCGTGACGACCTTCGGGCGCGTCGGCACGTTCATCTGCGGGGAGCCTGTTTCGCTCGTGGGCTGCGTGGGTGCGGGGGCCGACGCCGCGACGGCGGGGGGCTCGCCCGAGTCGCGGTCCGGGGCGCTCTCGGTCGGGCTGTCCGAAGAGGGGGCCTCGGGCGCGGCGGGTGTTGCGACGACGGGCGGGGTGTCCGCCTGCGGCGCGGGGGCCGGGTCGGGTGCGGGCGCGGTCGGCTCGGGGGCCGCCGCGGGGGCGGCGGGCGTCGGCGCGACCGGCTTGGCGACCGGTTCGGGCGCGGGGGCGTCCTGCTCGGGCTCTGGCTCGGGCCTGGGCTTGGCTTTCGCCTTGGCGTGGACGGCCTTGCTCTTGGCGCGGACCTCGGCGAGGTCAACGGCGGCGGAGGTCTCGACCGCGGTGGCCACGCCCCCTTCGCCGCTGAACCACTCGCGGATGGTCGCCTCAAGACCGGCCGAGACGCTGGACATGTGGTTGTTGATGTTGGGGATGCCCTCGGCCTGGCATTTTTCAACCACGGCCTTGGACTTCACCTCTAGTTCTCGTGCGATCTCAAAGATGCGCTTCGCCACATTCCGCTCCGGTCTTCGGGGTGCCTGGCGCCCCGGTGTGGGGCTCTGATTCCGCTCCGCCGTTCGTTACGCCTGGGAATCTTGTTTCTCGTTCGTCTGGACGACCTCGGGGGAGAGGCCTTCGCCCAGCACGTCCGCCGCGGCCGCTTCGGTCTCGGCATCGGGCTTCGTGTCCGCCTCGGGGGCGGGCTCGCTCGGGGGCGCTTCGCCCAGGATGTCCGCGGCCCCGGCGTCGGCCGACGGGTCGATCGACCCGCTCAGCAGCGCGGCCGCGGCCTGTTCCTCGGCCGCCTTGCGCTTTTCGGCCTCGGCCTTGTCGCGGGCCTGCTCCTCGGCGACGATCTTCGACTTGGCCGAGGAGATCTCGACCATGTGCCGCGCGAGCTCTTCGCTCGCGCCGATCTGCTCGACGAGCAGCTCCGCGCCGATCTCCTCGACGTCGAAGACGCTGATCATGCCCAGCGCCGCGAGCTTGTCGAGCATCTCTTCCGTCACGCCCTCGATGCCCTCGAGGGTCTTGGACATGATGTCCAGGCCCTTGTCGAACTCGACGGGGGTGAGGATGTCCACGTCCCAGCCCGTCAGACGGGCGGCGAGGCGGACGTTCTGCCCGCGCTTGCCGATCGCGAGCGACAGCTGGTCGTCCGGGACGACGACGGTCGCGCGACCGAGCTCGAAGCAGAGGGAGATCTCGGCGACCTCGGCGGGCTTGAGCGCGTTCTGGATGAGCACCTGAGAGGACTCGTTCCAGCGCACGATGTCGATCTTCTCGCCGTTGAGCTCGTCGACGATGTTGCGGATGCGCGACCCGCGGACGCCGACGCACGCGCCGACCGCGTCCACCTTGGAGTCGATGGAGCTGACGGCGACCTTGGTGCGGAAGCCGGCCTCGCGGGCCATCGCCTTGAGCTCGATGATGCGCTCGTTGACCTCGGGGACCTCGACCTCGAACAGGCGACGGATGAAGTCCTCGTGCCCGCGGGAGAGGACGATCTTGACCTGGTTGCCCTGCTCGCGGACGTCCAGCAGCAGGCAGCGGATGCGGTCGCCGGCCATGAACTGCTCGCCTGGGATCTGCTCCGAGCGGGGCATGAAGCCCTCGGCCCGGTCGATCTGCACGACGAGGGAGCCGCCCTCGTAGCGCTGGGCGACGCCCGAGACGATCTCGCCGACGCGCTGGGAGAACTCGTCGTAGATCGTGTTGCGCTCGTCCTCGCGGAACTTCTGGATCATGACCTGCTTGAAGGTCTGCGCGGCGATGCGACCGAAGCTGCCCGGGTCGAGCTCGACGGGCTCGCCGTGGCGGGTCAGGTTCATCTCGCCGGTGACGCGGTCGAGCGTGCAGGCGAATTCTTCGGTGTCGAGTGTGTTGTAGAACTTACGGGCGGCCGACACCATCGCGAGCTCGAGATCCTGGATGAGGAGCTCGCGGTCAACGCCGCGGTCGCGGGCGATGGAATCGAGAATGCGGAGCATTTCTTGAGCGTTCACGCTCATGGCTGGTCAGCCTCCGTGGTTGCTTGGTTGTCGCGGGCGCGGCCCGTGTGAGTCGGGACGCCCGCCGGTCGGGTTGCCAAGTTGTCTGCGTGCCGGGCGGGTGTCCGGGAAGCCCTGAAACGACGAAAACCACGTGCGTTCGAAACGCGCGTGGTCCCCGAGGTCGCTCTCCGCACGTCGCGCGGGCGAGCAGCCGAAGCTCGTTGGGCGGGTCACCTCATCGGCGGGGGCTCCGGGAGAGCACCGAGCCGAAGGTGGCGCCGGAACGGGCGTCGCCTCGGGAAGGCCGGATCGTCATGGCGTCCGAGTCACTTGCATGCCTGGCAAGCCTTTCGTAACGATGACACTGAGGGCACACGCCCTCACGAACCGCATAGTCTACCCGCAGACCCCATAAAAGGTCAAACCCCGTGGGGCGCGCCCCCAGCGCTACAGCCGGTCTTGGAAGGTCAGCTTTTTGGACACCTTCAGGGCCCGGGAGCCGTCGATCTGCCCCAGGTTCGCCACGAACTTCTTCTCGCCCTCGACCATGATGACCGCGGGCTGGTTCGATGGCTTCTCCGTCGTGATGATGTCCCCGACGCTCAGGGAGAGCAGGTCCCGCATGGTGATGCTCGTCTCGGCGAGCAGCCCGGTGACCGTGAGTGCCGCGCGGGAGAGGCTGTCGGTGAGGCGGCGCTGGATGTTCACCGCGTCCGCGGAGATCCCGGAGCTGAACCACTGCTGGGCGCTCAGGTCCTCCATCAGCGGCTCGATCACCTTAAAGGGGATGCACAGGTTCACGGCGCCTGCTCGTTTGGCGATTTTCAGCTCGAACGTCACGACGATCACCACCTCGTTGGGCGGGACGATCTGCACGAGGTGCGGGTTGGACTCGCTATCACCGGGCGAGAAGCTCAGGTCGCGGATGCCCGCCCAGGCCTCGGTCAGCGCGTTGAGGGCGCGCTCGATGATCTGGGCGATCAGGCGCTGCTCGATCATGGTCAGCGGGCGCTGGGGGATGAAGAGGTCCTGGTTGTTGCCCCCCAGCAAGCGGTCGATGATCGGGTAGATGATCAGCGGGGAGAGCTCGAGGCACATCTGTCCCTCGAGTTCGTCGATGTTGATCAGGTTGAAGCTGGTGGGGTTGGGCAGCCCGGCGATGAACTCGCCGTAGGTCATCTGCTCGGAGCTCGCGATGTGGATCTCGACGATCATCCGCAGGAAGCCCGAGAGGGCCGCGCCGAAGTTTCGTGCGAACGTCTCGTGGAGCTGCTGGAGCGCCTGCATCTGATCTTTGCTGACGCGCTCGGGGCGTTTGAAGTCGTAGGGCTTGATCTCGATGAGGTCGAGATCGCGCTTGCGCCGGCGCGAGAAGATCGAGGGGCGGTTGAAGTCATCGACCGCCTCGCCCGCGTCGAGCGCGGAGAGCAAGGAGTCGATGTCGTTCTGGTTGAGTACGTCGCTCATAAGTAGGGACCGCCGGATCGTTCTATCGGACGGTCCGCTCGGGGGGCTCCAACGCCCACGGAATACAGCGCGTGCGGGGCGACTTAGACTCCCACTATGAGCCAACGACCCGCACAGGCCGTCTCCCTTTTCGCCCTCCTTGTGTTGGCGTTTTCCTTCTTTGCGCCGGCGGCGCCCGCCCAGTTTGGCCCCGGCGCCGACCCCTTCGCGACCGTCGGGGCCAGCGATGAGCCCGAGGTGTCGGTCCGCCTCGAGGCGAGCCGCGCGGAGGTCCGCCCGGGCGACCAGCTCGTTCTGGCGGTGGTGATGGAGTTCCGCGAGGGCTGGCACGCCTGGCCCTCGGCGGCGCAGGACGTCCTCCCCGATGGGTTCGAGTTCGCGATCCGCACCAACGCGGGGCTTCTCGAGCGTCCCTCATGGATCGAAACGCTCGGGGGGACGCAGTGGCCCGAGCCGCACGACGCGCTCGTCGCGAACCCGATGGGGGGCGGGGCGATCGAGGTCCCGACGTACTCGGGCGTGGCGCCGATCTACCTGCCCATGCTGATCAGCGCCGACGCGCCGGAGGGGGACTACACACTCGCGGTTGAGGCGCTCTACCAGGTGTGCGACGACAGCATTTGTCTCGCGCCCGAGTCGGTGACGCTCGAGGTGCAGGTCCGCGTCACGGACGCGCCGGGCGAGTCGGCGGGGACTTCTGTCTTTGACGCGTTCGACGCGAGCGTCTTTGCTGATTTATCTGAGGGCGCGGTCGTCACGAGCGACGCGCCGGCGCGCACGTTCTTCGGTGTTGCGCTCCCGTCGGCGGGCGGGGCGCTGGGCGTGGTGATCACGGCGCTGCTCGCGGCGCTCGGCGGGTTCATCCTGAACCTGACGCCCTGCGTGCTGCCCGTGATCCCGATCAAAATCATGGCGATCAGCCAGCACGCCTCGAGCCCCGGCAAGAGCCTGCTGCTCGGGCTGTGGATGGCGTTGGGGGTGGTCGCGTTCTGGGTGGCGATCGGGCTCCCGGTCGTGCTCTTTGCGAACTTTACCGACCCGTCTCGCCTCTTTGGCATCTGGTGGGTGACGCTCGGGATCGGGCTGATCATCGGGGCGATGGGCGTTGGGATCATGGGGATGTTCTCGATCACGCTGCCCCAGAAGGTCTACATGGTGAACCCGAAGGCGGACGGCGCCACGGGCTCGTTTCTCTTCGGCGTGATGACCGCGGTGCTGGGCCTGCCCTGTTTCGGGTTCGTCGCGGGCGCGCTGCTCGCGGGCTCGGCGACGATGCCCCCGGCGCTGATCATGACGATCTTCACCGCGATCGGTGTGGGGATGGCGCTGCCGTATCTCGTGCTGAGCGCGAAGCCCTCGCTGGTTGATTCCATCCCGCGCACCGGGCCGGCGAGCGAGCTGGTTAAGCAGGTGATGGGGCTGCTGCTGCTGGCAGCCGCGGCGTACTTCGCGGGAGCGGGCGCGCTCGGCTTCATCAGCGAACGCCCGTCGCTCGCGACGTCGCTCCCGTGGTGGGGGAAGGTCGTGCACTGGTGGCTCGTCGCGGGCTTCGTGGTGGTCGCGGGTCTGTGGATGATCGTGCGCACGTTCGCGATCACGAAGAAGCCGGTCCGTCGCGTCGCGTTCTCGCTGGTCGCGCTGGCGCTGAGCGTGTCGGCCGGGTGGTACGCGATGAGCGTGACGGGCAAGGCGCAGAAAAATTTCTGGGTCCCGTTCGATGAGGACGCGCTCGTCGCGGCGCTGGAGAGCGATCAGGTCGTGGTGGTGGACTTCACCGCCGAGTGGTGCCTGAACTGCAAAGCGCTGAAATCCGCGGTGCTGCTGCGCGAGCCGGTGGTGGGGGAGCTGCTGAGCGCGGGGGTGATCCCGATGGTGGCGGATCTCACGAGCGGGAAGGCGCCCGGGTGGGAAAAACTGCGGGATCTGGGGCAGACCGGCATCCCCACGCTGGCGGTGTACGGGCCCGGGTTGAGCGAGCCGTGGATCTCCAACGCGTACACGTCCGATCAGGTGATGAGCGCGATTGCCCGCGCCCGGCGTTGACAGGCCCCCGCGGCGCGTCTATATAGGTTCCCCACCGCTGCGTTCCTTTCCGGGGCGTGGTTGGAACATGTTCGCTGAACATGGAATCAAGAGTGGCGGGTGTAGCTCAGTGGTAGAGCGTCACGTTGCCAACGTGAATGTCGGGCGTTCGAATCGCCTCACCCGCTCTTGACCCCATAAGGCCCGGCGCCCACGCGTCGGGCCTTTTTTCATTCCCGGACGGAGCCCGAGAAATGCCCGACCCGATCGCCGACGTGTCCGTGTCCGTCTTTGCCGATGGGGTCGCCGCGAAACAGCCGGCGCCCGGGGGCGGGGCCGTGGCCGGGGCCGTCGGGGCGCTCGCGGCGGCGCTCGGGCGGATGGTCGCGGCGTACTCGATCGGAAAAAAGGGCCTCGAAGCCGAGAAGGGGGCGCTGGAAGCTCTCGAGGGTCGTCTGGCGGGCGCTCAGGCGCGGCTTTTGGAGCTCGCGGACGCGGACGCCAGGGCGTACGGGGTGCTCAACGGGCTGATGAAGCTGGACGCGGGCGATCCGGCGCGGGCGACGATCGGCGAGGCGGCCGCGGCCGCGGCCGGCGTGCCGATGGAGGTCGTGCGGCTGTGCGCCCGGACGCTGGAGATCGCCGAGGAGATGGCCCCGCGGTCGAACCAGTGGCTGCGGAGCGACCTGGCGATCACGGCGATCCTGGCGGACGCGGCGGCCCGCTCGGCGTCGTGGATGGTGGAAGCGAATCTCGGATCGCTGCGCGAGCACGCCGGGGCGGGAGCGAGCGACGCGTTGCGTGCGGCGTGTGCAGCAGAGCTGGCGGGGTGCCCGGGTCGGCTGGAGCGGGTGCTCGCTGTTTGTGGTGGCTGACTCAAGCGGGCGTGGTCCGGGCGCCGATGCTTCGCGCATGGCGGACCCGCAGGACCGGATCGAGATCGGCGGCGTGGAGCGACCCGCGGCGGTGACGGGCGAGACGCCTGCGCGCGCGTCTCGGCGGTGGCTGAGCGTGTGGTTCAATTGTTGCAAGGTCTATGACAGGATGTACTTGAACGCGGAGGGCACGCGGTACCGCGGGCGGTGCCCGTCGTGCGGGTCCACGGTGTCGGCGCGCGTGGGCGAGGGCGGGACCTCGCGGCGCATGTTCGAGACGCGATAAAAAATCCGGGCGCGTGATCGTTCGAGTGGCGTATGATGCGCGCATGGCGAACGCTGCGCAGCCCGCGTACCAGATCAGCAGGTCCCCCGGCACGTGCGCCGTCTCCGGACGCGTGCTCGAACCGGGCGAGAAATACGTCGCGGCGCTCGTTGATCGCCCCGACAGCGAGGGCTACGAGCGCCTCGAATACGCGGCGGAAGCGTGGGAGAACGGCGCGCGCCCCGACGGCATGTTCGGGTACTGGCGCGCGGTGGTGCCCGCGAAAGACGCGAAGCCGAAGCTGCTCGTTGATGATGAATCTTTGCTCGAGTTGTTCGACACGCTGGGCGATGCGCCCGAGCAGGCGGCGCTGCGGTTTGTGCTGACGCTGCTTCTTTTGCGCAAGCGGTTGCTCAAGCATGTGGGGCAGCGTCACACGTCTGAGGCGCGCGAGATGCTCGTGCGCCGCAAGGGCGAGTCGTCAGAGGCGCCGGCGACGGCGGTGGTTGATCCGGGGCTCGGCGTTGACGAGGTTGAGACGATCGCCGGGCAGCTCGAGCCGGTGCTGCTGGGGGACGGGTGAAGCGGTTCGCGGCGGCTCTGGCGCTGCTCGCGCTGGTGCTGAGCGGGTGCGGCGGGACGCGCTCTGTGGCGCCCCGGGCGCGCGCGGTCCCGACGTACGACGAGATCGCGAGCGCGCACAACGCGCGTGTGGCGCGGCTGGATCGGATCTGGTCCCGCGCGGCGGTGCAGCTGCGGTTTACGGACGCGGACGGCCGGTCCCGGCGCGAGCAGGGGGAGGGGCACCTGCAGGTGCTCCAGCCCGATCGTCTTGCGCTGAGCGTGGGGAAGCTGGGCGAGGTGGTGTTCTGGCTCGGGTCTGACAGCGAGCGGTTCTGGTGGTTCGAGCTGGGGGACAACTCCGCCGCGGCGGTGGCGCGTCACGAGAACGCGATGAAGCCGTGCGTGGGTGAATCGCCTGTGCCGGTGCACCCGCTGGATCTGCTCGATCTGCTCGGGGTGACGGCGCTCCCGGCGCGGTCGGCGGTTGCGCCGGTGCTGGGGCCCGGCGGGCGTGTGGTGGTGGATGTTCCTGCCCGCGCGGGGGCGCGGCGGGTGTACTTCGACCCGCAGACGATGCGTCCGGCGCGGGTGGAGCTGTGGCTCCCCGGCGCGGAGGAGCCAGCGGTGGAGGCGACGCTGACGGAGTACGAGCGGGTGGACGTCCCGTCGGAGGGCGGGGTGGACCCGCGTGTCGCGTCGCGCGTGAGCGTGCGGGTGCGTGAGACGGGCGCGGAGCTGGTTCTCTTCTTGAGCGATCTCAACGACGGCTCGCGCCCGGGGCGTCTTGAATCGTTCGTGTTTGACTTTGATGAGCTTGTCGGCGCGCACCGCCCGTCGCGCGTGGTGCGCCTTGACGAGGCGTGCGAGACGTCTGCGGACGCCCCGTGAGGCTCGCGGCTTGTGTCCTCGCTTTCGTCGCGGCGTGCGCTGCGCTGGCGACCGGGCGTCTTGACGGCGCGGGCGGCGGCGATCACGCGTGGCTTGCGGTCGAGCAGGAGTGGCGCGAGGACGGGTCGTACCAGCTGTACCACGTGGCGGTGGACGCGCCGGAGGGGTCGCTCTCTCGGGTGATGAGCCTGCCCGACGGCCCGCTGGCGATGGTGGTCGAGGGCGAACGGTTGGTGATGATTTTTCCTGCGCAGTCGCTGCCCGACGGGGGGTCGGTGCGGCGGGTGCGTTCGGTGAGCGTCGGGGCGCGCGGCGCGGGCGACGTGTATCGCTACCGCCCGGCGGGACGCGGGCGGGCCGAGGCGGCGCTGACTGGTTCGGGCGTGCTGATCGGCGCGGCGGCGACGCCCGAGGGCGTGACTGTGCTGCTGCGCCCTACGAGCGAACGCGGGGTCGGGCGGTTGCTCGTGCTCGTCGGGGGTGAATGGGTCGAGCGCGCTCTCCCGGTGGGGCTTGATCCCGAGGAGGCGTGGTCGTTGAGCGCGGCTCCCGGCGGCGCGGTGCTGGTGTCGGAGTCCGCGTCCTGGGTGTGGGACAGCCCCGGGGGGTGGCGGACGGTGGCGCTGGGCGACACCGAGGGCGCCGAGGTGATCGCGGCGGGCGGGCAGCTCGTCGCGGCGCGCTGGGACGCGGGGCAAGGGCTCGCGCTGACGCTGCTTCAGAGCGGGCGGGCGTTTTCGCTGGCGGAGATCGCGGGCGTGCCCGAGCGGCACGCGGCGGTGGGGCTGGGCGAGACGGTTGTCGCGTACTGGTTTGATGCGGAGGAGCCGCTGCGGCTGCGCTCGGCGGGGGTGTCTGCGATCACCGGCGACGCGCTGTACGAGGGGTTCGTCGGGCCGCCGGGGCCGCTGAACAAGCAGGACGTGCAGTTCATCGCGCTGGTGGCGGGGAGCGTGCTTTTGATTGTGATCCTGTTCCTGCTGCGCCCCGAGGGGGATCTGCAGCGGGAGCCGGAGCTTCCCGAGGGGACGGCGCTCGCTGAGCCGATGGCGCGGTTCCTCGCGGCGCTCTTTGACGCGCTCCCGGCGGCGGCGGTGTCGTCGCTGGTGTGGGACGTCCCGCTGTGGGCGGCGCTGTCGCCGGGGCTGGCGATCGAGGAATCGGCGGGGCTGAACCCGATTTTCCTGACGGCGGCGGTCTACTTCGCGCACTCGACGCTGGGCGACTGGCTGGGCGGGCGGACGCTGGGCAAGCGGCTCACGGGGTGCCGGACGGTGGATTCCTCGGGGCGTCCGGGCTTGCGGTTGAAGCAGGCGGCGGTGCGGAATCTGTTTAAGGCGGTGTTCCCGCCGCTGACGATGTTGTTGCTGCTCGACCCGTGGCGTCGTCACCCGGCGGACCAGGTGTCGGGGACGCTGGTGGTGTCGCGGGCGGCGGCGGAGCCCCCTGAAGACGAGTGAGGCGGGCGTTGTGCAGGAGTTGCGCGTCATGGCCCGATAAGCGGGTCTGAGGGCGCGGTGGTCGCGCCGGGAGCGGCGCCGATGCCCGACGTGGTTGAGGAACAAGGCGGCGGGGACCCTGTTGAGGGTGCGGAGACGGGGACCCTCGCGGAGCGGGAGCCTTCGCGCGGTCTGCGCGACATGTGGCAGATCCCGACGCTGCTCGCGGGGATCGTGCTGATCGGCGCCGGGATCGTGGCGTCGCGCGGGGTCGAGCGCCAGGACGATTTCGCGGGTGTGCTCGACGACGTCGGGGTGCTGATCCAGCGGAACGAGTTCGACGACGCGCTAGGCGTGCTCAACGGGACGGTGCTGCCGAGACTCGACGACCCGGAGGTGACGCCGACGATCCGTCAGCGGTTCCACATGCTGCGAGGCGACGCGGTGTCGCTGGGGCAGAGCGACCGGATGATCAACAACCGCGAGAACAACCAGCTCGTGGTGAGCGAGTACCAGGCGGCCGAGCGGCTGCTGGCGGATCTGGGGCCCGACCGCGAGGCGCGGATGGCGGGCGCGATGATTTCGCTTGGGCGTCTTGATGAGGCGGACCATCGGGTGCGCGGGCTCCCGGCGTCGCATGTCGAGGCGCGGCGCAGTCTTGAGAAGCGGCTGATCGAGGGGCATCTGCTGCGCGGCACGCCCGGGCGGGTGAAGGCGCTGGAGCTACTCTCGACGATGGCGGCGGACTCAGCGCTCGACGCGGACGACCGCGTGTGGGCGCTGGCGCGTCAGGCGGAGCTGCGGATCGACGCGGGGTACCCGGAGGAGGCGCTGGAGGGCCTGCTCCGCGCGGTGCACCGGCTGGAGAGGCCGGACTCATCGGATGTCGGGTCGCTGTACTTGTTGCTGGCGCGGACGTACCACGAGCTCGGGCGCTTGCCCGAGGCGAGCGAGCAGATCGAGCGTGCGGACGTGTTGCTGCCCGAGCACGACCCGCGGCGCGGGCTCTTGATGGCGATCGCCGGCGAGATCGCGCAGATGAACGGGGATCTTCCCGAGGCGCGGGACATGTTCTGGCGCGCGGTCGAGGAACACCCGCAGTCGGACTCGATGCTGCGGTCGCTCATGGGCGTCGCGGAAGTGGACGCGGAGCTCGGGGATGTGGAGCAGTCGCTGGCGCTGTACGAGCGTTTGGTGGATGAGTACCTGCACCGTCCCGAGGAGAGCCCGCTGACGGCCGAGCGGATCGCCGAGAGCCTGCTGACGCAGCGTCACGCGAGGTCGGCGGCGGAGGACCACGAGTCCGCGATTGAATTTGTGCGTTTGGCCGACCGGCTCTTTGATGACGACGTGACGCCGGCGGCGATCGTGCTGGCACGGGCCGAGGCGCACCGGAGCCGGGCGGAGCAGCTGGTCGCTGGGGCTGGTGCGGACCCGTCGCGCCCGGTGGAGATCGCGGAGATCGACCCCGTGACGCGGGCGGAGATCCGTGCGAATTACCTCGACGCGGGTGAGAATTACCTGCGTCACGCGCGGTTGACGGTGCTGTCTGACGATCTGGCGTTTACGGATTCGCTGTGGATGGCGGGGGACTCGTACGACCTCGGGGGCGAGACGAGCCGGACGATCGAGGTGTTCAGCGAGTACGCGGGCGGGTCGGACGACGACCCGCGGCTGCCGACGGCGCTGTACCGCCTCGCGGGCGCGCACCAGTCGCGGTCGGAGTACGACATGGCGTCGGAGCTGTACCGGGAGCTGCTCGACGAGCACCCGCACTCGACGGAGGCGTCGGCGGCGTACGTGCGGCTGGCGCAGTGCCGGGCGCTGGACGACGACCCCGAGAACGACACGGAGGCTCGGGGGCTGCTGGAGCGGATTCTCTCGAGCGGTGATCTGGCGCCGGACGCGGTGGAGTTCCGCGACGCGCTGGTGCAGCTTGGGCGGATTCATCTGAGCGCCGGGCGGTACTCGGAGGCGGCGGCGAAGCTTGGCGAGGCGATCGAGCGGTACCCGGAGGAC
>Ga0070727_10002737_pt1 | contig 16620 bp, 11 predicted proteins | sample tdAd472_FD_66722 | JGI IMG/M metagenome (GOLD analysis project Ga0070727, IMG submission 66722) | Marine sediment microbial communities from the Atlantic coast under amendment with organic carbon and nitrate - tdAd47.2 | ecosystem: Environmental > Aquatic > Marine > Coastal > Sediment | place...
AAGCATCCACTCGGTCATGAGCTTCGATGTGCCGTAAGGATTAATGGGCAGCGTTGCCGAGTCCTCGGCCGCTTTACCACCCTCGGGTATTCCGTAGACGGCGGCGGTTGAGGAGAAGACGACGTACCTTACGCCGTACTTTTGCGCAGCCTCGAGCAGGGTCCGGCTCGATGCCGTGTTGTTGCCATAGTATTTCAGAGGATCGGCGACGGACTCCGGCACGATTGTGTGGGCGGCGAAGTGCATGATCGTGTCTATATTGTGCTCGGCGAAGATGCGATCCAGGAGTTTCGCGTCGCCGGTCTCACCGATGATCAGTTCACCGGCCGTGACTGCGTCGCGAAAGCCGGTGCACAGATTGTCGAGTACGACGACGTCCTCACCCGCAGCGCCCAGCTGCCGTACGACGTGGCTGCCAATGTAGCCAGCGCCACCCGTGACCAATATCTTCTTGTTTTTCATGTGTTTTCGCTTTCCGGGGTCAGCCAAAGACTGCAATTTGTGACCCGTTCACAGGAACGGGGAGCAAAGTTTATCAATACTGGTCATAAGAATACGGACCTGGATCGCACAATATTATGTGAGAAGCGGGTTCGAAAATACGCTCATATTGTCGCCAAAATCGCACGCTCGGGGTTCTGTTCCTGTTCAGCTTCGATCGCTATTATGTGGGCATCTGGCGACTCGTTGCGCCCATGGGCAGGCGTAGACGATGAGGGATCGACCCGTGATGGAAAACCGGAACACATTCAATCCGAGCAGGGTTCGGCTCGGCGCCGCCATTTTGTTCGTGGCGACGTTGCTCATTGCCGGCTGTGGCGGCGGTGACTCCAGTCCGCCACCACCGCCGCCGGCCAGCATTTCGGTATCGGGGACGGTGTTCTACGAATTCGTGCCTCCGAATCCGATCTGCCAGGGTCTGGATTTTGGTTCGATTCAGCTGCGCCCGATTCGTGGCGCGACCGTACAATTGCTCGACGGCGCCGGCAACTTGCTGAATTCCACGACGTCGAATGACAGCGGCGACTATTCGTTTTCCGTTGTGGCCAGCAACACGACTGTTCAACTGCGCGTGCGTGCCGAACTGAAGAGGCTGGGCACGCCCAATTGGGACGTCGAGGTGCGTGACAATGTTGTCGACCCGACGGACCCGAACCCGCCCGTCCTCAGCGCTCGTCCTTTGTACTCGATCGTCAGTAGTACTTTCAGCACGGGCACCAGCAACGTCATACGTAACCTGACCGCAACGACGGGTTGGGACGGAAGCAGCTATTCGGGCAACCGGGCAGCCGCTCCATTCTCCGTGCTCGACGCCATCTATTCGGCGATGCAGTTAATTCTGAGCGCCGATCCGGGCGCCGGTTTTCCGCCCCTGGACGCGTTCTGGAGCGTCAACAACACGTCGACGTCGGGTCCTTCGGACATAGATTCGGGCGAGCTCTCCACTTCATTCTATCGGTCCGACCTGGACGCACTGTTCCTGCTCGGCGATGCAAATGCTGACACCGAGGAATTTGACGACCATGTCATCGTTCACGAGTGGGGGCATTACTTCGAAGACAATTTCTCGCGCACCGATTCGGTCGGTGGGCGGCACACAATTGGTGACCAACTCGACGCTCGCCTGGCATTTGGCGAAGGCTGGGCAACGGCCCTGGCGGGCATGGCACTCAACGACCCATTGTATTGCGACACGGGCCAGCCCGGAACCACCGACGGATTCCTGGCGCTGGGTGCGGAGGAGGGCGCCTACGACCCACAAGGGTGGTACGACGAGGTATCCGTACTTCGGTTTATCTATGACCTCTGGGATATTACGAACGGCGATGACGGGACCGAACCCGACAATGGGTCGATTGGTTTCGCACCGATATATAACACGATGGTCGGGCCACAAGCGTTCACAGAGAGCTTTACGACCGTGTTCTCGTTTGCGGCAGAGCTGCGGCCCATGCTTTCACCGGCAAATCAGGCTTTTCTCGATTCGCAGCTGGTCCGCGAGGACATGACACCCGGTTTCGACAAGTGGGGCGCGGGCGAGTTGAACGACCACCCATTCGACCTGCCTGGTCGTGACGTGCTGCCACTCTATGTGGATTTGCCGGCGGACGGATCCGTCATCAACATCTGCGCGAACGACGATTACGACGGATCCGGTGACGGCAACAAACTGGCCGTGTACCGCTTCCTGCGAATCGATGTGCCGAGTACTTCCGCGTACGACGTCAATATCACCACCACGACGACCGGTGCATTACCTCCGGATGACCCGACGGATCCGCGCGATCAAAGCGATCCTGATATGTTCATCTTCCGGGACGGTTTGCTTGCCGTATTCGGCCACAGCGGTGATGCCAACGAAGAAATCTTTACGACGCCGGAGCTGTCGGGCCCCGACATCTATGTCGCCGATCTGCGAGAATTCCGCTATGCGGATCCGGATTCGCCCCTGGGCTTCCCGGATCAGATGTGCTTCGACGTCTCGTTCACGCCGGTGCCGTAAAGAATACAAAAGGTGAAACGTATGAATCGAGTGACGACTTTCCTGGCTATTGTTTCCATCAGCGTCTTTGCGTCGGCCTGTGGCGATGGCAGTGTCGAGGAGCAGACAGAGTCGGCGGATCCAACAGCCGCAGTCAGTACTCCGGTCGTCACGTTCGCGCCGGATGAAAAGTACAACGTAACCGGTAAGCCTGCCGGGCCCGTTAGAATCAGTTACCGCATCATCGGTACGCCGGTCGTCGGACAACCGGTGACGATTGACCTGAAAGTCGAATCCAACGTCGACGATATGCCCATTACGCTGAACTACAGAACAAATGACTCGACGGCCATGATGTTCCCGGAATCGCAACTGCAATCAGTGGCGCTCGCCTTCCTCGACGATGAACGTGAATCGTCGCAACAGGTCACCATCACACCGATGCGGGAAGGGCGTCTGTTCCTCAATGTCGCAGCGCAGATGCAGACAGAGAACGGATCCCTGCAAACCGTAACCGCGATCCCGATCCAGGTGGGTGGGGCGCCGCGTGAGTTACGGGAAAATGGTGTCGTCACCACCGACGGGAACGACGAACTCGTCCGCGACATGCCCGCCTCCGAAAATTAGTGCCGGGGCATGGCGGGCTCCCGGCATGCTTTCTTACCCTCATGGCTCGCTAACGCTGCGCTTTACTTCGGGTAAGAAACATCCCGGGAGCCCGCCCCGGACACATTGCGACGATCTCTCGTCGCACGACCGAACGGCACGCCCTCGATTCCCTATTGCGGGCGAACTCACAGTGAGTAGTCGGTCACGCCGGCACGCTGCCGGGGATGTTTTTCGAGGAAGTAAAGCGGACCGAAGGGAGCCATGACGAGAAAAATCATGTCCGGCGGCGTGCACCAGATATGTGTCACATTATGGTGAGCGGACCCCTCAATAGGGAATTATTTCCCAGAATATTTTTCAAAAATTGCGCTAAATCACAGACCGAACGCCCAAAAATCCATAACTTAGGGCCCAAGCTACCGGGATTCCGCAACGACTGACACATTCCCGGTATGCCGAGTCTTACGGAAAGAGCGCGGCTGCACATGGATCGGGATCTCAGGGACAAGATCAAGAGAGCAACGGAATCGTCCGGCGTCGAGAAGTCGGACTTTGTTGATCTCCTGCGTCTGGTCGACAAGCACTACGACAAGATGGAAGCGACGATTACGCAGTCACTGACTGCGACCACTCCGATCGAGTCCATCTTTGATAGCGTTACCGAAGCCTTAATGTCCGTGAGTGACTCCGGTGTGATCCGCATTTGTAACAAGGTCTGTGCGAAGTTCTTCGGGCTGACCCAGGACCAACTGATCGGTTCGCAGATTGAGCATCTTTTGCCCGGTGCAATGGATCAGAACCTTGCCGCTTTCCTTAAACCGTTCATGTCAGATCTGGACGACACACATTTCGAGTTTTCCGGTGGCGATGTCGAGGCGCGCCGCGCCGATGGTGAGCAGTTCGTCGCCGAGATTACCGCGAGCGAGCTCGAGACGGTTGGTGGCCGCATATTCGTCATCAGTCTGCGCGACGTTACTCAGCGCAAGGAAGCCGAGCTCGCATTGAAAGAGAACGAGGAGCGCTATCGCGCACTCGTCGAGAACGCGCCCGAGGCGATCGTCGTCTTCGACATTGACCATAATCGCTTTGTTGATGCGAACGATAACGCCTGCACTTTGTTCAATTTATCTCGTTCGCGATTGCTCACGATCGGCCCGGAGGCCATTAGCCCCAAGATGCAGCCGGATGGCACACCATCGTTCGGTGTGCGTCGCGGCCATATCGACAAAGCCCTCGCAGGCGGTCACCCGACTTTCGAATGGATGCACAAGAATTCCAGCGGGCAGCAAATTCCCTGCGAGGTGCGCTTCAGCCGTCTTCCCGCCGGCAACAGACAGTTGATCCGGGTCAGCATCAGCGACATTACGGAGCGGAAACGTAGCGAAGCACTCTCCTACGCCCAGAACAAGATCCTCGAAATGATCGCCTCCAGCACACCGTTGGATCGAACACTGCGCGCGATTTGCCGTTTTGTGGAACGCCTCGGCGATGGCACGCACGCCGCGGTCATGCTGCTCGACCCAAAAGGCGAAACGCTGACGCTCGAGCAGGCACCGAGCTTGCCGGATCCGTTCAAATTACTGCTGGACCAAGTGCCGGTCGCCAGCGACAGCATTACGTGCAGCACCGCAGTCTTTCATGCGACTGACAGCGTCAGCGACGACATCGCGAAGGATTCGGGCTGGATTCCGCACTTGCGCGCCGCCGAGAAACACGGTATCAGCGCGGCCTGGTCATTCTTGCTGCATGGTGCCGCCGGCCGGCTCATCGGCACGCTTGATGTTTACCTCAATGAATCTCGCGGACCGAGTACGGATGAACTTGACAAGCTAAGCCGAATGGCTCGCCTTGCCGGCATCGCAATCAAGCGGCAACTGGACGAAGATCGGCTGCGCAACTCCGAAGCCCGCTATCGTGGTCTGTTCGAGAACGTGGTCGACGGCGTGTACATCGCGTCCCGCGATGGCGACCTCATCGCAGCCAACCCGGCACTGGTCGAAATGCTCGGCTACGAGAGCGTCGAGGATCTCAAGGCGGCGGGCCGCACAACTATGCTGTACGTCAATCCGATCGATCGCGAACGGGTGTTCGCGCGCCTCGAAGCCGAAGGATTCGTGCGGAATTTCGAGTATCGATTGCGGCGCAAAGACGGCAAGGAGATCGTCGTCCTCGAAAACGCGCGTGCAGTGTGCGACGACCAGGGTGTCATCCTTGCGCACGAGGGCACCATCACCGATATCACCGACCGCAAGCACGCCGAGACGCGCATTTTCGAAGAGAAGGAGCGCGCGCAGGTCACGCTGCAATCAATCGGTGACGGTGTGATCACGACAGACGCCGACGGCTGTGTTGATTACATCAACCCGGTGGCGCAAGACCTCACCGCATGGGACATGCGCGGTGCGCGTGGTAAACCCGTCACAGATATCATGACGATCGTCAACGAGCACACGCGTGCGACGGTCGACAATCCAGTCATACGCTGCCTGAAAGAAGGCCGCGTGATCACGCTCGCCGAGAATTCGATTCTGATCAACAAGAGCGGCGACGAAGTGCCCATCCAGGATTCCGCTGCACCAATTCGCGATCGCATCGGCAACATCATCGGCTCGGTCATGGTGTTCCACGACACGAGCAAGGAATCGCGCTTGTTCCGCCAGCTGAGTTACCAGGCCTCTCACGACGCGGTGACAGGGCTCATCAACCGGCGCGAATTCGAGAACCGACTTGTCGGTTCGATGGATACTCTGCGCAATGATCCCGAACAAATGCATGCGCTGCTGTACATCGATCTCGACCAGTTCAAGGTCGTGAACGATACCTTCGGTCATACGGCTGGCGATGAATTGCTACGACAGCTCTCGGATATCGTGCAGAACAATATTCGATCCACGGATCTCCTTGCGCGTCTCGGCGGTGACGAATTTGCGATTCTGCTCGAGCGCTGCAGTGAGCACCGGGCCATGGAAGTCGCCGAAGGTATTCGCGGGTCGGTCGAAGGATACCGTTTCGAATGGCAAGACAGCTTCACAACCGTACGCTGTTCGATTGGCGTCGTAATGGTCAGCGGTGTGGATGCCGACGTCGCGAGCGTGATGAGCTCTGCGGACGTGGCATGCTATTCGGCCAAGGACATGGGCCGCAACCAGGTTCACTTGTACAGGGACAGCGACGCTTCGCTACGGCACGAAGAAATGAAGTGGGTGTCTCGCATAACGAGCGCGGTCGAAGAGGACCGTTTCGAGCTTTACTACCAGCCGATCATCGGTATCGGCAAGCTCAATGGCAACAGCCGCGGTCATTATGAGTTGCTATTACGAATGCGGGACGAAAACGGTGCACTGGTTGGCCCCGATCAATTCATTCCGGCCGCGGAACGCTACAATCTGATGTCGACGCTCGATCGTTGGGTGATCCACAAGGCGTTATCCGAACTCGCGGATCGGGAAGGCAAGGTCGAAGCTCGCTACACGATTGCGATCAACCTGTCAGGCACATCGCTGAGCGAGGATCGATTCCTCGAATTCGTAGTCAATGAACTCAAGAAGCAGAAATTGCCAAATGGTGCCATCTGCTTCGAAATTACCGAGACCGCCGCGATATCGAACCTGTCCCGCGTCGTGCATTTCATGCAGGCGTTGAAGAAGCTCGGTTGCAAGTTTTCGCTCGACGACTTCGGCAGTGGCCTGTCGTCGTTCACGTATCTCAAGAACCTGCCAGTCGACTATCTGAAGATCGACGGCCAGTTCATTCGCAACGTCGTCGAGGACTCCGTCGACGAGAGCATGGTAAAGGCAATCAGCGAAGTCGGCCATGCCATGGGTATCGAGACGATCGCCGAACGTGTCGAGACCAAGCAGGTACTCGAGAAGCTGGGTGCGCTCGGCATCGAGTTCGCGCAGGGCTATTACATCGCCCGGCCAACCTCTGTGGAGAGTTTCGAGCCCTGGAACCGGGCGGCTCAACTGCGGGCGTAGCTAGAAGCATCAGAGCCCGATTCGGCAATTATTCCCGCCGTCCGAATTGACGTATGCAGTCATCGCACTGTCGTTGCGGTACACTCGTGCTCATGCCTGAGGGCCCGAATAACAACACAGTATTGTTCTCTCCCAGCGAGCCGACTCCATACAGAGTCTTGAACCCGGTCGCCGAATCGTCAGTTCTGCTGGTGTGCGATCACGCGAGTTGCCGCTTTCCGGAAGCGCTCGGTAACCTGGGACTCGACCCGTTCGCGCGACGTTGCCACCTGGCGGTTGATATCGGCGCCGGGCCATTGACCGAACGCCTCTCCGAGAGTCTCGGTGTGACAGCTGTGCTCGCGCAATATTCCCGACTCGTCGTCGACTGCAACCGCCAGTTGCTCGATCCGAGCGCGTTTCTCGTATTCGGTGACGGTATATTCATACCCGGCAACAGCAATCTGCAGCAGGCTGAGAAGGACACACGCAGTGAGGCGATCTACTGGCCGTATCATCGTGCCGTAAGCGACCAGATCAACCGCTTGCGCTCGATTGCCGGGCCGCCGTTTTTCGTGTCCATCCACAGTTTCACGCCGGTTCTGAACGGTGCTTCGCGAACCTGGGAAATGGGCGTGTTGTGGGACGCTGACGAGGAGGTGGCGCGAATGATGCTCGAGGAATTGCGCGGCGCCGGCTACGAGGTCGGCGACAACGAACCGTACACCGGCAAGGCACCACAGGACTTCACGGTCGATCATCATGCGGAGGAGATCGGCCTGCGGCACGCGGCCGTCGAAATTCGGCAGGACCTGATCGACGACGATGCCGGTGTAGAAGCGATTGCCACCGTGCTGCACAATGCCGTCGAATCAATTGTCGAACGCATCGGTTCGCAGGAGCAGGCTAAAACTGCGTAGCGGGCGTAGTAATGGAAGAGGGGAGAATTGATGACCATTAGCGGTCCCCAGTTTACGATCGGTATTGAGGAGGAGTACCTGCTTGTCGACCTGGAGTCGCGCAGCCTGATCGTCGATCCACCCGAGAGCCTGATGACCGAGTGCGAGGAGCGTTGTGGCGCCCAGGTAACGTCGGAGCTTCTGCGCTCTCAGATCGAAATCGGCACGAAGGTCTGCGAAAACGTGCAGGAAGCACAGGAAGACCTGAGGCGGCTGCGCCGTATCATCATCGACGTGGCATCCAATCACGGACTGGCGCCAATTGCGGCATCGACGCACCCGTTCAGCCGTTGGTCCGAACAGAAACAAACCGAGAAGGACCGCTATGACGCGCTGACGGTCGAAATGCAGGGTGCGGCACGTCGCCTGCTTATCTGTGGAATGCACGTGCACGTCGGCATCAATGACGACGAGCTGCGTATCGACCTTATGAACCAGATGTCATACTTCCTGCCACACCTGCTGGCGTTGTCATGCTCATCACCGTTCTGGGCGGGTCGCGACACCGGCCTCAAGAGCTATCGCCTTACCGTATTCGACTCGTTGCCGCGCACCGGGCTGCCCGAGCGCTTTGCGAGCTATGCGGAATACGAGCGGCACGTGAATATCCTCATGAACGCCGGACTGATCGAAGACGCAACCCGAATCTGGTGGGACCTGCGGCCGAGCGCGCGGTACCCGACGCTCGAAACGCGTGTGATGGACGTTTGTACGCGACTCGAGGACACAATTTCGCTGGCGGCATTGCTGACCTGCATCATGCGCATGCTGTATCGGTTGCGCGCATCGAATCAGCGCTGGCGCATATACACGCCGATGCTGATTCGTGAGAACCGCTGGCGCGCCATGCGCTACAGTTTCGACGAGGGGCTCCTCGACCTCGGCAAGGGCGGCGTCGTGCCGTTTGAGGACTTGCTGGACGAAATCCTGAGCCTGATCTGGGACGATGCCAAGGCGCTTGGCTGTACCGAGGAAGTCGGCAACGCTCGCCATATCCTGACGCGCGGTACGAGCGCACACCGCCAGCTCAAACACTACGAGCTCGAACGTGCGGCGGGCAAGAGCGAGCAGGACAGCCTCCGCGCGGTCGTCGACATGCTCATCACAGACACGGCTCAAGGCGTGTAGGCGGAATCGGCTTTCGGATTGGTCGTGCCATTCGCGGCTGCGACCGCTCCGACTGAGCGATCGGTGAAACTCTGGAACTGTGATGCGGCACGCGTTTAAGCAGGTGGTTTGACAGCCGGAATGCGGCACAGGTCGCAGCCCGCGAGAGCCGTCCCGGATAGCATGCGCGGATGCCATGCGATTCTGACATAACTTTGGCCGGGGCTCGTCGCTGATGCCGTCGCTCGAAACATTCCTGCCGCCGATGTTCGGTCTGGCTGCCGCCTTGTACCTTGGGCTGGCCGTGCACGTGTCCCGCTCCTCACCGAGGAGCATCATCGGCTATCTTTTGTTCCTGATGGGTATCATGGTAGCTGGTACGGCTTTCGCCTACGGCACGACTGACATTTCGCTGTTCAATATTGGTCGCGTGTTGAATTTCTTTGCGGCGTCGTTCCTGCCTATTTCGTTCTACGCGGTATACCGGCAATACACGTCCGGCCCCGCCAAGCCGATCCTGATCGCGCTACTGATGGTCGTGCCGATCTGCACGACGTTACTCGCCCTGACGAATTCCTGGCACAACATGATCTGGACCGTCGTAGAGACTGGCACAGGGCTGCAGTTCTCGGCGATCGTCGAGAGCCATTGGTTTATGCGGGTCCATGCACCGTATTCGTACGGACTGTTCGGCCTTGCGGCACTCGCCTTGATCGCCCGGTTGCCGACCATTGCGGCCGCGCACCGTCGCACTGTCGTGCTGATGCTGGTTTGCGCGCTGCTGCCGTTCACAGTCAGCTTCGCGAATAACTTCTTCGGCTTCGGTTCGGACAAATTCCCGTTCACTTCGGCAGGCATCGCGTTCATGCTGCCCCTGGTCGCCTACGTGGCGTTGTCGCTGCGCGTCTACGAATTCAGTCCGCTCGCCTACCAAACCCTTTTCGACCACGTCCGTGACCCGATCATCGTGCTCGACAACGATGGCAGGATCATTTGTGCCAACAGGAAGGCAGGCGAAATGCTGGGACAGGAAGAGCGGCAACTGCTGGGCCAAAAACTCTGGGAAGACTTTCCGGAAGCACGGTCGATCCTGAATCAGGCCAGGGAACTGGACATGACCCAGACGTTGAAGATGAAGGTTGACCAGATATACGAACTCAGCGTCGCACCGCTAGCGGATGCGCAGGGCCGGCAGCAGGGAACTGTCGTCGTATGCCGCGACGTCACGGAACGCCGCCAGGCACTGACCCGTCTCGCAGACAGCGAGCACCTGATACGCACGCTCATCGAGACGTCATCAAACGGAATTTTGCGATTTGCTCGTGACAGCAACGATCCCGACCACCGTTTTCGCTGCGTTTTTGCGAACCGCGCCGCCGAATCCTATCTTTCCGGCGGTTCGGGCACGCTTGTCGGCATGCCACTCGAGAAACTCCTGCAGCTGGAGCCTGCGCGCCTCCTGGAGCACTTCACCGACGACCGTCATTCGAAGTCCACGATCAGTTTCGAGACCACGACCGAATCCGCGAGCGGCGAGGGCTGGCTACGAATCGTCGGCGAACCTGTTGGCGAGGACTTCTCTGTGACGCTGATTGATATTACGCAGCGCAAGCGCCACGAGGACAAGATGCTTGCTGACGCGTTGTGCGATCCGCTGACCGGCGTATTGAATCGGCGCGGCTTCGAGAAGGAAGCTCAGGCCTGCGTGCGCCAGAACTCTACAGGCGCCGTACTCTATCTTGACCTCAATAATTTCAAGAGCATCAACGATCGCTTTGGACACCAGGCGGGCGACGCGTTGTTGAAAGCGTTCGGGCATCGGCTCGGCTTCTGCCTGCGGCCCGAGGACGTCCTCGGCCGTCTCGGCGGCGATGAATTTGCTATCGTCTTGCCCGGCGTCACGATCGATGATGTGAAACACGTCGCCGTGCGTCTCGTCGGCACGGCATCCGAGGCGTACATCATCCAGGGACAGGAAATCCGCTGTACGGCGAGTGTGGGCATCTCCCTGTTGCCACAGCATGGAGAGGAACTCTGGCACCTGATCAGCGTTGCGGACCAGGCTATGTACAACGCCAAATCACAGCAAGCAGACGCCGCTAATGATTGCGCGGCGTACGTCGAAGCTGCGATAGCCTCCTAGACGGCACTACTCCCGGACGGCAACTCGGCGATATCCAGGTGCGACCGCGTGAGGCTCGGGAAACCACTATCGACCATCCCGATACGAAATGTTGTCATGCCCGTTCGACCGAGACATGGGTGCGCGACCCGGATGAGCCTGAATGAGTATCTTTGAACGCTACCTGAGCATCTGGGTCGCGTGTTGCATCGCTGTCGGCGTGGCTTTGGGCCACTTTCTTCCCGCGGTGTTTCAACAGATCGGCGCGATGGAAGTGGCCCGGGTCAATCTGCCGGTCGCTGTATTGATCTGGCTAATGATCATTCCGATGCTCGTCAAGATCGACTTCTCTGCGCTCGGGGAGGTCAAGGAGCACTGGCGCGGCGTTGGCGTCACACTTTTCATCAACTGGGCGATAAAACCGTTTTCGATGGCAGCGCTCGCGTGGCTCTTCATCGGCAATCTCTTCGCACCGTACCTGCCACCCGAGCAGATCAACTCCTATATCGCTGGGCTGATCATCCTCGCAGCTGCGCCGTGTACGGCAATGGTGTTCGTCTGGAGCAATTTGTGCGATGGCGAGCCTCACTTTACATTGAGCCAGGTTGCCATCAACGACCTGATCATGATCTTTGCGTTCGCTCCGATCGTCGGGTTGTTACTGGGATTGTCCGCGATCACGGTGCCCTGGGAAACGCTGTTCCTGTCCGTCGTGCTTTACATCGTGGTGCCCGTGATAATCGCGCAGGTACTGCGTAAACGGCTGTTGGCTGCGGGCGGAGAGGAGGCGGTCCAATCCGCATTGCATCGCCTGGGACCGGTCTCGCTGATTTCACTGCTCGCCACGCTGGTACTGCTGTTCGGCTTCCAGGGAGAACAGATCATTGCGCAACCAATGATCATCGCGTTGCTCGCCGTGCCGATCCTGATCCAGGTCTATTTCAATTCGGGACTCGCATATCTGTTGAACCGGACATTCGGGGTCGCACACTGCGTCGCCGCTCCGTCCGCGTTGATCGGTGCCAGCAACTTTTTCGAGCTGGCTGTTGCGACCGCAATCGTTCTCTTCGGCTTCGAGTCGGGTGCTGCGCTCGCAACGGTCGTCGGTGTACTTGTTGAGGTGCCCGTGATGTTGTCGGTCGTGCGGGTCGTCAACGCGAGCAAAGACTGGTATGAACGCGGTGCTATGGCGGGGGGAAGATCTTGAATTCCGCGAGGGTCGGGTCCACCCGGTCGAGCAGTACCGCCTCGTAAATTCCGCCGAGCACGGTATCGAGCGGAATCGGTCCGTCGAGAATCGTCTTTTCCCCGGATGTCGTAATGTACAGGTCGAAACTTCCCGCCGACATGGACAGTGATGGTGACTGTAGCCGATATGGCAAGCGGATCTGGCGCGGGAGTGCTTCGTCGATCGCCTCGCCGGAATCAACGACGTACAGATCGACTAATGGGTTGTTGATGGCCGAGTGGAAGAACGTCAGCCGGGCGATGGTCTCGATCGAGCGGCGATCTGCAAGCTGTTGCGAGCCGGCCAGGACATTGGGGTCGACCAACGTATCGACGGTCATATAGAGATAGGTACGTGTGCCGAGGAAGGTGGCCAACGTGCGCTCATACAGGATCGCGCCGGGATTGCCGGCGGCCGTAAACGTGACCGGAGGTTCACCAACGGCCATCTCAATGTCACCGGTGACGTCTCCGAACGCCAGGTCGGCGATGATTCGATTGGTCAACGCCGCGTCGTCGTAGACATCGGAAGTTGCGAGATCCATGGTCGCATGCACGTAGCGCACGGTCGGCAAAGTGCGAGCGTCCGCTAGCGAAACGGCCTGCCCCTGCATGTTGATGACTCTGGCCGTAACGGGTGATGTGTCGTTTGCAGTGCCTTCGAATATTGGCACCAAGACCGACTGGGCTGCCGCGACGATCGATGCGGCCGACTGGAAAAGCACATTGGCCGGATCGTTTGCGGCAGTTACTGTGACGACATAGCTGTCCGACTCGAGATCAGCCATCCCCGACACTTCGCCAGGTGCGAGCGTGGCAAACTGTTCGCCGAGTACCGGCGCTACGCCGTCCAACGCGAAGTAGACGTCCACAGTGCCGAGGGCTTCGGCCGCATGTCCTACACGAAGTTCGAATATCGTTTCCGTACCGTCGAACGTGCGTACAGGTTTTTCCCAGAGCGAAACCGTCGGAGCGGTCAGCGCACCCCAGACGACGAGTATGTAGTCCATGTCCCTGACGACATCCAGGAGCTGGCTGGCGACGCGCGTCGCGCCGCCTGCAGATGGAATGATAACGTCGAAGTTGAACGTGTATTCGAGATCGTCCCAGGCCCGCGGGATCGTATTCGCCTTGTAGTTAACGCCACCTATCAAGCGCTCCTCGATAAGGAACCCGATCTCCGGCGACGTTGAGATCGCGTTGATCGACCAAATGTTTGCTTTGCCCGTGGCTGTTGGGAAATTGCTTTCGCTGCCGCAAGCCGAAATCGCGGCCGCGGCGATGCACGCCATGACCAGACGCTTCATTTAGTTGCCTCGTAGCCATAAATGGACTTCACCTCGAGGAACTCCTCGATTCCATGAGACCCCCACTCGCGGCCGTTGCCCGAGTGCTTGTAGCCGCCGAATGGCGCCATCGAATCCAGGTCCGCGCCGTTGATGTGCACCATGCCCGTGCGCAGACGTGACGCAACCCGGCGTGCCCGGTCGAGATCACCCGACGACACGTACCCTGAGAGACCGTAAGGCGTGTCGTTCGCGATGTTCACGGCATCGTCTTCGTCGTCGTAGGGAATGATCGACAGCACCGGCCCAAAAATCTCTTCACGAGCGATGGTCATGTCGTTTCTGACATTTGCGAAGACAGTCGGTTTCGTAAAATAGCCTTTGTCGAGCCCTTCGGGCCGACCGAGGCCGCCGGCAACGACGGTCGCGCCCTCGTCGATCCCTTCCTGAATGAGCGCCTGCACCTTGTCCCACTGCTGTTCGGATACGAGCGGGCCGACCTCGATTCCGTCACTGCGCGGATCGCCGACCTTTGTCGCCTTCGCGACTTCGGCAGCGATCGACGCAGCCTCTTCCATACGTTCGCGCGGAACCAGCATGCGGGTTGGTGCATCGCAGGACTGGCCTGTGTTTTCAAAGCAGTATTCGGCGCCCCCACTCACCGCAGCCTCGAAATCCACGTCGTCCAGGAGAATATTCGCCGACTTGCCGCCCAATTCCTGGGCAACGCGTTTTACGGTAGGCGCGGCGTTCTGCGCAACGGCAACGCCGGCGCGCGTCGATCCCGTGAACGACACCATGGCCACGTCGGGATGCTGACTCATCCTCGAGCCGACCCCGGGGCCATCGCCGTTGACGAGGTTGAATACGCCGGCCGGGACGCCGGCCGCATCGAGCACCTCGGCAAAAATCATCGCGTCGAAGGGCGCGATCTCGCTCGGCTTCAGGACCATCGTACAGCCTGCAGCCAATGCCGGAGCGACTTTGACGACAACCTGGTTGACGGGCCAGTTCCAGGGCGTAATGAGGGCGCAGACACCGATTGGTTCCTTGACGATCAGGGTCGAACGATTGCGTTCCTCGAACTCAAGCGACTTCAACGCCCGGATCGCGGACTTAATGTGTTCTGGCCCGCTGCCCGCCTGGCCGCCATTCGCCAGACTCCATGGCGCGCCCATCTCGTCCATGACGGCTTCGGCGACGTCTTTATAACGCTTCATGAATTCGGCGAGAATGGACTCCAGTAATTCGACGCGTTGCTCGCGGGTCGTGGCGGCGAATCCGGCTTCGGCGCGCTTCGCGGCCGCAACGGCAAGATCAACATCGGCCGCCGAGCCCAGGCTGATGCGGCCACAGGGCTCTTCGGTGGCCGGATTGATGACGTCCAGAGTGTTCGGGGTGACCGGGTCGACCCACTTGCCATCAATGTAGAATTGCAGCATTTCGCGCATGATTGCTCCTCCTCAGGAAGCCGCGAATAATATCCTAAATTGCGTCTTGGGGCGTGCCCGCGGAGGGCCTCCAAAGTGGCACGTGGCCAAGGAAGGCTTGGCGTACTAGGCGGCGAGAAATCTCTGCCGGTACTCGGCCGGCGGCATGTCATACCAGGATTTGAAAGCCGTCGTAAAGGAACTGATGTTGTTGTAACCAAGGAGCATTGCGACTTCGAGGGACTTCAGGCGCTCGTCGCTCAGGTAGCGAATCGCAAGTTCCGCACGAACTTCCTGCAGCACCTTCTGGAAGCTCGTTTTCTCGGCCTTGAGCCGCCGCTGCAAGGTGCGCCGCGACAACATCATGGCGCGGCAAGCCGCATCCGCATTGGCCTCACCGCAAGCCAGCAGATCAGCCAGTCGGCGTCGCAATTGCTCGGCGATATTGTCCTCGCTGTACAATGACCTGAGGTATTTTTCTGCTTGTTCAGTAAGTTGCCGGTACATGGCGAGGCTGCGAGAATGCCCGTCGGTGCTTGCGAAGACAGTAAACATACGCCTTGTCGGGGCATTTTCCAATCCGTGTCTGTCATAAGCTTGCGCGGCGTTCAGAAATTAAAACGAAGGACTGCCATGACTTCGCCAGTTAGCTACCAACTCATCGACAATATCGGCGTCATCACGATCGATAGCCCGCCCGTCAACGCGCTGTCGCACGCCGTGCGGCAGGGGGTCCACGACGCGATCCGGATGGCTCAGACGGATGCCTCGAAAGCCGTCCTGATCGTGTGCGCCGGGCGGACCTTCATTGCCGGCGCCGATATTCGCGAATTCGGCCAACCGCCGCAGGAACCTCACCTCCCTGACCTCTGTGCGGAAATCGAGAATTCCGCGAAGCTCGTGGTTGCCGCCTTGCACGGCACGGCACTGGGCGGTGGCTTCGAGGTGGCGTTGTCCTGTCACTACCGTTGCGCCTTGCCGACCGCCAGGGTCGGCCTGCCCGAGGTCAAGCTCGGTCTGCTTCCCGGCGCGGGCGGCACGCAGCGGACGCCGCGGCTTGCCGGCGCGATGGCGGCGCTCGACTTGATCACGAGCGGCAATGCGGTCGACGCCGGGCGGGCGGCGAGCCTTGGGCTCGTTGACCACCTGGTCGAGGGCGACCTTCGCGAGGCGGCGCTCGAGTGGTGCCGCGATCTCGTTGCGAAAAAAGCGCCACGACGCAAAACGAGCGAATTACGAGTCGAAACCATCAGCGACGGCGTCATTGCCGATTATCGCGCGAAGCTCGCCAAACGCGCGCGTGGCCAGGTCGCGCCGCAGAAGATCACTGAATGTATCGAAGCGGCTATGACGCAGCCGTTCCCCGACGGCATGGCGATCGAGAGGAAGAAGTTCATCGAATGCATGCAAAGCCCGCAATCGGCCGCGATGCGGCACATGTT
>Ga0070727_10002738_pt1 | contig 16616 bp, 11 predicted proteins | sample tdAd472_FD_66722 | JGI IMG/M metagenome (GOLD analysis project Ga0070727, IMG submission 66722) | Marine sediment microbial communities from the Atlantic coast under amendment with organic carbon and nitrate - tdAd47.2 | ecosystem: Environmental > Aquatic > Marine > Coastal > Sediment | place...
TATCGCTACCGCTCGGGGCGCGATCAGTATCTGGAAAAAACCTGGGGAGAGGATCTGCACATGGACACCCGTCAAGACACACCCGATTCGACATCTAAATACCGCAAGCCCGCGGACGAAGAGCTCAAGAGCCGCCTGACGCCGCTGCAGTACGAGGTCACCCAAAAGGAAGGCACCGAGCGGCCGTTCCAGAACGAATACTGGGACGAGCACCGCGAAGGCATCTACGTGGACATCGCCAGCGGCGAACCGCTGTTCTCCTCGAAGGACAAGTTCGAGTCCGGCACCGGCTGGCCGAGCTTCACCCGGCCGCTGGATGCGGAGATGGTCGTGGAGAAACGCGATTTCAAGCTGTTCCTGCCGCGTACCGAGCTGCGCAGCCGCTACGGCGATTCGCACCTGGGGCATGTGTTCGATGACGGGCCGCAGCCGACCGGGCTGAGGTATTGCATCAATTCGGCGTCATTACGGTTTATACCCAGGGAGGAGATGGAGAAAGAGGGGTATGGGGCGTATGTGGGGGTGCTTGCGGAGGGGAAATAGCAGCGAAAAACAATCGCGCCTAAGGCCGGCGCTCCTACAGTGGATTGCCCGACCAATGGTGAAACACTTGCAGGGGCGCCGGCCTTCGGCGCAAATCTTGTAACACGCCCGGAATGCAAACCCTGTAGCTCAGCAACAACAATCTCCCCATGCCTCGGGCTATTCAGCAATTCAACAAACCCTGTGCAGACAACGACAGCGTAATTCGGGTATTATCTGTCTCTATGGTTTTTCCCCGGGATTAATCAGATTCAATCTCCTCATCACCAGGCACAAGGATGATAGTGCGCAAAAAAATTGTTGCCCCCGTTACACCCAGAATCGTGCAGGCCAACTCCGGGCAGAGATTCTTGCGGTATGCGCTGCTGTTTTGCGCTCTTCTATTAGTCGCCTGGTTCAGCTACGACTATGGCAGATCGCAGGCACCGGCAAACGGTGAGGCGCCGATTGCGCAGTCCGGCGAATCGGAACAAGCTATCACCGAGCTTGAGCAGGAACGCGATACACTGCGACAACAGTTCGCGGAACTGCAACAGAGCATGAAACAAACCCGCCAGGACCTGGTGGCGGCGCAGGCCCGGATCCAGTCGCTGCAACAGGCGGAGTCTTCACAGCGCGAAGCCTCGCAACCGGCCCCAGCCCCGACCTCGGCCCTGCAACCCGAACCGGCACCCGAACCGGAACCGGTAACCACCGTCTCGGAAGCTGCGAACAACACGCTGAAACTGGAGAATGTGCACATCGAAGCAACGCAGTCGGAGAACGTGTTCAGGATTGGCTTTTCCGTGATGCAGGATGGCGTCGGCAGCGGCCGGGTGACGGGTACCATCTGGATCGCAGTCAACGGTTTTTCGGATGGGGAACCCAGGCGCCTTTCTTTCAAAAGGCTGTCACCGGATCGGCGCTCGTATGTGAAAATGGGTTTTGACCTGCAACAGGACGTCACGGAAGACGTGGTGCTGCCCGAGAACTTCCACCCGAAGAACGTCCTGATCGAAGCCAAACCCTATGGTGACGATTACACCGGCACCGCCGTGAAAATCGACTGGTTCACTGCCGGGTAGGCGTCAGCGGAGGCGAACACACCCGGAACCGGGTCAGGTTCACTCCTGGTCCGGGTAGCTGGATGCCTTTGAGACATCTGAATCTTGCCGGTCGCGAAGGGGCCGGGGTCGGGCGATGCCATAGCCCTGGGCAAAATCAACACCGATCAGCTGCAGTTTTTCCAGGATGCTGCGGTTCTCCACGAATTCCGCAATCGTCTGTTTGCCCATGACATGGGCCAGTTCATTGATCGACTTGACCATAGTGTAATCTATGGGATCTTCCGCGATGTCCCTTACAAACATCCCCTCGATTTTCAGAAAGTCCACCGGCAGGTTTTTCAGATACGCAAAAGACGACATACCACTGCCGAAATCGTCCAGCGCAAATGTGCAGCCCATTTGCCTGAGCGTAGTGATGAACCGCGTGGCCTTGACCAGGTTGGCGATCGCTGTCGTTTCGGTAATCTCGAAACAAATTTTCTCCGCGGGTACATGCACCCGCGAGAACAGCTCTACCAGGAAGTCGAGGAAGCTTTCATCCGAAACCGATGGGCCGGCCAGGTTGATTGCACAGTGCGCGAGATTCTGCAGATGTTCGGGATGATCGTCCAGCCATTTGAATGCGGTCTTGACAACCCATTTGTCGATTACCGGCATCAGATTATAGCGTTCCGCCGCTGGCAGAAACGCGCCCGGGGCAATCAGGTTCCCCCCATCGTCATGCATTCTGACGAGTATCTCGTAGTACTCGCCGCGGACAGATGATTGATCTGAAACGGGTGCAATGGGCTGGTAGTACAGTTCCAGCAGGTCCTCTTCCACTGCCCGGTGAATCCGTGAGACCCACTGCATTTCACCCGTGCGCTGGGCCAGGTCTGAGTCTCCTGCTTCGTAGTAGTGAATGCGATTACGGCCGTTTTCCTTTGCCGCGTAGCAGGCGGCATCAGCTGTGCTGAGCAGGGTCTTGCTGCCTGCACCGGTGGCGTCAATCGGTACCACGCCGATACTTGCACCCACCCTGAAGTTTATATCGTCCCAGACAAAGCGAAACTCCTGGACAGTCTGCAGTATGATGTCGGCGATCCCGCGCGCATCTTCCGGCCCACAGTTGGTAAGCAGGATACCGAACTCGTCTCCACCCAGCCGGGCCAGAGTATCGCTGCCGCGCACTTTGTTATGCAGCACCGTTGCCAGCTGGCATAGCAACTCATCACCCGCAGCATGTCCGCAGGTATCGTTGACGACCTTGAACTGATCCAGGTCCATGTAGCACAGTGCATGCTGTGTGTCAGTATCTCGCGCGTCGACCAGCAGTTCCTCGAGACGCTTCTCGAATTCATAGCGGTTTACCAGGCCTGTCAGTGAATCATGTGCCGCCTGGTGAACGATGTGCTTCTGCAAGCGGCGCGACTCGGTAACGTCCCGAAACACCACGATCATGCCGAGTACTGTTCCATCCCGGCCCTCTATCCTGCTCACGGTATCCTCGACTGCGTATTCGAGGCCGTAGCGGTTGAGCAGGATGGCATTGCCCTCCGCCAGCAGGCGGTCACCCGCGCCCGTTCGCTGCAGTGCGTTTTCCACCGGTGCCTGTGTCTGTTCATTGAGAATGCGGCACACCTCGTTGAACTTCCTGCCGGTGGCACTTTCCCGAGACCATCCGGTGAGTTCCTCGGCTGCAGGGTTCAGGTATTCGACGCAGCCATCCGGACCCGTGGTGACGACAGCGTCGCCAATCGAGGACAAGGTGATCAGGGCTTTATCCTTTTCCTCCAATAGTGCCTGTTCGGCCTGTTTCCGCGCTGTGATATCCGTGATAAATCCCAGCAGGTGCGAGAAGTCGCCATCTTCCTCAAATTCCGCCTGCCCCTGCTCCCACACCCATTTCAGTTCGCCGCTGGCGGTGAAGATACGATAGACCAGCTGGAACGGGCGTCTGTCACGGATCGCAACGTCCATTTCATCGGAAATGGTCTGCAGGTCATCAGGATGAACCAGGTCCATCCAGGAGATCTTCTGGTGTATGACAAAGTCATCGCTGTTGTATCCGGACAGCGCCAGGCAACCCTCACTGGCGAACTCCATGGTCCAGTTCTCGTCATGCCGGCAGCGATAGACCAGCCCGGGGAGGCTGCTTACCAGGGTTTCGTAGCTGCGCTTGGCGCGTTGCAGCAGTTGTTCCGTCTGCTTGCGATCGGTGATGTCACGTCCCACCGACTGCAGCCCGGTCAGGTGACCTGCCACATCGAAGATGGCGCGGTCGGTCCATTCCTGCCAGCGGACCTCACCGGCATCGGTTTGCACCGCATGTTCATATCTCACCGCGGGCTGGGCAGGGCTCAGAGAGGTCACCGTCTGCCGAATATGCGCCTCGAGCGCCTCGCGTTCCTGTTCCGGAACCAGTAGCAGAAAGCTGGCACCGATCAGTTCCCGCTCGTGTTTTCCGAAGTAGCGGCAATATGCCTCGTTGACAAAGGTCAGCGTGGTGTCGGGTGACCACGTGCATGCCAGTTCCTGCTGGTCAACCAGGCTGGTACTGAAACCGGCACCCTCGCTGTGTGTACCCTCCAGCACTGCATTTACAACAGCGGCGGTTTTCTTCATCTCTTCCCTCTGTTCATAGCAAGGCGGCCGGTTTGTCACAACGCACCTTACTATTGTCGCTACTCGAAGTGAATCTGTCGAATCCTGGCCTGGTGCTGCTGCTCGAATCCAGCGATCAACTCAGGCGCCAGGTACCCGGCCCCGTTCTCAGGATCACCGGTTCCCGGAGTGATGCCGGTATCTACCCGAGCGCATGCGGAAAATACACGGCAGCACAGTTAATTAACGGACAGCGCGGGGAGAGCCTTTAACGCTGTCGCAACGTCTTGATTATCCGGAGAGTGGGTCCCGCGCGGTCGGGTTAAAAGCGTACTGGCATCGTTCGCGCGCGCAAGCCAGGCATAGTGGTCAATAGCCAAAAACAATTGACCTGATAGCTTCGGGAATGCCTGTGGATACCGCTGCTGACCACACCGGACGGCCCGAGTCTTCAGGTCTGAGCGAAGACGGTTGTTGTCTTTTCCTCGCTCATCGCCGTTTGAAATGGCGTCGGACCTTGCCGTGTTTCCCGGCGAAGCCGGCAACAGGCAGAAGGCCGCCGGCTTCCCGGGCAACGATGCGATGCATGGCCGCTGTGGGATGAATACCGTCCCAGAAGACGTATTCCCACGCTTCCCGGCAAATCGCGCCAAAGAACACGCCGGGCGTAATGCAAGCATCCGTTCCATTCGACAAATCAAACGCCTGCGGATCGGCCACCACCTCGGTCAGCAATGTGAAGACATCGAAGAGCACGATGTCGATGCCGGAAAGCGTGGATTCCAGCGCCAGCAGTCCCTGTATGCCAACCATATTCAGGGCACAGATACCGAGATCTCCGGTACCGGGCAACGGAGTATCGCCGTTGACCAGCAACAGGTTGAAGAGCGCCGACAGTTCGCTCCCGAGCATGGAGATCCCCGGAGATTGCGGCTTCAGGCCGGTGATCGCCGGTGCCATACCGATATTCGGCGCATTGGTTACAAAGACATTCTTCGCACCCCTGTCGTGCAGCAAAGCGATATTCTCTTCGATACTCGCCACCGCCTGGCAAAGGATCTGCGTAGCGGCCAATTGCGCTGCTTGCTCGGTGTCTCCCGACGCCAGGACACTACCGAATTCAACGATGGCGTCACGGACATCGTTGCCGCCGACCGCGGTGACTACCAGGTCCCGGCGTGTCAGCGCGCTGTCGGTGGAAGAGAGAAACAGTCCAACCTGTTCGGGCAGGTTAAAACTGCCGGGGACCGATCGCGCCCTCCCGCCCCCGACAGCATAGTTTCTGCCCTTGTCAGGAAACAGGAAGACCGCCTCGGCAGTGTCGGGCGAGCCGATTTTTTTCGCCAGCTGCTCGACCCAGGTGTGGCCATTGGTAAAGCGTAATGTGGCGTAAGGCCCGCTCGGGATCAGCGCCTCAAAAGGGCGAAAGGTAATGCCCGCACCAAGAGCCGCAGCATTACCGGTATCGGAGAGGCTGTCTCCGAAGATGAGTAAATCGACACTTTTACGATCGCCATGGGCAAAACTGGCTGGGACGATCCCGACAAGAAATACGAGACAAAATACAGCGCGCAGGATCATCAATCGGTTTTGATGTAGAGATGATATTGTTACGGCGAATCCTCTGCTCATGTTCAGTTCCTCCTTGGTGACGAATTGTGTTTACCTGGTGCTCCGCAAAGGGTACTTAGCTTTTTAATATAAGGAAAGCACCGATTAAGCGCTCACGAATTTCTCCAACATTGATCAAACTGGCCTCTATTAGCCCGCTTACGCAGGCCCCTCCTTCCCTGGTTTATTCAATAACTCCGCAGTAACCCTTTCAACACACCCTGTAACTGTATCTCATCGGGTGAATACGTCATCGGTTTCATGCCGGCATTGGCCGGATGCAGAATCACCCGCCCCGGCTTTTGTTCAATGCGTTTCAACGTCACGTCTTCATTAGCCACCAGTGCCACCACAATCTCCCCGTTCCTGGCGCTGTCCCGCTGCTCAATCACCACGTAATCACCGTCAAGGATGCCTTCCTCGATCATCGAATCCCCGCTCACCCGCAACACGAAACAGGGTCTGCTACCCAGCAGTTCGTCGGGTACCTGCATGGTTTCCGGTTGCGGTACGGCTTCGATGGGGCGGCCGGCGGCTATAGTGCCGAGGAAAGGGATGCCATCCATTTCCTGCGCTTGTTCGACCAGGCGGATGCCACGGTGGCTGCGGTCCATAGGTTCGACCAGACCGGCCTGGATGAGGGCCTGGATGTGTTTGTGCAGCGAGCCGCGCGAGCTCAGGCCGAGCGCCTGACAGAGTTCATTGTGGCTTGGGGGATGATCGAAATAATCCTGATTTTCAGCCAGATAGTCGTAGATTTGTTGTTGGCGGCGGGTCAGGTTTTTCATAGGCGATGTTTTGGCTTGCCGGTTCTCGGTTTGTTCTCTATTCTACACCAGGAGAACGGATGGAGAACAGGGCATGAGTACGTCGGCTGAGCAAATGGCAACACCCGCGGCTGATCCGGCCGAGGCGCTGGCGGTGCGCTTGCGGTCGCAGTATGCGGCGCGTATTACCGGGGAGCTGGTGGTGCCGGCCAGGCATGGACAGTACGTGGCGCTGCCGGACGGGCTGGATGCACGCCTGGCGCGCGCGCTTGCCGGGCGCGGCATCGATCAGCTGTACACCCATCAGGCGGCAGCCTGGGAATCGGTGCAGGCGGGTAGGCACACGGTGATCGTGACGCCAACCGCGTCGGGCAAGACGCTGTGCTACAACCTGCCGGTATTGCAGGCCGCCCTGCATGATCAGACCAAGGCGCTGTACATGTTCCCCACCAAGGCGCTGGCGCAGGACCAGGTGGCGGAGCTGACGGCGTTGAATAAAGCCGGCCAGCTCGGCGTGCGTGCCTTTACCTTTGACGGCGATACGCCGGGCGATGCACGCAAGGCGGTGCGCACCCGCGGCGATATCGTGGTCAGCAATCCGGACATGCTGCACCAGGGCATTCTGCCGCACCACACCAAGTGGGCGCAGTTCTTCGAGAGCCTGCGCTATGTGGTGATCGATGAAATGCACAGCTATCGCGGTGTGTTCGGTTCGCACGTGGCCAATGTGCTGCGGCGCCTGCAGCGCATCTGCCGCTTTTACGGCTCCGAGCCTCTATTCATTCTGTGTTCGGCCACCATCGCCAACCCGGCGGAGCTGGCCGGTGAGTTGATCGGTGCCGGGGTGAACGCCATCACCGACAGCGGTGCGCCGCAGGGGGCAAAGCAGCTGTTGTTGTGGAATCCGCCGGTGGTGAATCCGGACCTGGGCATTCGCGCCTCGGCGCGTTCGCAGACCACGCGCATTGCCCGCAAGGCGGTGCAGCGCGGCTTGAAGAGCATTGTTTTTGCGCAGTCGCGGTTGATGGTCGAGGTGCTGACCAAGTACATGAAGGACGCCTTCGACAAGGACCCGCGCAACCCGGCACGGGTAGCGGCCTACCGCGGCGGTTACCTGCCGAGCGAGCGCCGCGCCATGGAGAAGAAATTGCGCGAGGGCGCGATCGACTGTGTGGTGTCCACCTCGGCGCTGGAACTGGGCGTGGACATCGGTGCGCTGGATGTCTGCGTACTGAACGGTTACCCCGGCACCATCGCCGGCACCTGGCAGCGCCTGGGCCGTGCCGGTCGGCGCCAGCGCACGGCACTGGGTGTGCTGGTGGCGAGCAGCCTGCCGCTGGACCAGTACATTATCCGCAACCCGGAGTTTTTCCTCGGCGCATCACCCGAGCAGGCGCGCATCGATCCCGACCAGCTGCTGATCCTGCTGGATCATATCCGCTGTGCGGCCTTTGAACTGCCGTTCCGCGACGGCGACGCCTTCGGCAAGGAGGATCTCAAGGAGATGCTCGCCTATCTGCAGGAGCACGGCGTCGTGCACCACGAGGGCGGACAGTGGCACTGGATGGATGACAGTTACCCGGCCAACAGTGTCAGCCTGCGCTCAGTCGCCGAAGGCAACTTCGTGGTGATCGACACCACCGGCGGTGCGCAGACGGTGATCGCCGAGGTCGATTACAGCTCCGCGCCGGAGACCATTTATGCAGGCGCCATCTACATGATCCAGTCGGCACCCTACCAGGTGGAAAAACTCGACTGGGAGGGCCGCAAGGCCTTCGTCACCCGCACGCGGGCGGACTACTACACCGACGCCATCGACTACACGCGGCTGAAGATCCTGGACGAGGAAAATATCGGAACACCCGAACCCCATCGCGGTCAGGAGACCGCTCCTGCAGGATCGGCTGGACCACCCGTAGGAGCGCCGTCCTTCGGCGCGATTGATGCACCGTCCCATCGCGGTCAGGAGACCGCTCCAACGACAGTCTCACAGGGTGAAGTGCACCTGGTGCGACGCATCGCCGGTTACAAGAAGATCCGCTATTACACCCACGAGAATGTCGGTTACGGCAATATCGACCTGCCCGACCAGGAAATGCATACCACGGCGGTGTGGTGGCAGGTGAATCCGGATGCGCTGTTTGCTGGTTCCCCTGTAGGAGCGCCGTCCTCCGACGCGATTGACGAACCGCCCCATCGCGGTCAGTTGACCGTTCCTGCAGAATCAACTGAACCACCGATAGGAACACGCCCCTCCGGCGCATTTGATCGCGGTCAGGAATCCGCTCCTGCAATGTCACGCCAAGAAGCTCTCGACGGTTTTCTCGGCGCCGGTTATGCGCTGCACATTGTCGCCGCCATGCGCATGCTGTCGGAGCCACGAGACATCGGCCGAGCGGTGGGTGACGGCAATGCCGAATGGTTTGCCGCCGTCGGCAGCAACGGCCGCGGGCAGCTGCGTAACAGTGACGGCGAAGCGATCGATCCCGGACAGTTACAGCGCTTTACGCCGACGCTGTTTCTGTATGACAACTATCCGGGCGGCATCGGTATCACGGCGCCGCTGTTCGAAAACAGGCATGCCATTGTGGCCGATGCGCAGACGCTGGTGAACACCTGTGAATGCGCGCACGGCTGCCCGAGTTGTATCGGGCCGATTCTCGCGAGTGACGAAGTGCGGGGCTATTCGCCGAAACAGGTGGCGTTGCGGGTGTTATCGCTGCTCTGCGGCCCTGGTCCGTAGGAGCATCCGAATGGCCAACGGGGATTGATGCAATCCCCCTGTAGGAGGGGCCTCCTGGCCGCGATGCGGTTATACAACAATCGCGCCGAAGGGCGGCGCTCCTCCAGGTGGGATTGTTTATAAGGCCAGGGTAAAAAAACCGGGATTAATCGTATGAACCTCAAATCCAGACTGTCACACCTGCAGATCCAGGCCGGTGCCGACATTGCTTCCCCTGCACCGAAACCCACGGTGTCGGAGCTGCGCGCCCGCATTGCACAGCTGGAAAAACCGCGGCCAGGAAGAATGGGGATTATCCCTGCCGGGACGCCGCCGACCGGCGGGATTAATCGCGGTCAGGAGACCGCTTCTACAGGGGGCAATCGCTGCCCTGGTGCCATCATTGCAGCACTGGAAGGCGAACCAATTGGCGACGGCTTGATTCGCATCCGCAAACGCCTGCCGCTCACCGGCACACTCGGTTCGATAGCCCTGCGGTCGCTGCGTAACAGGCCAAACCTTCCGGGAGAAGCGGCGAACGGCAACCGGCGCCACGTCTACATCGATACCGAAACCACCGGCCTGTCCGGCGGCAGCGGCACCCTCGCCTTCCTGATCGGCATCGCCGTGGTCGAAGACGATGCCATCGACTTGCACCAGTTCCTGATGACCCGCTTCGCAGCGGAAGCCGCATCGCTGTCGGCCTTCGCCCAGACCCTCTGCCCCGACGACCGGCTGGTCAGCTACAACGGCAAGAGTTACGACCTGCCGCTGCTGATCACCCGTTTTCGCATGCAGGCCCTGCAACACCCTTTCGACGGCCTGCCGCACCTGGACCTGCTGCATCCGGTGCGGCGTCTGTTCGGCCGCCGCTGGTCGGACTGCCGGCTCCTCAGCCTGGAACGGAACCTGCTCGGCTTCAGCCGCGTCGATGATCTGCCCGGCAGCGAGGCGCCCGCCGCCTGGTTCAGCTACATCCGCAGTGGCCACGGTGATCAGCTCATCAAGGTGGTCGAACACAACCGGCAGGACATAGTCTCGCTGGCCGTTGCGCACAGCACCCTGGCACGGGCGGTCGAACAGCCGCGGGCGTATGACTTGGACCTGCACGCCCTCGCCCGCTGGTTGTCGGAAAGCAGTGAAGACGATGCCCGTGAACTGCTGCACTCGCATGTTGATGAACTGTGCGACGACGGCAGGCGTTTACTGGCCCGTCTTGCACGACACGCCGGACACTGGCCCCAGGCCATAGCCATCTGGGAAGCGCTGGCCGCCAGCGGTTGCACCGACTCCCTGGAACGGCTCGCCATGTACCACGAGCACATCAGCAAGGACCTGGCCGCCGCGCGGCGCTACTGCGACATGCTGCCAGGCAACGCAGCCCAGCAGCACCGGCGCCAGCGTATAGAGGGCAAGATAAGCCGCATGTGGCAGGAGCACCCGAAGAACCGTCGGGCATTTGCGCCCTATAGGGTATAATCGGCAGCCTATGGCGCGAAGGTTGTTAAACGCCATCGCGGTCAGGGGACCGCTCCTGCAGGGTTGGGGAAACCGCCACCCGTAGGAGCGCCGGCCTTCGGCGCGATGACTGTTCAACACCATTGCGACCAGGAGACCAACCCCGGAAGATTTGTTCAGGGTTTTTTCAAACAACGTCACAAGGAGGTGACATGAAAAGCACGACCCCTTACGCAGGCAATCTGCGTCATGGCCGCATATCGGAAGCCGGCCGCATCTACCTCATCACCTGCGTAACCCATCAGCGGGAGCCTGTATTCGCGCAATGGAACTGCGGTCGTCTGCTTGCACGGGTATTGATGAAAGAAAACGACAGGGCCAAAACACTCGCCTATGTCGTTATGCCGGATCATCTGCACTGGCTCATGCAGCTTGACGATGACATAGCGCTGGGCCCGCTGATGCGTACCGTCAAAGGTGTCAGCAGCTGGCGTATAAACAAGGCGTTAAACCGCTCCGGAAGACTATGGCAACCCGGTTACCACGATCACGCGTTGTGCAAGGAAGATGATCTGGTCACCGCAGCACGCTACCTGGTGGCCAACCCGCTGCGTGCCGGGCTGGTGAAGCGCATCGGTGATTATCCCTTGTGGGATGCCGTCTGGTTGTAAAGGTATCACCGTGCAGGAGCGCCGGCCTGCGGCGCGATAGCGCGGGTTATAGCGGATGACTCTGGAGGAGTGTTCCTTTATTTGGCGGAAACAAGTTTCAGGGCCGGCTTCTGCTGCTTGCCGTACAGGGCGTCTTCAAGCGGCAGCGGTTTGGCGATGCCGTAGCCCTGGGCGTAATCGACGCCGATATCGCGTAGTGCCTCCAGGGTCTCCCGGTTTTCGACGAATTCGGCAATGGTCTTGATCCTGAGTGTCTGTCCGACGTAATTGATGGCGTGAACCATGGCGTAATCGGTACTGTCGCGGGTCATGTTCTTGATGAAACAACCATCGAGTTTGAGGTAGTCCACCGCCAGACTCTTCAGGTAGCCGAAGGAACTCAAGCCGACGCCGAAATCATCGAGCGCAAACTGGCAACCCATGGCGCGCAGGGTATCGATCAGGCGTGTGGCGTTACTCAGATTGGAAATAACCGCGGTTTCAGTGATCTCGAAACACAGCAGTTCCGGCGGTATGTCCATGTCATCGATCATTTTCGCCAGGGAAGACGTGAATCGATCATCGGAAAGCGACTGGCCGGACAGGTTTATGCTGCAGGCACTGATCCGGTTCTGCACATAGTCGATATCCTGACTGAGTGTCTCGAGCGTGTTTTTTACTACCCAGCGATCGATGGCACCCATCAGCGAATAGCGCTCGGCGGCAGGGATAAAGGCATCGGGACCGATCAGGCTGCCATCTTCATCGAGCATTCTGACCAGGACTTCACCGTGCAATTTGTCGCGCTCACCGGCGACATCCCCGATGGGCACAATAGCCTGAAAATACAGGCGGAAACGATTCTGTTCAAGCATATCCTGGATGCGTTGCACCCACTGTACCTGGCCCCTTCGTTCCATCATGGCGGCGTCAGTGTTCTTGTAGACGTGTATTCTGTTACGCCCGTTTTCCTTGGCGACGTAGCAGGCGGAATCCGCTGCACTCAATACATCGCTGATGGCCCCGCTTTCGGCGGTGACGGGGACCAGGCCGATACTGGCGCCGACGCGGAACGACTTGTCTTCCCAGAGAAAACGGAAATCCTCCACCTGTCGACGAATTTTCTCGGCGAGCCGCTTGGCCGACGATATGGAACAACCGGAAAACAGGATGCCGAACTCGTCACCGCCGATTCTGGACAAGGTGTCACCTTCGCGCAGCACGACGCGTAGTGTCAGGGTCAGCTGCTTGAGTAATTCATCGCCGGCGACGTGCCCGCAAGTATCGTTGACCACCTTGAAGTTATCGAGGTCAAGGTAACAGAGCGCATAGCGTTTTTCCCGGTCACGGGTATAGTCCAGCGCCTGATTGACGCGCTTTTCGAACTCCCGCCGGTTGATCAGGCCGGTCAGGGAATCATGAGTGGCATGGTAGGTCATATGAGCCAGACTGCGCAGCTCGGACACATCGTGGAAGACCAGCACGACGCCACTGATCTCCTTGTTCGAGTTGCGGATCGGCGCCGCATTGACCTCGATGGACAGCTGCTGCTGTATATGACGGTGGATCAACAGCAGGTAGCCGGGCAGCATGGTGGGCCGGCCTTCCTGCAGACACATTTCAACGGGATCCGGGATGGATTGCAGGGTCTTTTCGTCGACAATCATGAACACCTCGCGCAACGCCCTGCCGTGTGCATCTTCGAGGTTCCAGCCGGTGCCCTGTTCGGCGACGATGTTCATGTAATCGATGCTGCCATCCATACTGACAGCAATGACGCCGTCACCAATCGAGCCCAGGGTGACGTAGGCCTGCTCCTGTGCCAGAAACAACGCCTCTTTGGTGTTCTTCAAGGCCGTGATATCGCGTAACGTCGCTTCGTGACCGGTAATGCCACCCACCTCGTTATACTGGTAGACGCAGTTTTCCGAGACCCACACACCGTGGCCCGATTTGTGCCTGAGCATGCATTCGCGGTTCTGCAACCCGCCGAACTTTGTATCGAGCTCTTTATCATGTTTTGCCCGGTCTTCAGGCGACATGAAAAGCATGCCGACGTCGGAGCCAACCGCTTCCTGCGTGCTGTAACCGAGCAACTGCCTGATTGAAGGCGTGGCCCACTTGATGACACCGTTTTTGTCGACGTGAAAAATCGTGTCCTGCATGCCTTCTATAATGGCTTGAATGCGCTCTTTAGACTCGCGAATCCGGCTTTCCGCTGCACGCCTTTCATAGATCTGCGTTTCCAGTTCGTGGTTAGCCGTTTCCAGCCCGACTCTGGCAGCTACGGCGGTTTCCCGCGCCTCGATCAGTTCGTGGATGAGTTCGGTGTTGTGCGAACTCAGCTTTATCGAGTGGATCAACATGGTTTTGAAGCTTCGAGACCAGGTGAACATCATCACCATCAGCAGGCTGGCTGAGGCGGCCATGATAATGTGGAAGTCCTCACCGGTGGTGGCGGTGTTGTATATGCACGGCAACAGTGCAGGCACGGCGAACGCGGCGGACACTCGGGGCGAAGACTGCATGGACGTGTAGGCGGCCAGCGTAATGCAGATGAGTGTTACCAGGGTCACTGTTTTCGTATTAGCATCGCCGTACAGATAAGCCACAACACCGAGACAACCCCAGGCCATGCCGGAGACCAGTGCGGCAAACACATAGCCCTTTCCCCAGGCGCTGACTTCGTTTTCGGTACGGAAGGAGATAAACAGCGATCGCCAGGCAAGCGTGAGCAAAATCAACAGCGACCAGCCGGCGATGTACAGACGTGGGGCGGTTTCCCAGAACAACACACAGATCGCCGCTACGACGCCCACGTTCATGAGCAGCTCATAGCGCATCTGTTGGTGGATCAACTGTACCTGGGCGCGGCGAAAGCGGGGATGATTTACCCGTTCGGTATGCGGATCCCTTGCGCGGTCGGTTCTGAATGCTGACGGAATGAGGGGTAAGGCCTTGTTTTTTGCCATACTGTGGATCCAGTTCCGAGTACCAAAGGGTCCGGCGATCCAGCCCGCTCACAATTCAGGTCCGTTGACAAGCCTATGTTTTTCAGTCTCTTTTCGAACTCATTCCAGACTTGACGGCTTAAATCACTGTATCGGTGCCGGCGGCGCTAACTTGAGAGAAAATGTGACGGGGCTAACATTTTAGCTGGCCAGCCGGTGTAACCCTGGCGTTACGCAGTGACTGCCGACCGGCGTGTGACTCCATTGCGTTCACGCTGGATTGCTCTACACTTTTTTATTTCGATTAAGGAGATGAAAAATGGCCGTCGCACAGACCGTTGAGGATTTTCTGGCAAAGCATGGCATCGATTACACGCTGGTATCGCATCCGCACACGGGTTCCAGTCACGAGACAGCCGAAGCCGCCCATGTCAATGAAGACCACATTGCCAAGGCTGTCATTGTCAAGGATACGGGCGGTTATGCCATGGTGGTGGTGCCCGCCGGCAACTGGGTCGAGATCGAGCATCTCCGCAAGGAACTCAGGCGGGACTTTCACCTGGCCACAGAAAACCAGCTCGCAGAGCTGTTCAGCGATTGCGAAGCGGGTGCCGTGCCGCCACTCGGCCCCGCTTACGGATTAGAGACTTTCCTGGACCGGGCGCTGAGCAGCCTGGCCAATGTCTATTTCGAGGCGGGTGACCATGAAAAACTGATCCATACCAGCGGAGAGGATTTTCGAACCTTGCTGGGCGGTGTCAGACACGGCTACTACAGTCATGACAACTGAGCTGTGAACGCGGTCCAGCTTATTTAACAGCGCCCTGATCGATCCAGATCTTGATCGTTTCGACTTGCTCGTCGCTGAGCGGATCCTTGCCGTGCGGCATATGAATTGACGGGTCGGTCTTGCCCGCAACCATCCGGTACAGGGTGCTGGACTCGGCTGAACCCGCGGCAATAACCGGTCCAAGCTTGGTCCCCTTCATCAGCGCCTCGTAGGATTCCACGGAAAATCCGCTCGCCACAACACCCTCATGATCGCCGGTATGACACTCCGCACATGTTTCCTGCAGAATGGGCTCTACATCGGCATAGCTCAGCTGCTTGCTGCAGCCGCTGAGCCCCGTCGCGATGACCATCGTTACCAGCAACGCTGTAGTCCTGTCGTTCATTGTCATATCCTCCAAGGGCAGATACCGGTTATCTGTTTTGACCTATCATATCACCAATCTGTTTCCTGGAAAAAACAAGAAATCCAGCCGGTCAAGCAGCCACCGGCAAACGTCACAAAAATTAACAGTTGCTGTCGAACCGACTCGAGCTCAGAGCGCCTCCCGGATTGCAAACAATTGTTACAAATGCCTCACCGCTATTGCACGGTTAACCGCCGTACATTCTACTTGGCAACAATGAAGGTTTTCATAACAGACGCCCGTTAAACTCGAGGAGAAACGACGTGGACAATATCAACGAACTGGCCGACCCCGATCTCATTCAAACCCTGATCATCCCCTGGGCCATCAAGATCGCTGTTGCACTGGCGATATTCATCATCGGGCGCTGGATCGCCAAATGGCTGACCGGCGTGGTGCGCAAACTGATGGCAAAATCCAATATGGATGACATGCTGATCCAGTTTCTCGGCAACATTGTCTACACCATCCTCCTGCTGGTGGTCGTCATGGCAGCCCTCGATCATATCGGCATCCAGACCACCTCGCTGCTGGCGGTGTTCGGTGCCGCCGGTCTGGCTATCGGTCTGGCCCTCAAAGACTCGCTGGGTAACTTTTCCTCAGGTGTCATGCTGATTCTGTTCCGCCCCTTCAAGGTGGGAGACTTCATTGAAGCCGGTGGCGAAAGCGGCGTGGTCGAAGAAGTCAGGATGTTCGCAACCGTCCTCCGCACCGGTGACAATCGTGCAGTGATTATCCCCAACGGCCAGATCTACGGTGGCACGATTGTCAACTACTCGGCCAATGAAACCCGCCGCATCGACCTGGTGTTCGGCATTGGTTACGACGATGACATCGCAAAGGCCAGGCAGACGCTGGAGAGCGTCATGCAGCAGGACGAGCGCATCCTGGCCTATCCCGCGCCGGCCGTCGCTGTGGGAGAACTGGCCGACAGCAGCGTCAACTTCAACGTGCGTCCGTGGGTCAAAAGCGCCGACTACTGGCCGGTGCGTGCCGATATGCTGGAAAAAGTCAAACTGGCGTTCGACGCCAACGGTATCAGCATCCCCTACCCGCAACAGGATGTCTATATGCGCAACGTTGCATAAG
>Ga0070727_10002739_pt1 | contig 16616 bp, 12 predicted proteins | sample tdAd472_FD_66722 | JGI IMG/M metagenome (GOLD analysis project Ga0070727, IMG submission 66722) | Marine sediment microbial communities from the Atlantic coast under amendment with organic carbon and nitrate - tdAd47.2 | ecosystem: Environmental > Aquatic > Marine > Coastal > Sediment | place...
ACTAGACGCTGAAGGAGGTGCCGCAGCCGCAGCTCTGGGACGCCTGCGGGTTCTCGAACGAGAAGCCAGCGTGGCCCACGGTGTCCTGGTAGTCGACGACGGTCCCCTTGAGGAAGTTCAGCGAGACCGGATCGGTGACCACCGTCAACCCGTCGGGGTAGACGTAGCGGTGGTCCTTCTCCTTGGGCACGTCGATGGACACCGCGTAGCTGAAGCCCGAGCAGCCGCCGGAGTTCACCCCGATGCGCAGCACCTTGCCGCTGGGGTCGTCCTCTTCCGCGAGGAACGCGAGGGCTTGCTTCTGAGCGGCCGGAGTCAGCTTGACGAACTCCTGCGCCTCGCCGGTGGTCGGGGGAGTGGTGGGTTGCGCTTGGGTCTCGGCCATGTCGTCCTCCAGCTAGGAGTATACCCAGCCGCTGCGGGCTCCCCTAGCGAGAGTTCCCGCGATACCATGCGCGCCGGAAGAGGCGCGGCTCGTGGCGAAGGCCCACCAACACCAGGGAATTGCGGCGTCGATCTTCCGCCTGCGGCTCTCGCTCGCCGGGCTGCTCTTGCTGCACGCCTCGGGGACCGTCGCGCTCAAGCTGGTCGAGGACGACTACACCTGGTTCGACGCCTTCTACATGTCGCTGATCACGATCAGCACGGTCGGGTTCCACGAGATCGGCGAGATCGACCTCGCTGGCCGGGTCGTGACGAGCTTCTTGATCATGGGGGGCCTGTTTCTCGTGGCCGCCGCGACAGGGAGCTTCATCGAGTCGATCGTTGAGGGTAACCTCGCCAAGCACTTCGGGAGGCGCCGCTTGGACCGCCAGATCGCCCAACTCAAGGACCACTGGATCATCTGCGGCTACGGCCGCCTGGGCCAGTTCGTCGTGCGTGAGCTGCTGGTCGGCTCGCGCAGCCCCTCCTTCGTCGTCATCGACCAGAGCCCGGACATCGTGCGTCAGCTCGAGGACGAAGGCCTGCTCTACATCCTCGGCGACGCGACCCAGGACGAGGTCCTGGAAGCGGCCGGCATCGAGCGCGCGCGAGGGATCCTCGTGCTCGTCGACACCGACGCCGAGAACGTGTTCATCTGCCTCAGCGCGCGCTCGACGAACCCCACCCTGCGGATCGTGGCCGGCGCCCACGAGGAGACCAGCGAAGCCAAGCTCCTGCGCGCGGGGGCGAACAAGGTCATCTCGCCCTACAAGCTCGGCGGCTCGCGGCTCTCCCTCGCGATCACGCGGCCCTCGGTCCAGGACTTCCTCGACTTCGCCCAGGGTCAGGAGCTGGACGTGATGCTCGAGGAGATGCAGCTCGAGGAGACCTCGCCCCTGGCCGGGGTCAAGCTGCGCGACAGCCCGCTGCGCACGAACCTGAACCTGATCGTGCTCGCGGTCAAGCGGCGCGACGGACCGATGGTCTTCAACCCGGGGGGTGACACGACCCTCGAGGGTGGAGACACCCTGGTCGTGCTCGGGAGCCACCCGAACCTCGTGACCCTCGCCGAGTCCTGCTGATGGGCGTGTTGGTGGTGCTGCGCAGCCCCGAGGAGGCTGCGCCGCTGGTGCGTTGGGGGGCGCGCTTCGCCGCGGCGCGCGACAAGCCGCTGACCGTGCTCTGCGTGACGCGCTCGGCTCAGCCCCAGGAGGCGAAGGCCCTCGAGCTGTTCGACGCCAACGACGACAACCCGCTGCGCAAGGCCGCCCGGGAGATGCTCTCCGAAGCGGCGTCGATCCTGGTGCCCGAGGGGGTCGACTCCGAGCTGATGCTCGACCTCGAGCAGGCCAGCGAGCTGCCCGCCGAGGGCGAGGACGCCGCCGAGGCTGCCCCCGCGGAGGGTCGAGACGGGTCCGACCCAGCCGCCCCCGGCGACGCGGCTGCCGACGGCGACGCGGCTGCCAAGGGCGACGCGGCTGCCAAGGGCGACGCGCCGTCAGCGAAGCCCGCCGTTCGCCCGCGGACGCTGCGGCTCCCCAAGGGGATCGCCAAGCACGTCGACCTCGTCGGGCTCTCGCACCCCGACATCACGGCGGGCACCCTGGCCGAGCTGCGCAGGCGCAAGCCCTCGTTGACGGTCATCGGCCACCACGAGGGGGTCCGCGGCGACGACGTCGGCGGGACCCTCTCTGGCCAGGCCCTGGAGACCCTCCCCGGAGAGGTCTTGATCCTCCGCGCCAGCGGCAACAGCGGACAGACCTGCAACTCGATCCTGCTCCCGACCTCGGGCGGACCCCACGCCCAGGTCGCGATGCGCCTGGCCTACGACGTCGCGCATCGGGCCCACGGACGCCTGGTGCCGCTGTTCGTCGAGCTGGAGGGGGGCGAGCTCTCCGAAGCGGCGGCCCGCGAGACCCTCGAGCGCGCGGTCAAGACCGCCGGGATCGAGCCGGACACCGACCACGTGACCCCGCGGGTGGTGGTCGCCAACCGCGCGCAGCAGGGGATCGCGAAGGCCGCCCTCGAAGGCCACGACCTGGTGATCGTGGGGGCCAGCGACACCACCAAGCTCCGAAGGGCGCTGTTCGGCACCGTCCCCGAGAAGGTCCTCGCCTCCGCCCCCGAGCTGGCGGTTGGCGTGTTTCGCAGCGCCCGCCCCCTGGCCTCGCGGACGTGGGAGGCGCTGGTCGACCTGATCACGCACCCCTTCCCGACCCTCACCCGCGACGAGCGCCTGGTGGTCTACGACCGGCTCAACGAGGGCTCCGACGCCAAGATCGACTTCATGGTCCTCATCTCGTTGAGCACGGCCATCGCCTGCCTCGGCCTGCTGCAGAACAGCACCGCGGTCGTGATCGGGGCGATGCTCGTCGCCCCGCTGATGACGCCGATGATCGGCTCGGGCTTCGCGCTCGTGCAGGGCAACGTGGTCCTGATGCGCCGCGCGGCGATGACCATCGTGGTCGGGTTCTTGATCGCGCTCGGGATCGGCGCTGGCTTCGGGCTGATCTACTTCCAGATCGCCCCGGACGTGGGCCTGACCCCCGAGATCCTCGCCCGCGGGAAGCCCAACGTGCTCGACCTCGTGGTGGCGTTCCTCTCGGGGCTGGCCGCGGCCTACGCCCTCGCTCGGCCCAAGCTGATGGGCGCGATGGCCGGGGTCGCGATCGCCGCCGCGCTCGTCCCGCCCATCGGCAGCGCGGGCCTGGCCTTCGCCGCCGGGGAATACGTCGTCGGCCGCGGAGCCGCGTTCCTGTTCGGCGTCAACCTGCTCGCCATCGTGCTCGGGGCCGCCCTGGCCTTCGGCGGGCTCGGCATCCGCGCCCAGCAGAACCAAAAGAGCGCCCTCTCCCGCTGGGGCCAGGTGGCGCTGGTGTTCCTCACGGCCCTCGTGGCCGTGCCCCTCAGCGGCGTGCTCATCGCCGGGGTCTCGCGCAAGACCATCGAGCGCACGATCCGCGTGACCCCAGGCCTGACCCTCGCGCTGGAGCGCGAGCTGGTGGTCCTCGAGCGCGAGTCCTACACCCCGCTGAACCTGAGCTTGATCGAAGCCCGGAACCTGCGGGTCGACGCCGAGGCCGACCTCAAGGTCGTGATCGCCTGCGTGGGGACGATCCCGCCGGCCCTCCCCACGCGTCTCAGCGCCGCGGCCGAGCGCGAGCTACGCCACCCGGTACGGGTCAAGCTCGTGCTGCTGCGCGCGGAGTGGCACGCCACCAGCCCCAACACGGAGTAGCCCGCTGGCCTCGCCCCGGGTCGTGATCATCGGCGGAGGGTTCGGCGGCCTGGCCACCGCGCGGGCGCTGCGCAGGGCGCCGGTGGAGGTCGTGCTCCTCGACAGCCGCAACCACCACCTGTTCCAGCCCCTGCTGTATCAGGTCGCGACCGCGGGCCTCAGCCCCGGGGACATCGCGGAGCCGATCCGCCAGGTGCTGCACCGTCAAGCCAACGCGAGTGTCCTGCTGGCCAAGGCGACCGGGATCGACATCGAAGCGCGCACGGTGCGGCTCAGCGACGGCGAGCTGAGCTACGACTACCTCGTGGTCGCCACCGGCGCCGGGCACAGCTACTTCGGCAACGACGCCTGGGCCGAGCACGCCCCGGGGCTGAAGACCGTGGAGGACGCGCTGGAGATCCGCCGGCGGGTCTTGTTCGCCTTCGAGCGCGCCGAGCGCACGGACGACCGCGCCGAGCGCGAGGCGCTGCTGACCTTCGTCGTCGTCGGCGGGGGCGCGACCGGGGTCGAGCTGGCCGGCGCCCTGGCCGAGCTCTCGCGCCACACCCTCGCCCGCAACTTCCGCCGCATCGACCCTGCACGGGCGCGGGTGATCCTCTGCGAGGGCGGCGGCGAGCTGCTGGGCGCCTTCGCCCCGCCCCTCCGCGTTCGCGCCAAGCGCCAACTCGAAGAGCTGGGGGTCGAGGTCCGCCTCGACACCCGAGTCCAAGACATCGACGCCCGCGGCGTGCGCCTTGTCGGGGGCGAGCTGCCCGCGCGCACGGTGCTCTGGGCCGCGGGGGTCGCGGGCTCTCCCTTGGGGCGCTCGCTGGGGGCGCCCCTCGACCGCGCAGGGCGGGTGAAGGTCCAGCCCGACCTGACCATCCCCTGGCACACGGAGGTCTTCGTGATCGGCGACCTCGCCGCGGTGCGCCACGTCGACGGGAGCTGGGTGCCCGGGGTCGCTCCGGCGGCGATCCAAATGGGCCGCCACGCCGCCGCGTGCATTCGCAAGGCGCTGCGGGGAGAGCCCCACCCCACCTTCCGCTACGTCGACAAGGGCTCGATGGCGACCGTCGGCCGCCGCCGCGCCGTGGCCCAGGTGCGGTCGCTGCACCTCTCCGGCGCCCTGGCGTGGCTGGCCTGGCTCAGCGTGCACCTCGTGTTCCTCGTGGGGTTCCGCAACCGCGTGCTGGTGCTCCTGCAGTGGGCCTGGGCCTACTTCAGCTTCCAGCGCGGGGCGCGGCTGATCACCGGCCCGGTCGAGCCGATGCCCGCCGCCTCAGAACCAGCGGGCCAGGCCCCACACGGCGACGAGCACGACGTAGAGGAACCCGAGGGGGAGCGCGATGGCGCCGACGACGATGGCGCCGTTGGCTGACCCGGGGGGGCTCAGCGCGTGGGGCGCTCCGATGCTCCGCGCGCGCAGCCCGAGCACGATCCCCACGATCCCCAGGACCTGACAGAAGGGGATGACCAACGCGACCGCGGAGACGATCAGCGCGGTGGAGGCCGTCTCCTCCATCCGCTGCAGCGCCTGGTCCTCGGCGTCGCCGGGTTCGAAGGCCTCTGGGTCGTCGATGTCGCCGGCGCGGTACGGGTCGTTCACGTGACCTCCCGCTGGTGTGCGGCCCTGGGCGCACTATACTCGGCCCACGAGGTCCCATGCGTCCGCGCTTCCAACTCCCCCCGCTGCTCGCGCGCCTGCACGCGAAGATCGAGTTCCACGACGAATACGAGCGGGCCCAGCGCGGGTTCTTCATCGCCGAGCTCGATCGTCGCGAGGGCGGCGAGGTCCCGGCCCAGCCGATCCTGCTCTACGTGACCCCGGCCCACGTCCACGGACCGCCCCAGCCCGGGCCGCAGCCGCCCGACTGGGTGGCGGACGCCGCGGGAGACGCCGCCCACGACGCCGAGCGGATCATGGCCTTCGCCAAGCGCGGCGTCGGCGAACACTGGCGGCTCGCGAGCGACCCCGACGGGGGCACGCGCATCGAGTGCCGCTCGGAGGTCGACCGCGAGGGCGGCTGCTACCGCAAGCTGGAGACCTTCACCGGCGACGAGGCGGTGCGCAGCGCGACCTTCCCCGAGCTCGTGCTGCGCCCCAGCGAGCTGGAGGCGTAGCGGCGGCGCTACATGCTCCCGCCGAGGATGGCCAGCCCGAAGAACAGGCAGAACATGCCCAGCCCGGCGATGAGCAGGATCGTGGTGATCCAGCCGCACACCAGCCCGGCGACGGCGGTCCCGGGGGTCGGGACCCCCGCGTCGTAGGCGAGGGCCTTGGATTCGTTGCCCTTCATGATCGCGATGGGGCCCATGATCGCGCACACGAACAGCCCCAGGACGCCGAAGATGAGGGCCATGTTCCCCGCGTCGTTGGCCGCCTGGGCGGCGCCGAACATCTGGGTGGCCTGCGGGGCACGCCTCGGGGGCCCAGCCTCGGCCCCGGGGGGGGCGTAGGGCACGTCCGCCTGGACGCCGCAGTGGGGGCACGTGGCCCGCCCGCCGGGGCGGTTCCCTGCCAGAGGGATCTGGCCTTCGCAGTAGTGACAGGTGAAGGTCGACATGAGTCCTCGGTGGCTCCTCTCCGGCGCCTCGTCTCAGGCTACCAGAGGCTTGACGCCAGTGCTGCAGCGGCTGAGCAGGCTTGGTAGAACAAGCGCCCAAGGAGGGTACGTGGCCCACAGCGGACGGCACACCCAACTCGTCGAACTTCGCCAGCAAGCCCAGCTTGGTGGGGGGGAGAAGCGCCTCGAGGCCCAGCACAAGCGCGGCAAGCTCACCGCTCGTGAGCGGATCGACCTCCTGCTCGACCCCGGCTCCTTCCAGGAGTTCGACGCCTTCGTGGAGCATCGCTGCTCCGACTTCGGCATGCAGGACAAGGCGGTCCTCGGCGACGGGGTCGTCACCGGCCACGGGACCGTGGATGGCCGGCGCGTGTTCGTCTTCTCCCAGGACTTCACGGTCTTCGGCGGCTCGCTGTCGGGGGCCTACGCCGCCAAGATCTGCAAGATCATGGACATGGCGCTCAAGGTCGGGGCGCCGGTGATCGGGCTCAACGACTCGGGCGGCGCGCGGATCCAGGAGGGCGTGGAGAGCCTCGGCGGCTACGCGGACATCTTCCTCCGCAACACCCTCGCCTCGGGGGTCGTGCCGCAGATCTCAGCGATCCTCGGGCCCTGCGCCGGCGGCGCGGTCTACTCCCCCGCGATCACCGACTTCACCGCGATGGTCGACGAGACGAGCTACCTCTACGTGACCGGCCCGAACGTGGTCAAGACCGTGACCAATGAGGAGGTCACCCACACCGAGCTCGGCGGCGCCGAGGTCCACACCGAGACCAGCGGCGTGGCTCACTTCGTGCGCCCCGACGACGCCGCGTGCCTCGAGCTGGTCCGCGAGCTGCTCGGCTACCTCCCGCTCAACAACCAGGAGGACCCGCCGCGTCGCCCCTGCGACGACCCCGCGGACCGCGCCGACCCCGAGCTGGACGCGCTGATCCCCGAGAGCGCCGACAAGCCCTACGACATGCGCGACGTGATCCGACGCGTGGTCGACCAGGACAGCCTGCTGGAGGTCCAGCCCGATCACGCGAAGAACATCGTGATCGGCTTCGCGCGCCTCGACGGGCGCCCGGTCGGGGTCGTCGGCAACCAGCCCAATCACCTCTCCGGGGTGTTGGACATCAAGGCCTCGCTGAAGGCGGCGCGCTTCGTGCGCTTCTGCGACTGCTTCAACGTGCCGCTGGTGACCTTCGTCGACGTGCCGGGGTTCCTCCCCGGTCGCGATCAGGAGTACGGCGGGATCATCAAGCACGGGGCCAAGCTGCTCTACGCCTACTGCGAGGCGACCGTCCCCAAGCTGACGGTGATCACGCGCAAAGCCTACGGCGGCGCCTACGACGTGATGAGCTCCAAGCACATCCGCGGCGACTTCAACATCGCCTGGCCCACCGCAGAGATCGCCGTGATGGGCGCCAAGGGGGCGGTGGAGATCATCTTCCGCCGCGAGATCGCCGCGGCGGAGGACCCCGCCGCGGAAGCGGCGCGGCTCAGCGCCGACTACGAGCGCACCTTCTGCAACCCCTACGCCGCGGCCAAGCTGGGCTACATAGACGCCGTGGTCCTGCCCCACGAGACCCGCGGCCACCTCATCCGTGCCCTGGACTGCCTGGGCACCAAGCGCGACACCAACCCGCCCAAGAAGCACGGCAACATCCCGCTCTGAAGGGAGCCCCATGGCTCGACGCATTGACACCGTGCTCATCGCGAACCGCGGCGAGATCGCCGTGCGCGTGGTGCGCGCCTGTCGCGAGACCGGCCGCCGCGCGGTGGTCGTCTACAGCGAGGCCGACGCCGACGGGCTCGCGGTCCAGCTCGCCGACGAGGCGATCTGCGTCGGCCCCCCGGCCGGCAGCCAGAGCTACCTGCGGGTGGAGGCGATCGTCGAGGCAGCCAAGCAGGCGGGCGCCCAGGCGGTGCACCCCGGCTACGGCTTCCTCTCCGAGCGCGCCGAGGCCGCGGCGGCCGTCGAAGACGCCGGCCTGATCTGGCTCGGCCCTCGCGCCGAGACGATCTCCGCCGTGGGCGACAAGATCCAGGCGCGGGCCATCGCGCGCGCCGCGAACGTGCCGGTGATCCCGGGCAGCGACGGGGCGGTCGACATCGCCGCGGCTCCGGCCGTGGCCGAGGCGATCGGCTACCCCGTGCTGCTCAAAGCCCAGGGCGGCGGGGGCGGCAAGGGCATTCGCGTCGTCGACGACCCCAGAAGCCTGCTCGCCGACCTCGAGCGCGCCGCGGGCGAGGCCCAGAGCGCCTTCGGCAACGCAGGGGTCTACATCGAGCGCTGCGTCCGCCCGGCGCGGCACATCGAGGTCCAGATCCTCGGCGACGGCAAGGGCAACGCCCTGCACCTCGGCGAGCGCGAGTGCTCGCTGCAGCGCCGCCAGCAGAAGATCCTCGAAGAGAGCCCCTCGCCCTTCGTCGGCCCCGAGCTGCGCGAGCGCCTGGGCAAGGCCGCCGTCGCGCTCGCCGAGGCCGTCGACTACCGCGGGGCCGGAACCGTCGAGTTCCTCGTCGACCAGGCCGGTGAGTTCTACTTCCTCGAGGTCAACGCCCGGCTGCAGGTCGAGCACCCGGTGACCGAGTGGGTGACTGGCTTCGACCTCGTCCGCGCCCAGCTCGAGATCGCGGAGACGGGGGAGCTGCCCTTCAGCCAGGACGACTGGCAACCCCGCGGACACGCGATGGAGCTGCGGGTCAACGCCGAGGACCCTTGGCAGGGGTTCTCCCCCAGCATCGGGACGATCCGCGGGCTGCGCCTCCCGGCGGGCCCCTTCGTCCGCGTGGACACCGCGCTCGTGGAGGGCGCCGAGGTCACGCCCTACTACGACTCGCTCCTGGCCAAGCTGACCGTGTGGGGGAGGACCCGCCAGCAGGCGGTCGAGCGGCTGGCCGCGGCCGCCGCGGGATTCCGCCTCGGCGGCGTGACGACGACCCTCGACCTCGTCCCCGCCCTCGCCCGCGACCCTCAGTTCCTCGCCGGCGAGTTCCACACCGCGTGGCTCATCCCCTGGGTCGAGTCGCTCCCGCCACCCGAGCTGAGCCCTGCCGAGCTCGAGTTCGCCGCGGCAGCCGCGGCGCTGTGGGCGCACCGGCGCGGGCAAGTCGCGCCCCCGACCGCCCCCAGCGCGGCGGGAGGCGGCCTCTCCCCCTGGGTCCTCGCCGGTCGCCGGCTGGGAAGGTAGCGCGATGCGGTATCAAGTCGAGATCGCCGGGAAGACCCTCGAGGTCAGCGTAGAGGAGACCGTCGCCGGGCTGACCGTGAAGCTGGGAGACGGCCCAGCCCGCCTCGCCGACCTCACCCCCCGCCCCGCCCCGCTGCACACCCTCAGCCTGGGCGAGGCGCGCTGTGAGGTCGCCCTCGAGGGCGACGCCGAGGACCCCGCTCAGCTCCGCCTGACCTTGCCCGCGCGCCCGGCGCTGCCGACACGGGTGCAAGACGCGCGGTTCGCCAAGCTCGCCCGCCGCGACGGCGCCGGTCACAAGAAGCTCAAGCGCGTCAAGAGCCCGATGCCCGGCGTGGTGGTCGAGGTTCGCGTCGAGCCCGGCGCCGAGGTCGAGCAGGGGCAGGTGCTCCTGATCCTCGAGGCGATGAAGATGCAGAACGAGATCCGTGCCGAAGGCCAGGGCGTGGTCAAGTCCGTCCCCGTCTCGGCCGGGGACAGCGTCGCCGCCGGGGCGCTCCTCGTGCAGTTCTAGCCTCGGGTCGCCCAATAGACTTTGCCCCTGGACCCCGCAAGGCACCTGCCCCACGGCCGCTCCGACCCCATTGCAGGGCTCCGTCCTTCCCGGATGACTTGCCCGACCCGATGCCGGCGCGTACACCGAGAGCGGAGGACGAGGCAAGACCGTGGACCTGAGCGAGTTCATCTCGCGCTTCGGAGGACTGAGCGAGGACACCTTCCTCGCGAGCTTCGAGCATCCCTTCCTCGTCGAGGAAGGCAAGCTCGTCCTCGAGGGCGGACAGGAGGAGCGACAGGTCTTCCCCATCCGCACCTCGGCCGAGTCCATCACCGTCGGCCGCGGCAAGCGCGCCGCGGTGCGCGTCAAGCACGAGCAGGTCTCCAACCGTCACGCCGTGCTCTGGCCACCGTCCGGCGACGACCCCACGTGGTTCCTGATGGACATGAACTCCACCAACGGAACCTACGTCGACGGCGTGCGCATCGAGGCCGGTGACCGGATCCCGCTGCGCAGCGGGATGGTGCTCCGCTTTGGCCTCGAGAAGCGCCTGGCCTTCCTCGACGCCCCCGAGTTCTACCGACTGGTGTGCAAGATCCAGAAGGTCAAGGAGCTGCAAGACGGGGCCGAGGACAAGACCCCCGTCCCGGCGTCCTTCGACCCCAACGCCTCGACGCCCTCGGGGGGCACGCGGACCTACGACTCCAGCGACGACAAGGATCACAAGGTCGCGGAGCAGGCGGCCGCGGTGCTGCTCTGCTGCGACCCCCATGACCCGATCCCCCTCGGGATGGATCAGCCGGTGGTGGTCGGTCGGTCGCCGAAGACGGCGACCATGGTCCTCCCCCACCACGAGGTCTCGCGCAAGCACTGCGAGGTCGTGCGCCGCGCCGATGCGATCTACGTCCGGGACCTGGGCAGCGCCAACGGGTGCTTCAACTGCGGCCGGCGGGTGGGCGCGGGCTGGGAGGAGCTGCTCCCCGGGAAGCCGCTCAACGTGGGGCCCTTCCGGCTCTACGTGGAAATGCCAGGGATCACGCACTCGGACTTTGGGATGACCAAGGTCGTGCAGGCCGCGGAGATCGTGCTCAGCGGGCGCCTGGAGGACGTGTCCCTCGAGGACCTGCTGCAGGACGTGGAGTCGAACACCAAGACCGGTGTGCTGCGCCTGCGGGGCAGCACCGTCGACGGCCACGTAACCTTCCGCAACGGTCAGCCCTGGTCGGCTAGCGTCTCCAACGGGCAGCGCGGCCTGCCCGCGCTGCGGGAGCTGATGCACCTCAACGCCGGCGCGTTTCGACTCGAGCCCGACGAGGGGATCTCGGGCGAGCGCGAGATCGAGCTCACCTTCGGCGAAGTCCTGCTCGACGAGCTGTTCTCCGAAGAAGACGACTAGCGCCTCGCGACAGCCTCGCGCTAGCGGGTGAAGCGGGCGAAGGGCTCCAGCTCGCGCAGCGGGGCGAGGAACCGATCGCCGCCGTATCCCGCCTGCGGCTGGAACCCACCCTCCCAGGCCGCGGTGAGCGATACGAAGGCGGCATCCCAGTCGCCGCTGGCGACCTGTTCGCGGGCCGAGAGGTAGTGGGCGTAGGCGGGCACCTCGGCCAACTCGAAGACCTCGGTCAGCACCCCGCGAGCTCGCGCGCGGTAGCCGTGGGCGAACTGCATCCCGGCGAGCAGCAGCGGCGCGCTCGCGCTGTCGTCACCGCCCGAGCGGTACTGAATCAGCCCCGTGGCCGCCCCGCGGGCCTCGACGTCGGCGAACTCCTTGAGCACGAAGCCGCCCAATCCCGCGCGGAATGACGGCGAGACATGGCGCAACGTGGGCGGCTGACGGAGCGCGCGCACCACGGCCTCGCGCTGGCTGGGCTCGTCGACGTGGCCCGGGATCAGGTCGTAGAGCGCCTCGATCCCCCGCGGGTCCCATTGGCAGAGCGCCGCGATGTCGTCGAAGGCCGCGCCGATCCCGTCCCAGCGCAAGAGCGCGCGGCTCCGCGCGCGCGAAGCCAGGAACAGCAGCTCCCCGTGGAGCGTGGGGCGCATCACCTCCTGCAGCTCTCGCAGCTGCTGCAACCAGGGCTTGGCCTGCTCCAGGCTCGCCGCCGTGCCCAGCCCGGCCAGCGCGCGCTGAACCTCTTCCCGGGGGCCCTGGCGCAAGCTGGCGAGCCGGCGGGCGTCCTCCTCGGCGCCCTTCGCGTCGCCCGCCGCCCTGCGGATCTGCTCGCGACGCACGCGGGCGGCGTCACTCAGCGGGTCGATCTCGAGCGCCTTGTCGAGATCACGCAGCGCAGCGGAGGCCATCCCCGCCGCCTCGTTGGCCTCGGCCCGCTCGAGCAAGAGCTGCACGCGCCGGCTCCGCCCGCCTCGCGTCGACGGAGGCTCGGTGACGGTCAGGGCCTCGGTGAACGCGTGGATCGCGTCTGCCGGTCGGTTGGAGCGGAGGTACTGCCGCCCGCGCAGCTGCTCGAGCTGCTGCCGCGCGGGGGGGAACCCCGGCGCAGACACGAGCAGCACCCCCGGGCGATCGAGGCGCGCGAGGGCAGCGAGGATCGTGTCCGGCGGAGCGCCGGCCTCGGCCTCGGTCACGATCCGCAGCAGCTCGGCGCACACCAGCTCCGGGACGAGGGCGTAGGCGTCGGACAGCAGCCGCCCGGCGCGGCGGAGCTCTTCGACTTGCCCCGTCTCCCGGGCGTGGTGCAGCAACTGCCCCCCGCGCTGCAGACGCTCGACGGCGGTGTTGAAGGGAGGGCGCCAGCTGGAGGTGGGGAGCATCGTCCCCCGCAAGGCGAGGGGCACCTTCGCGGCGGCGTGGTCGAGCAAGAGCCCCAGCTGCTCGTCGCGCCCGAGCGCGGCGAGGTAGCGCGCCTCGAGCATCAGGACGTAGGGGTGTTCCGGGAGCTTCTCTCCCAGCTTGCGCCGGGCCCGCTCGGCGCCGGCCAGGTCCGAACGCGCGAGGGCGATCCGCCACTCGAGGAGGGCCGCCTCGACCTTGAAGTCGGGGTCGCGGATCCCGTGCAGCAGCGCCTCGGCGCGCTCCACGTCCTGCGGCCCGTCGCGCAGGAGCAAGAGGTTCATCAGCTCGTAGGCCAGAGAGAGCGTGGAGTGCGCGTGGCCCCGGTCGAGGTGGCGCTGGAGGATGTCGATGGCCTCGTCGGTGTATCCGCGCAGGTGGCGCAGCCGCGCCGAGAACAACGCCAGCCGCGTGTAGATCAGCTCGTCCTCGGGGATCACCTCGGCGCAGCGGCGGTAGAGGTCACCGGCCTGCTCCCAGTTGCCCTGCACCTGGTGCACGGTCCCCTGCACGAGGAGCAGCGACGGCGAGGGGTCCACGGCGATTCGCGCGTCGAGCAAGGCCTGGGCCCGCGACCAGTCCGCCGCCTGCACGAGGTACTGCACCGCGGCCTCGACCGCGAAGGGGGCCTCGGGGGCTCCGGCCAGCAACGCCTCGAGCGCCTCGCACGCCGCGGTCTCGTCGGTCTCGTCGAGGGCGAGGTCCGCGGCGAGGACCTGGACGTGCTCGTTGTGCGGCGCCGCCTGCTGTCCCTCGCGCCAGATGCGCAGCGCCTCCTGCCGCTTCCCCTCGGCCAGCTTCAGCTGCCCCAGCACCCCGAGCACGTCGGCGCGCCCGAAGTAGCCCAGCGGGCTGCGCAGCGCACGCTCGAGGGCGGAGATCCCCGCGCCAGGCTCCCCCAGCAGGCTCAGCGTGTGGCCGAGGACGAACTGGGCGTCCCCGGACTCGGGCTCACGCCGGGTGGCTTCGTGGGCCGCGGCGCGCGCACTTCGCAGGCGGGCATCCGCGTAGTCGACTCGCGCGAGGGCCGCCCACAAGGGGACCTGCTCCGGGTCGTCGTCGAGCAGGGCACGCAGCAGCCCGCGGGCTTCTTCGCGCTCCGCGAAGGGCCCAGCGCTGAGCAAGAGCGCCAGCGCGATCTGGCACTCCCGGGTCATGTCTGCGGCGCGGGTCTCGAGCTCGACGACGGCGTCTGGGTCGAGCCGCTCGCGGACCCCGCCCCCCAACGCGCCTTGCGCCAGCTCGAGCGCCTCGCGCGCGTCGGCCAGCGCCCCCGCGCGGTCGGCCCCGAGCAAGTCGCTCTCGAGAGAGAGCTTCGCCCGCGCCAGGGCCTCCTCGACGTCGCTCGCGGCCTGCGCGCGATCCTCGGCCAGCGCCCGGCGCTGGACGAAAAGCACCGCCGCCCCCGAGAGCGAGAGGACGCCGAACAGACCCACGATCAACGCGACCCAGCGCAGTCGCCCGGGCACCCGCGGCGCGGGAGGTGGTTCCTGGGGGCGACGCAGCGCCCGGCGCAGATCGAGGGAGAGGGTCAGGGCCGTCTCTTGCCTGGCCTCGGGCTCCGCAGAGAGCGCACGCATCACCACCGCCTCGAGGGCCGGAGACACCTCGTGGGTGAGGCTCGAGGGCAGCGGGATCTCGAAGCGATCGAGGGCCTGCTTGAGCTCGGGCAGGCTGGAGGCGACGAAGGGGAGCCTCCCGCAGAGGCCCTCGTAGAGGACCGCGCCGAGGGAGTAGACGTCGGCGCGACGATCGACTCGGTCGTGTTCACCCCGCAGCTGCTCCGGCGCCATGTAGAGGGGCGTACCCAGCAAGTCGCCCTCCTGGGTCAGGGTGTTCGCGGTCACGTCGTGCGCGAGCCCGAAGTCCACGACCTTCGGCTCGCCCTTGCGGCCGACCACGATGTTGTGCGGCTTGACGTCGCGGTGCACGAGCCCGTGCTCGTGAGCGTGGTGCAACCCCTCGGCGGCCTTGGCCACGATCCCCACGAACACTTCGGGCTCGAGGCGACCCTTGAGCTTCTCCAGGGGGGAGCCCTCGACCAGCTCCATCGTGAAGTAGGGCCGCCCCTTCTCGTCGACCGCGAGCTCGAACACCTTGACCACGTTCGGGTGACTGAGGCGCGAGAGGACCTCGGCCTCGCGGCGGAAGCGCTCGCGCGCGCTGTTGGAAGCCCCCGAGTGCAAGCGCTTGAGCGCGAACTGCTGCCCCTCCCCGTTGGCGACGCGGAAGATCGACCCGTGGCCTCCGTCGCCGAGTCGACCCAGCACGCGGTATGGCCCGACGAAGCGCGCCGGCCCAGGCGGGGCCTCCTCGATCAGGCCCGGGTTGTCGTCGTCGCGGAGGGTGATCGCCGGGATCCGGTTCACCCGCCCGCACACGCAGCGGCGCACCTTGGGGACCTCACCGGGCACGCCAATGAACCGGCGCTGACAGGCGCGGCACGCGCGCCGCCCGTCCTCGATCTGGTTGCGCAAGCGCACGAAGCCACGGGGATCGAGCAGGTGGTGCCGGATCAGCGCCTGAGCCACGATCTCCATGCGCGCTGCCTTGCTGCCCAGGCCGCGCACGATCTCCTTGATCTGCGCGCGCTCCTCGGGCTTGCGGCGAAGCGCGAGGTAAGCGAGGAGCAGGCCGTCGGGGCGCAGCCCCGAGGTCCGTTCGTCCTCTCTCTGCTCACCCGCAGGCAGGCGACTACTCCTGCGGCGTGCGCTCGCGTTGCAGCACGCGCTGCACGCGCTCGTCCACCACGTCCAGCCAAGGCTCGAGCAGCCCGCCCTCGGCGCGCCGCAGCCGCGTGATCGCCATCCGGTAGTTCACGCGAGCCTGGATCTCACGCGTCTCCGCGGAGGAGAGCGCCGCCAGGTCTTCGAGCTCGTCGCGAGGGACGGCGTCCGCGCCCTTGATCACCTTCAGCCGTGTCCCCTCGAGCTGGCGGGCCGCGAGGATCCGGCTGGCGCGGCTCGTCGCGAGCTGGGCTCGCGCCGCGCGCACGTCGCGCAGCGCCCCGCGGAGCTCGAGCACGACCTGGGACTCGAGCACGCTCAGCGAGGCCTCGGCCTCCTCGAGCTGCAGCTTCGCCGCGCGCTCGCGGGCGCGCTCGGCGCGGAGGAAGAGCGGCAAGTTGACCCGCACCCCCGCGCTCCAGGAATAGAACCGTCCGCTGGCGAGGGAGGTCCAGGCGCTGTGGTGTTGTCCGCCGAGGCCGTCTTCGCGGAAGGTGCCGACCACGTCCAGCGAGGGAAGCGCCTCGTTCTCGCGCAGGGCGAGGGTCCGGCGCGCGTTCTCGATGGAGAGCTCCGCCTGGTAGAACTCCGGCCGACGCGCGCGCGCGAGGTTCAGGGAGCGCCCGAGGTCGAGGGCAGGCTCGTCGACCTCCATGGGCCGCTCGAGGGGCACGAGGAACACGTCCCACTTCGTCGGGTCCCCGCTGGGGCGCACCAGGCGCAACAGCTGATCGCGGGACGCCTCGAGGGCGTTCGAGGTCAGGATCAACGACTCCCGGCTTTGGGCGACGCCCGACTGGGCGATCACGATGTCGAGCTCGGCGGAGGCCCCGAGGCGGATCCGCTTGCGGGTGTCCTCCAGCAGGCGGATCGAGCTGTCGAGCTGGCGCTTGGCGCTGCGCAGGTTCGCTTCGGCAGCGACGAGGTTCCAGTAGGCCTGCTCCACCGCGACCACTCCGTCGAGGAGCGTGATCGCCAGGTTCGCCTCCTCCAGGCGCGCGTTGGCTTCGGCGATCTCGATCGCCAGCGAGTTGACCCCGATCCCCGCTCCGCGCAGCAGGGGCTGCACCAGCTCCACGCTCAGGCTCGGGGTGTAGGAGGGGTTGAGCGAGAACACGTTCTCGGTCTTGCGACGAGCCTCTTGCCACACGACGGTCACGTTGGTGCCCAGCAGGAACCGCTTGCTGAGGCTCGTGGTCACCGAGAGGGCGTCGTTC
>Ga0070727_10002740_pt1 | contig 16610 bp, 13 predicted proteins | sample tdAd472_FD_66722 | JGI IMG/M metagenome (GOLD analysis project Ga0070727, IMG submission 66722) | Marine sediment microbial communities from the Atlantic coast under amendment with organic carbon and nitrate - tdAd47.2 | ecosystem: Environmental > Aquatic > Marine > Coastal > Sediment | place...
GTACTGCTGCTGGTTTATTTGCTGCTGGATTTTCTCTGAACCGGCGGGTCGGGATTATCTGTCAAATCACGGCGACCGGTTGACCTTTTGGTGTTGAGTGACGGGTAGAAAGAGTAACTGGCTTCGAACCGCTGGACTTCATTGCACGACTGGCCGCCCTGATACCCAAGCCCAGGGTCAACCTGACCAGATTTCACGGCGTGTTCGCGCCCAACAGCAAGCACCGGACAGCCATCACGCGATTCGGACGGAGCAAGGGCGGCAAGAAGAATCAGGTCGCCACCAACCACGAGGAAAGGACACCGGCCGAACGCCATGCCGCCATGACCTGGGTCCAGCGGCTGAAGCGGGTCTTCAACATCGACATCGAAACCTGTGAGCAGTGTGAGGGCCCGGTACGGATCATCATCTGCATCAAAGACCCTGTGGTGATCCGGCAGATACAGAACATTTGAGGAAGAAGGAAATCGGAGATTCCCTGGCGCAGCTCCCGCCCGAGCGCGCCCCGCCGCAGATCAATCTGTTTGACCCACTTAACAACAAAGGTAAGAAGGGAAAATTACAGTCTGCCAGGGGTGAGGCAAGCGCATTTGAAAACGCTAGCTTTCTGCCCAGCCGATCGACCCCAATCTGTGGTTGGGGACTGGACACAATCAAGGATCGGGGATAGCCCTAATGCTCCCTGTAAGCCCAAATTACGACCCCAAGGCGAAACGCGCAACCGGCACCAGGGGCGGGTGCCGTGGTCAGGCTACGCTGATCTCATAGGTGATGCCGCCGCTGCTAGCACCCGCACTGCCTCGCTGGGAGCTGAAGTAGAGGCGACGGTACGACCGATCGAAAGCCGGGCCGGTGATTTCCGAGCGCTCGTGACCTGGTATTTGGAGCAACGGGATAACACGGTTGTCGGGAGTGAGGACGACAATCTGCATATCACCCCCATCCTCAGCAACCAGCACATCGCCAGATGAAGTGATGGCCAGGTTGTCGACGCCACTCAGTATGGGGTTGCTGGAGGTTTGGATGTCGTAAATGACGCTTATCTCGTGGCTGGCCACGTCGTAGCACCACACGCGATTATCACGCTTGGTAGAGAAATAAATCAGGCCGTCCTGATAGACCAGTCCTTCCCCTCCCCTGAACGGCGCATAATCCTCCACCTGGTAGCGGGTCGGCGTGGATTCTGCCTGGGGATCCGACACCGGCTCCCAACTGAGGTAATCGCGACCATTCTCCGAGTGGAGTTTCGCCACCTCCAGAACACCATTGGACAGGTCCGGCAACCCATTGGCGGGCCGGAAACGATAGAACGCGCCATCAGGCTTGTCCTCAGTCAGGTAGAGAACCTGATTCAGCGGATCAACCGCCACCGCCTCATGCTGAAAGCGTCCCAGGGCAGGTCGCACTTCCGCGCTTCTGTTGCCAAACGGATCGCATTCGTACACTTGACCCAGGTCGAACTCTTCGCAGGACAACCAGGTTTGCCAGGGAGTTTTGCCACCAGCACAGTTTATGGATGTCCCCTGCAGAATGGGGTAGGCGTCAACCAGTTCTCCGGCATTGTCGAACCGGAGGGCGCCAACGCCGCCCATGCCCTCGCGCAGCTCGGCATTGGATACGTAGATCCAGCCGCTATCGTCGGTAGCATACACGGCACCGCCATCCGGTGCGTCATGCCAAATGTACTCAGAACCCGGTACCGGTTGCTGCCCGGAACGGGCCACCACCCGAGATTTAAACCCGGCCGGCAGCATCACACCGTTTTCATCCGGCATCTGCAATTCGCCGATCGAGTGGAGGCTGACCATATCGCCAGCGGCAGTGTCGGCAGCGCCAGCACTACTGGCCCGGGCAAACCGGTTGGCAGCAAAAAGCATGAAGCCTGCTGCCCCCAGTTGCAAAAATTGTCTACGCTTAACGATTTTGGAATTCATAGTACTCAATTTACCATGGTTTCTTTGACAGTACCTTTACAGAACCGATGCCCGGCTTGAGCTGTCCCGTTTAACTTTGCAGGCGGACCGGTCAGGCGGACTGGGCGCCGGGTCGTCCAGCCTCGATGGCGAACCTCGCCCGACTGCTGATATTTTCCCCGGGCACTGTTACCCGTGGCAGTACTTTGAAATCAGCCAGCCAGGTGTCAGGTGTCAGGGTATTGGTCACATAACCCCTTTGCCCGTTATAAAATTTTACATGGGGGTTGTTGGCCAGCAGGTTACTGCCATAGCTGGTCATATCCTGGCCATCCCCTCCCGATGTTATGGAAGTGCCCACCAGTTCGGTACCAATGACCCGTGAGTCCTGATCATCGAAGTCGCTTTTCAGATCCGCCACCCAGTTGGAATGAATATCCCCCGTCAATACAACGGGATTCAGCGTGCCCGCCCGTTCAAGGTGGTTTAACAGCTCAGCCCTTTCAAGGGGATAGCCGTCCCACATATCCATCGGCCACAGCTCTTCATTTTCCGGACCCAGGGAACGCAGGCTTGCCATCATTACCTGTTGCGCCAGCACATTCCAGGTCGCATCGGCGGAGGCCAGGTTGTTGAACAGCCAGCTTTTCTGAGCCTGGCCCAACAGAGTCCGCGACGGATCCCGGTGTTCCATGCAACTGGTCTTGCGCCCGTCGCCACAGGTCTGGTCGCTGCGGTACTGACGTGTATCCAGCACATTCATTCCCATCAGGGTACCGAATCTGAATTCCCTGTGAATTGGCATATCCGGACCCTGACGTCCCACTGGCAGCCGTACCGGCATAAACTCGTACCAGGCCTGGTAGGCGGCAGCGCGTCGTCTTAAAAACTGCTGTGGAGACTGATCGTCTTCAGGTGTAATGGCCGCATAGTTGTTGTCTACTTCGTGATCATCCCAGGTCACAATCCAGGGTGCTGACGCATGGGCTGCCTGCAGGTCCGGGTCGGACTTGTAGGTATTGTAGCGAGCCCGGTAGTCTTCCAGCGTCATGATTTCCGGACCTTCGTGGGCTCTTACCAGATTCTGTCCCCAGGAGCTCTCGTAAATATAGTCTCCCAGGTGGACAATGAGATCCAGATTCTCCTCGGCCATATGCCGATAGGCAGTGTAGAAACCCTGCTCATACTGCTGGCAGGATGCGAACGCGAATCGAAACCGGTCCACGGGGCTGGAGGCCATAGGCGCCGTGCGGGTACGACCTACCGGACTGGTTGCTCCCCCCACCTGCCAGCGGAAGAAATAATCCCTGCCGGGTAACAGTCCCCGCACGTCCGCGTGGACCGAATAGCCAAGATCCGGAGAGGCAATCGCCCTGCCGGTCCTGATGATGTTAGAGAAATTTTCTGAATCAGCCACTTCAAAACCGACCTCCAGCACATCGCCGGCCTCAGCAACGCGGCCCAAAGCCTGCCGATCCAGCCGGGACCAGAGAATGACGGAATCGTCGGTGGGGTCACCGGAGGCAACACCCAGGGTAAACGGATAGTCACTGACGCTACCCAATACCCTGTCTGCGCTTTGACAGGACAAGGGTAAACTGCCAAGAGTCAGTAAGCCTGCACAACGACCACTCAGTTTGAGAAAATTCCGTCTGCCGTTTGAGCAGAAACCTGAACGATTGGCCCTTCGGATCGTGGATTGCATGGAAACTCCAGCCGGTATGAATCAGAATACTGTAAAGAACTATCTGTTAAAGACTACTGGCACTTTATGAAATTAATGTTACCGGATTACTCCTCGTTTCAGGCATCGCGAAACAACACCGCTTAAGGAAACCGGATAAAAAAGCGGCCTCAACAAGAGGCCGCAAAGATGGGATACATTCAAGGGAGAGATAATCAAATGCCCATCTCAAGCTAACAGATGGAACTGTAAGGTTTCCAGTTCCACTGCGTTAGCAAGTAGAAGTTTAGTTAATGATTGTTACACTCCAATTGCAGATTGCAGTTTTTTACTCACAATAGCCCGATTGAAAATCAAGGCGATGGCTGAGCAATTCCACTCGCTGAACGTTCTTTATTCGCAATTGAACAACAGGTAAACCTGTCCGCCAATCGATATCAATCGACCCGTAATTTGCCTGCGCAAAAGCCTCCCCGATCCGGCGCCTGGCGAGGCTGATTGCGCTCCATTCCTCGATCTTTTCGGAGAAAGTCAATTCCACCAGCGGCCAGTCAGGATCCGATGCCCTTATCTCGCCCAGTTCAGCCCGGTGCACATCACCGGAAATAATCAAAACCGGTTCTTGCTGGTACCGCTCCAACGCCTCGAAATTACGCAATCGTTCACGAGGATAGTTGGACCAGGTTTACCAGCCGGTAAAGTCCGCTAGCAGTTGTATGCTAGAACCAATAATCTGGCGTGACGCGTCCTTGGACACGTAGTCACGATCGATATCATTCTGCCCGTCGTCATGACGGCTGATATCCTCCTGAGCCTGGCCTTCGACCGTGACAAGCAGCCGTGACTCAGCTACCAGCATCCTCATGGCAGAAACTCCTGCAGCGGTGCCCCCATGGCCCCGTTGAAATCCCGATAGTCTTCACCAAGATGTTCAAGCAGAGTGGCCGCAATACGGTTCGAAGTCAGGCAGTTCGAACCAGTTTCGACCAGGCCCGTTGCCGGGATACCTGCACCTATAGCGGCCATCCACACAGCCTCGGAACCGACTATGCCGTCTTCGTATTGAGCAAGGGACTGCATATAACCATCCAGAGATTTTTGACTGGCATGGTGGAGCCAGGTCTCGATGGGTTCTTCACCACGGCCATGATCGACGGTGATAAACAAGACTGTGTTGTCCTTGTAGAAAACCGACGATTGGACCTCCTCCCACACTTCAGAGATAAAGCGATCGGCACGATTTGCTGCCATCACATATTCGTCATAAAGCCCTTCATGGGCAAAGTCATCGGTCTCACCGTAGCTGATGTAAACCACCCTGGGATGTTTCTCGCGCATGTAGGACAGGGCAAAGTGGTGAGTAAACACATCATTGCGCACAGTCGGCCAGCGCGGCGGCATATCGTCGATCACGCGATTCAAAAATAACTCAAATTCATTGAGCGGTTCCGGCGTCTTGTCAAAAGCATTCACAAACAACCCACTTCGCTCGACGTTAAAGATATAGGGGAAGACGTCCCAGGAAGCGAAAGCCGCCATCCGGCCGTTGAACTCCGGACTGGCATTAAGCAGTTCCATGAACGTTTTCTCCGGATTGGGAAACTTGCGGTTGGAATCGATCTCCTGGTTCACTACCCCGGTTAAGATTTCACTGTAACCGGGGTAGGAAAAATACCAGTCATTTGAAACCCGTGCACAACTGTCAGCATAACGATTGCCTACATAGATTCCACTGGTGAAAACTACTGAGTGAAGAAACGGCATCAGTAACTCCGCCCGCTCCTTCGATGACTGACGCCAGTAGCGCGCCATGATTTCCTCACTCTGGGGCGCATATTCCGGGTGCGTTGCCAGGTCCCTGTCTATACCCCCGAAGACCTCCTGCCAACGCATTCCGTCCAGGGTAATCAACACGATATTTTCGGCCGCCTGCGCGGTCAGGGACAGACATACCGACAGAGCTGATAGCTGCAGCTTAAACCTGATCATGATGTGCCTCTTTTTAACTTTATGGTTATTTGGAATTTCCTGAAAAGCAAAGGGCGACACCTGGGTGCCGCCCTTCTCTACTTCTAACCTGAGCCCCTTGATCAGAAATCAAAAGTCGCAGTGAATACAGCCGTTCTCGGCGCACCAATCCAGGCTCCAAAGCCCGAGATCCCACCGAGATAAGACTCGTCAAACAGGTTGTTAACAACAATGCCGAAATCGTACCCCTGAAGGAAGTCCGCAATTTCTTCACCACGAACATTCAGGTACAGGTCGGTTACTGTGTACTCTTCAGCAACAAGGCTGTTGCTGCGATCCAGGAAGCGATCATCAACACGTTTGGTCGATAAGCCGGCGAAGTAGTTGCCTCGATTCCAGTCCAGTGACAGCACCCACATGGATTCCGGAGTATTAACCACAGTGTTACCAGGCGTCAGGTCCAGCTGATCATCAAGCTCCGGTATACCGGTACCGATATAGTTGGCATCAGTGTCGGTATAGGACGCATAAATGAACCAGTTTTGAGAAATGTCATAACTGCCGGCAAGTTCGAAACCATTTGACTCAATACCGCCCACGTTATCGTAGCGGCCTGCCTGGCCAATTTCATAGTTGGGAATATTACCGGCCAGATCCGGTCCAAAAAACTCCAGCCGGTTGCTGAACTCGTTATCGAACAGCACTGCACTGGCTGTGAAGTCAGGCCCCACATAACGCAGACCAAGTTCCATATTCTCTGCCGTTTCGGGCTCGAGGCTTCCGGTAAGCTCCCGTTCCAGGATCAGATCCAGCAGCGGCTTGATGTTTTCCGCATAGCCGAAAAACACTTCCAATCCATCCACTGGGGTCTGGTAGGTGGCACCACCGGTAAACAGGGTATCAGTGCTGGAGTTCAGTGAAAGATTCTGATTGGGATCAAAGAGGTCTTCACGCTTGTTATCAACGTCGAATTCCCGAATACCAAGGCTGATTGTGAAATCGTCGATAGTAATCTGATTCTGCAGATACCAGACGGTGGTTTCCCGTGGAAATTCCCGGCTGTATTGAATCCAGTATGGGGTTTCATCAAAGTCGATGCCCACTCGCGCATCAATAAGCTTCTGCCACGAACGTGATTCAATTCGTTCAGAATCCTCGTACCAGATCCCGCCGGTTAACAAATTTTCCACGCCACCGAGGTCTATCGTCCAATCAAAATCGGCCGTGAAACCTCCACGGTTACGGGCATAATTAGTGTGGCGATAGGACTGAACGGGGATGGCATTAGCTGGATAACAGGCCGGATCATACTGCGCACCCGCACCACCATAAGGAAAGGTGATGGAGGACTCACAACCATCTAATGGGGAAAGAGACACACCGTCAGCGTCGACAAAATAAATCCTGCTGTCACCTGACACCTGGCTTCCGCCCAGAACCGGCAGATTGCCCTGAATCTCATATTCCGGCAGGCCTGGCTCGTCCGAGACATTGGCTATGTAGGGCGGAATCCAGTCCCCCCGACCATCCATTTCATGCATGTAGAGACCAACGCTGCCAGAGAACTCTGAAGTCAGATCAGCATCCAGCTTCAAGTAGCCAAAATTGTTCTCTCGCAGAGTTGACCACCCGCGTCGATAGACCTGATTCACATAGGGCGTGTCTGTCCAATTGCCGATCAAACGATCCCAATCCGGGTCCGTATTGAATTCATCGACGGTTATTCGCTGGTAGTTGTCTTCGTGAATATCATCCCAGGAGTAATAGCCGGTGATTGTGTAATTATTCAACTCGGTGATAAATTTGCCGGCGAAGTGATCACGCTCATTCTGCGCCGACCCTTCCATCCAGTCCGATGCCTCGTTGTGATTAAAGGAAACCCACAGTCTAGTGGTTTCATCAAGTATCCGTCCCGAGTCGTAACGAGCATAGTAGCGCTGGGAGCCGTAATCACCCTGCGACATCTGCACCCGCATGCGCTCCTGCTCAACCGGGTCGTTGGTTCGAAAATTCAGTGTACCGCCCAATGCTTCGGTGGAGCGTGTAGAGATATCGGCGATCCCCTGGTTGATGTCGACACCCGCAGAGTTCAAGGAATCAATATAGCGATTTGCCTTGGCGCCACCGCCGTAGTTTGAGTCACCGTTAGGAAAGCCGTCGATGGTGATACCCAGTTGCTGCTCACTCAGGCTTGTTTGATAACCGCGCAGATTAATGGTCGTGGACCAATCGTCAAAACCAAATGTGTCACCTTCAGTCACGTTTACGCCAGGCAGATTGTCGATGGTCGACAGAATTGAAGTAATCGGATTCTGCTGGGCCTGCATCGATTGGGTCGTGGTAACGTTTGAGTAAGTCCTGGCAGTACCAAGGATTACTATTTCCTGCAGCTCTGACGGTTCCGGTCCAGTCTGTGCGGTCGCCGTGCCGGTAACACCGAAAATTGCCAGTGCAATTGCAGTGGATAGTGGTTTAATTTTCAGATTCATTTGTCTCTTTCTCCTGAGCATCAAAAAGCAGCGAACATAACTGGCGATCAGAATATCGTCAGACTACTGACCTCTGTGTTTGTTATCACTGTGGGGCACCTCTTTCACACCACGCACCGATTGCCTGTTGTGGGTACGACAAAACGACCACCCAGATTCCAGCAATCAGAGTCTGGTAAAGTCCATAGGCCTGAAGAGAACGTCGACCGCCTTGCGAGTCGACACAACTTTAGAGGGTCAGTGTTACAGCTGGTTGAACGATTTGTTTACGTTACTTGACGCTTTTTCGGTGAATGGATTACCGCTTTATGACTGTATTGCGATGCCATCTTCCTTGGAACGATCATCGGACAATCGCTATTGGCCGGTATCGAACAACGTTCAGGGATCACTTTGCAGGTCATACCGTGAACAACCATCCAATACCAGTGTTTGAATGACGCTGGCTCCGCCAGTGAAACTAAATGTTTGCCCAGTTACGGCCGGCGGAACTGATACCACCCGCACCCACGGCCCTCAGGGCACGCTGGCGCGCACCTGGCCAACCGGCAGCATGGTGCTGTGGGTGGCTGTACTGCTGCTGGTTTATTTGCTGCTGGATTTTCTCTGAGCCTGCGGGTCGGGATGCTCCGCCAGATCTCGGCGACCGGTTGACCTTGTGGTGTTGACTGACGGGTAGAAAGAGTAACTGGCTTCGAACAATCCACTCACCGGAGATGAGGTTCTCAAAAAATGGATCCGTCCCCGCTTTTTGGTATTTGCATGCTATACGCATATTGCGTATAGTACTGGTTTGACAGCTTGCATACAGAAAGAAATGCAGAGAAATCAGTCTTTCTAGAGCTTCCAGCATTTGAGCGCCACCGAGCGGATTATTTGGATGGCGAAGCCTATCGTGCTTTTCAAGTCCAGCTAATGAAAAACCCTCATGCGGGAGACGTGATACAAGGCACCGCAGGGCTTCGCAAAGTTCGGTTTAAAGACGAACGCCGAGGCAAGGGTAAGCGTGGCGGGATTCGCGTCATTTATTACTGGTGGTTGGGTGGCGCCCAATTTTGGCTGTTTACGCTGTATGGCAAAGATGTGACAGACAACTTAATTAGGGACCAAGAGACAATTCTGGCGAGCTTGCTGAAGCGAGAATTGATTGCGAGGCAAAAAAGATGAATCGAAATATATTTGATGAATTGAATGAAGGTTTTGACGCTTTAAAAAATGAAAGACAAGGCAAACTAACTCTAAAAAAGCACACTATCGACATGCCGGAACTGCCAGCCATTACCAGTGTTGAATTGGTAAAACTGCGCGAAGAACTCCATTTGTCGCAAGCGGTGTTTGCTCGCTACCTGCGCACCAATAAACGCACACTGGAAAACTGGGAACAAGGGCGAGCAAAGCCCAACGCACAGGCAACCATTTTAATCCGAATGGTTGAAAAATATCCTGACACCCTGCAACGATTAGGGTCAATTTAGCGTGTTGCCTTCAATTAGGCATATTAGAATAGAAAAGTTGCTGTGTTTCCTCTAATGACAGCAAAATGTTGAATGAGAACATGTGTCCCATCGTACAACTTCATTCCCAATAAATTCAAGGGGTTAAATCTATGCACTTGGAAGCTTAATGGGACAGCAAGTGATACTAACCTATTGAATAAGATGAATAATTTGAGAAAAGAGCACTAGGCTTCGAACCAACCACGAGGAAAGGACACCGGCCGAGCGCCATTGCGCCATGACCCATGCCCAGCGGCTGAAGCGGGTCTTCAACATCCACTTCGAAACCTGTGAGCAGTGTGAGGGCCCGGTACGGATCATCGCCCGCATCAAAGACAATGTGGTGATCCGGCAGATACGTACGTTTGAGGTAGAAGGAGTCCGTTAATACTTTCTATATGCCGCGTTTCACCCCAACGCCACCCAGCTCACGCTGCAACCCTACCAGTCTGTATGACTGGCCAGTCGAATACAGCCATCAAACTGAATTGTGCCGTCGCGGACAGGCGTGTAATTGTCCTGTCACATCGAAACATTATTTTTTCGGGATTACACGCCGTGAAACCTGACGAACCGCGACCAAGCTCATGTATCGACTGACTTTCCTGATTCTACTTACGCTGCCGATTTCAGCCTGCTTTAAAGAAATCGTGGCACCACCTCCGCCAAATGCCAGCCGGGTAGTTCCATTGCGTGAAACCACGCCGGTCACCAGCCAGGATGATGCTGCGGATGACCCCGCCATCTGGCTGAACCGGGCAAACCCCGAAGCCAGCCTGATCCTGGGGACTGACAAACAGGCGGGCGTCGAAGTGTATAACCTGGCTGGTGAACGGGTGCAGTTTATCCCTGCGGGTCGTACCAACAATATTGATCTGCGCATGCTGCCGGACAACAGTCAGTACTCCGCCGTTGCGGCTGCCAGCAACCGATCCAGCAATACTATCAGCCTGTTTGCCATCGATCACGATGGCCGCGTGACCTGGCTGGAAGCCAGTGAAATTGATACCGGGCTCCAGGAGCCCTATGGATTGTGTATGTTCCAGAACGCTGATGGTCTGCAGGTGTTCGTTAATGATACCGACGGACGCTTTCAACAGTGGTTGTTGTCACCAGCCATTACCAGTGGGCAGGCATTAGAGTTTACGGCCCGTTTAGTTCGCTCCTTCAGGGTCCCCAGTCAGCCGGAAGGCTGTGTTGCGGACGATAGCGCCCAGCGATTGTTTCTCGGTGTTGAGAACGAAGGCATCCGCGTTACCAGTGCGAATCATAATGATCCGACTGAACTGTTAGAGATCGCCGACATTGACGGCACTATCCTGGTAGCCGATGTGGAAGGCATGAGCCTCTATCTGAGCGAAGAAGGCGGCTACCTGGTGGTGTCCAGTCAGGGTAATTTCAGCTACGCAGTCTATGACAGCGCGCCGCCCTTCAGCTACCGCGGTAGTTTTGTGATTGTCGACAATCCAGCTACCGGCATAGACGGCAGCCAGGAAACAGATGGGCTTGCGGCAAGCAGTCTGTTGCGGACGCAGGATTTTCCAGCCGGGCTGCTGGTTGTGCAGGACGGGTTCAACGAACTGCCAGATGAAGCGCAGAATTTCAAATACATTTCCTGGCAGGAAATTGCCCTGGCCTTAAGCTTGTGAGTTGCTCTTGTCCTAGTATTGTAATCTTCGCTAAACAGAATATTCACGAAACTATCACACGCCTGTCACTCATTGTGCTACCTGCCCCCTATAAAGAATTTGTAATCAAAACGTAATGATGCCCTCCTAGACTTCTCAGCTCACTTACAATGAAACCATCAAGGGGATAAAAGTGAGCAACAAAGCATCATTTTCCAGGCGCACTCTGACTGCTGCTATCGGGTTTGCAATCGCTGCCCAGGCAGCTGCTCAGGACAGTTCAACGCCGGACGAGATCGTAGTGGTGGGCAGTCGGGCCAGCCTGGCCAGCGCCATTCAGAAACAACGCAACGCAAATTCCGTGGTCGGGGTCGTCGACTCCGATGCCATCGGTAACTTCGCCGACATCAATGTTGCCGAATCGCTGCGACGCATATCCGGCATCATGGTAGAAAATGATCAGGGCGAAGGCCGCTATGTATCGGTTCGCGGCCTGAATACTGATCTCAACGCCATGACAATCAACGGGGTCAGTACCGCCGCACCGGAAGATCGCCGCGGTATCATTCTGGATGGCGTGCCTTCAGACCTGCTGGAAAGCATGACTGTATACAAATCGCTGATACCCAACCTGGATGCTGACAGTCTGGGTGGCGCCATCGATCTGGAAACCATCACAGCCTTTTCTTACGACGAGTTGTTTGTCCGGGTCAAGGCGGAGTCCTCCTATAACGAATTGACCGAAGACAGCAGTAATCCGGAGCTTTCGGCAACCTTCGCCAATCGCTGGCGGCTGGACAACGGCGAGTTCGGGGTTGCCGTGGTGGTCAGCGACCAGACTCGGCGAATCATTGGTCACAACAATGAAAACGGCGGCTGGTCGGAGACGGCACCTAACGATGACTACGAGATGCGCTTTTACGACCTGGAACGTGATCGCGAAGGGTTGATTGTAAACCTGGATTACCGGACCGATTCCGGAAACAGTTTCTATGCCCATTTCTTCCGCAATGAATACACCGATACTGAATGGCGCGCCAAGTGGGAAACCCGCGATGGTCTGGAAGACAACGAGCCGACAGTATCCGGACAGGTGTTCAGCTATGCTGATTCCAAAGTGGATACGGAAAGCCGGAATCGCACGGAGGTCAGGGAAATCACCTCGATGCAGTTGGGCACCAGCCTGCAACTGAACGATCGCAACCGCGTTGACATCGAGTTCTTCAGCTCGGAGGCCGAGCAGGATGACCGGGACCGACAGGCTGCTATCTTTCGCTCAGGCACGGTGGACAGTCCGATTATCTACGATAATTCAAACCCCAGGCGACCGGTGGTCAGCTTCCCTGCTGAATTCTACAACCCGAGCCTGTTTGGCTTGAAGGCATGGGAAAAAGAAGGCGCACTCAACACCGACGAGGACGTTGGCGCCAGAATCGACTTGTATCACGAATTTTCACTGAACACCGAGCTGCAGGCCGGCGTAAAACTGCGCCTGCGCGAGAAAGACAACTCTTTTAACTTCTGCGGATACGAACCGGTAGACGATGTGCTGTTGAGCGATGTCGCGTTCACCACGCCAGACCAGTTTCTCAACAGCGTCGCCGGCCCGACTGCCACCTTTTCTCAAGCCAAGGCCTTTTTCAATAATCTGGGAACCGGCACTGTACCGTTGTCCGACGGGACTACCTGCTTTAATCCAGGGTCATTCTTCGAATTCAGTGGCGACGAAGAGGAGGAGTCGATTCCCGCCGACTGGAACACCGAAGAGGATGTGCTTGCCGGCTACGTGATGGCCACCACCGATCTGGACAACTCCACCTGGGTATACGGGCTTCGCTATGAAGACACGCGCAGCACTTACACCGGCAAGAATTTTGATGGCGATGGCTTTGCTGGCTTGAGCAGCTTTGATAATGACTATGGTTTCCTCGCTCCGTCACTGAATGTGAAATACAACCTTACTGATAATCAGATTGTCCGGTTTGGCATGTTTCGCTCATTGATCCGTCCCGGCTTTCAGGAGTCCAGTGCCGGCGCCATCATCGATACCGAGGACAACGAGATCGAGGGGGGCAATCCGGACCTGGATCCGACTACGGCCTGGAACCTGGACCTGACCTATGAATTCTATGCAGGTCTTGAGACCTTCTTCGGCGCCGGGATATTCTACAAGGACATCCGCGATCCTATCATCGAAGTGGAATCTACCGACGCCTTTTTGCGGGACAGAACCTGGGATGTAGCCGGCACTTTTGTTAATGCCAATGACAGCGACATCTATGGCTTTGAGCTGTCCTTTCAGACGGTACTGGAAAATGGCTTTCTATTTGTTGCCAACTACACCTACTCGGACGGTGAGACCGATCTTCCATCGGATTCTGTAAACGGGCAGCGTACGATTCCTTTTTTCAAGCAGGCGAAGCATACCGGCAATCTGTCCGTTGGATACGATCAGGGACCCTGGGATGTCAGGCTGGCTGCGAACTACCGCAGTGAATACCTGGACGAGATCGGCGACGAGGCTGTTTTCGACCGCTACACTGACGATCACATGCAGCTGGATCTCACTATCCGCTATGCGTTCAATGACAATCTGACCATCACTGGTGAAGCAATCAATTTGAACGACAGGCCAGAGTACTACTACTTCGGTAATCGCAACCGCCTGTCCCAGTATGATGAATACGGAACCACTTACGGACTGGGCTTCCGCTATAACTTTTAGTTAGGCGTGATCAGCAGGCTGTCCAGAAAGCGGTGGCTGATGCCCGCCCGCTGGACCGCTGGAGCCTCGGCCTGATGATGGGCCTCACCCGCACCCACGGCCCCAGGGTACGCTGGCACGTACCTGGCCAACCGGCAGCATGGTGCCGTGGGTAGCGGTGCTGCTGCTGGTTTACCTGCTGCTGGATTTTCTCTGAGCCTGCGGGTCGGGATAGTCCGCCAAAATACGGCGACCGGTTGACCTTGTGGTGTTGAGTGACGGGTAGAAAGAGTTACTGGCTTCGAACCAGATACTCTTACCCAGGCATCCAACGTCCACCTGAATATCACCCCGGTTACGAAGTTCACCGAACGCTGAACTACACTGGCATTGATACCTTGTCGAAAAGGATTTCGACGTGTCATTGCCAGCCACTTCGCCCGTCGCATGGTGGAAAGTGCCACCCTGCTGGTGGACGAGGTGCTGCCACCCAGACCGATCCGCCAGTGGGTGCTGACGGTTCCGTTCCCCCTGCGCTTCCTGTTTGCCGCCTACCCGGAACTGATGAGCCGGGTACTCGGCATCGTAACCCGGGCAATCTCCACCCACCTGGCCCACCAGGCAGGTCTTTCCAAACGCGAAGCGCACGCCGGGGCAGTTACCCTGATCCAGCGCTTTGGCTCAGCCCTGAACCTGAACATTCACTTCCACATGCTGTTTCTGGACGGAGTCTATGTACAGGACCCGAATGGCGAATACGATTTTCGTCGCACCTCACCCCCGAGCGTCGAACAGCTTCACGCCCTGCTGCATCACATCAGTCAGCGGGTGGCCCGCTTCCTGGAACGGCGCGGCATCCTGGAGCGGGACGAAGATAGCAGCTACCTGACCCTGGACGGACTGGAGGAAGATCCCCTGCAGGACATCCACAGCCACTCGGTCACCTACCGGGTCGCCATTGGTCCCCAGAAGGGCCGCAAGGTGTTCTGCCTGCAGACTGTCCCGCCAAAGCCGGAACCCGCAGCCGACCATGCCCAGGTCACCAAACTCAACGGCTTCAGCCTGCACGCCGGGGTCGCCGCCCGGGCCGATCAGCGGGACAAGATCGAACGGCTGTGCCGTTACATTGCCAGGCCCGCCATTTCAGAACAGCGCCTGTCACTCACTCCCAGCGGCAAGGTGCGCTACGAGCTGAAGACTCCATTCAACAACGGTACTACCCATGTGATCTTCGAGCCGCTGGACTTCATAGCGAAATTGGGCGCCCTGGTCCCCAAGCCCAGAGTGAACCTGACTCGCTTTCATGGCGTGTTCGCGCCAAACAGCAAACACCGCGCAAGGATCACCCCAGCGTGGCGGGGCAAGGAAAGTAAAAGAAAACAGTCAGCCATCGACCAGGATGAAAGAACGCCCGCCGAACGTCATGCCGCCATTACCTGGGCTCAGCGACTGAAGCAATGGGATGGACTCCTCCTTACCCAATCGGCATCTATGTGCTAAGACTGATATCTGTTAGTAACAGTCAATGGAAAATAAGAAGGAGTCCACTATGAAGATTACCCGAGTCGGTGTTGATTTGGCAAAGAATGTATTCCAATTGCACGGCGTTGACCGATCAGACAAGTTGATCTGGAAGCGTAAGCTAAGCAGAAAGAATTGGCTGAAGGTGCTACTCAAAGAAACAGACCCCAGCTGCGAGATTGGCATTGAAGCGTGCGCTGGTGCCCATCACTGGGCCAGAGAACTGATGAGTAAAGGCTACCAGGTGAAGATTATTGCCCCCCAGTTTGTCAAGCCGTACGTGAAGAGCAACAAAAATGACGCCAACGATGCGGAAGCAATCTGCGAGGCTATGAGTCGACCTAACATGCGTTTTGTGGAGGTAAAAACGACCGAGCAGCAGGATCTACAAGCCATGCATCGGGTGCTGGATGAGTTGAAATCGCATCGTACGGCCAAGGGGAATCAGATTCGGGGGCTGGTTGCTGAATACGGCCTGGTAGCGCCCAGGCAGCTGTATGCCTTGCGTCAGGCCATTCCGGACTGGCTGGAGGATGCCGAGAACGGTTTGTCTGATATTTTCCGCCAGTTGTTAGAAGGGCTGTGGTAAGACCTGGTGCGGCTGGATGAACGACTCGCAGAAGTGAATGATGCCATTGAGCAAATAGCCCGAACGCACCCGGTCGCTCAGCGGCTGCAACAACTCCGTGGCGTGGGGCCACTGGTATCCACGGCCATGATTGCCAGCGTCGGAACAGGCAAACAATTCAGTCGAGGCCGGCAGATGGCGGCCTCGCTAGGAGTAACCCCGAAACAATTCAGTTCTGGAGGCAAAGAGCGACTGCAGGGTATCAGTAAACGGGGGGACGCTTACCTGCGGCGCCTATTAATACACGGAGCTCGTTCTGTCGTCACCCACGCCAAGAACAAAGACGACAGGTACAGTCGTTGGATGACAAAGTTGGCGCAAAGGAGCCACACCAATGTCGCCTCTGTTGCCGTAGCCAACAAGACGGCGAGGATGGCGTGGGCAATGATGGTTAACGAAACTGACTACGATCCTGCTTTAGCTTCACACTAAATACGAGCTTATACACAAACAATCAACCTAACAGGAAAACCTGTTTTACGACGCAAGCTGAATGATGGAGAACTGGTCGAACCGGCGTTGGTAGAACCCGTGAACACCCGAGCACTTCGAGTGCGTTGAAGCGATTGGGAACCAGCG
>Ga0070727_10002744_pt1 | contig 16583 bp, 17 predicted proteins | sample tdAd472_FD_66722 | JGI IMG/M metagenome (GOLD analysis project Ga0070727, IMG submission 66722) | Marine sediment microbial communities from the Atlantic coast under amendment with organic carbon and nitrate - tdAd47.2 | ecosystem: Environmental > Aquatic > Marine > Coastal > Sediment | place...
ACCCACACGGTCTAGACGCTCCGGACCATCACTCGAGTGCGCGCGACCTTCTGGCCCTGGCGCGCGTCGCCATGGAACACCAGGACTTAGCAGACATAGTCAGAAGCCAGATAGTCGTCTTCCCTGACGCACCCGACGGAAGCAAGCGGGTGGGGACCACAACCAATTTGATGCTTGCCGATTATGAGGGCGCCGGTGGGGTCAAGACGGGTTTCACCAGCCGCGCTCTACTCACCTTCGTGGCGACGGCCGATCGGGACGGGAGAAGGCTGTACGCCGTCGTTTTGGGCTCAGAGGGTCGGCGTGCCCACTTTGCCGATGCGACCAAGCTTTTCGACTACGGATTCGACCAGCTGAAAATCGTAGGAACCGTTGCAGCCGACGTCCCTTACGTGTCGGTACAGAACCGCGTGTCCCCAAGGCCGCTGGTCGTATCCACCAACGCTGAAACCTTTGTCCATCTTGCCGGCCAGGGATTGGTGACCAATCCACCTCGTTCCATGGTGTCCGATCCGGAACCCGCCCCGATTCCGATCACGGTTGTCAGCCGTCGACCGGACGAGAGCCCCGACACTCTTTGGGCCGCCGTCGGCTACTGGTGGAGTCAGCTACTCAGTGGATGAAATGAGGGACATGGGGTTCGCCACCGAGGTGTTGGCACGGTCCGACTTGATGTCGAGGGCGGCCGAGCTCGGAGAAGCGATCTCGACAGATCTCGAAGGTAGAGATCCACTATTCGTCGTAGTCTTGAACGGTTCTGTCGTTTTTGCAGCAGACCTGGTTCGAAATGTTGGCATCAACTGCGAGGTCGACTTCTTGGGTCTGAATCGGTTTGGGGAGAGCGGACGTATCGGTATTGCCATGGATCTCATGACCTCGGTCTTTGAGCGCCACGTCATCATCGTTGAGGACATTGTGGACACTGGTTTGACGTTGAAAGTGCTTAGGAGAATGATGCTCGACAGAGGAGCGGCATCCGTTTCGACAGCTGCCCTTCTCGATAAGACCCGTCGCAGAATGACTGATGTACCCATCGAATACCGCGGCTTCGAAGTTGGTGACGAGTTCCTTATCGGATATGGATTGGACTGGAAGGGTCTGTACCGGAATATGCGTTCCATCTGGGCGGTGATGGATATCGAAGCTTTTGTCAATGACCCAAAGATTCTCGCTTCGGCCCTTCATGGGCTCTAGGGCAGTGGTGATAGTCTCGCGCTATGGCTGAAAACGGAAAGCTCATCCCGCTCGAGGTAGTAGGTGTGAGGGTCGAGCTCCCGTCCAATCAACCGATTGTGCTTCTCAAGGAGAAAGAAGGAGCTCGCTACCTGCCGATCTGGATCGGTGCCAATGAGGCGACGGCGATAGCGACAGCGCTGGAAGGTGTTCAGCCGGCTCGACCGCTCACCCACGATCTCATGAGGTCGGTGATCGATGCAATCGGAGCTCTCGCTACGAGAGTGGTCATCACGGAAATGCGTGATTCAATCTTCTATGCAGACCTGGCGCTCGACGTTTCAGGGAACGAGGTCGAGGTCACCTCTCGGCCGTCGGACGCGATTGCCCTCGCCGTCCGTACCGGAACTCCTGTCTTCGCCCACCCCGGGGTCCTCGAGGATGCCGGCGTGCACTTCGAAGAGGAAGATGATGAGGATGAAGTCGCTCGTTTCCGAGAGTTCCTCGAAGAAGTGACCGTGGAGGACTTTCTAGGCGGCGAACAGCCACCAGAGGACTGACTGTGCCCCGCAGACGCATCATCTATGGGCTGGAAGCCCTAGCCCTGATCATCGTCACCGGGACGATCGGATACATGGTCATCGAAGGTGTTTCCTTCTTCAACGGCTTCTACATGGTGATCATCACGATCACGACGGTGGGATTCGCCGAGGTCTTCGAACTGTCTCCACTTGGACGGGTTTGGACCTTGGTGATTCTGGTCGGTGGTTTCGGAGGCGCTATCTTCACTGCCGTCGCATCGTTCGAGTACCTCATCGATATCGGTGAACACCGAAGAAGGCGAAGAATGCAAAACCAAGCCGCAAGACTCAACAATCACGTAATTATCTGTGGTTTCGGACGTGTGGGACGAGGAACTTGGTCCGAGCTGACAAGTCGTGATATCGACGTGGTCGTGATCGAATCCGAAACAGACCGTGTCGCTGCGGCCAAGGCTTTTGATGCCATCGTCATCACCGGTGACGCCACCCACAACGATGTGCTGGAGTTGGCCGGAATCCATTCAGCTCAATCCCTCATCGCTTGCGTTGCCGAGGATGCGGACAACCTTGTGATTGCTCTATCCGCCAAGGCTCTTCGGCCAGAGCTCCGAGTCATATGCCGTGCCTCGGAACTTCGCTCTGAACGAAAGCTCCGCCTTGCCGGCGCAGACGCTGTGGTGGCGCCCCAAGCTGTAGGCGCCGAGCGGCTGGCACTCATGGCGATCCAGCCCGAGTTGGCTCAGATATTCGACGTCGTCGTGGGTGACAACGCTGTGGAGTTCCACGTCGAGGAATTGGATGTTGAAGAAGAAAGCGCAGTTGTCGGTAAGTCGCTCCGAGAATCGGGCATCAGACAGGACAGTGGCGCATCGGTCCTTGCGGTAGAAGGAGGTCTGGAGGACATCATCGTGAACCCTGGACCGGACACGCGCCTGCAGGCGGGGGACAGGCTTGTTGTGGTTGGGACCCGCGAACAGGTGAACAAGGCCGCAGTGTTCGTCCAAAACAGCCGTTGACCCCGGCTCTCTGACCTGCGTGTTCAGAGAGCCGCCTGAGTTTTCCACAGGAAAGCGTTGACACGGCAGACTCCTTGGCGTTAGCTTTCTCGAACGGCGGAGTTACACGCTTGTAACCTGGAGGTATAAATGACACGAGAACTGGGATATCGCGCGCCACAGGTCTGCAAGCTGGTTGGCATCACATACCGTCAGTTGGACTACTGGGCGCGGACCGATCTGATCGTTCCTGCACTGCAACAAGCGAGCGGATCTGGGACCCAGCGTCTCTACTCGTTTACAGACGTCGTGCAGCTCAAAGTTATCAAACGATTGTTGGACGCAGGCATGAGCCTGAAGAAGATTCGATCAGCCGTGGAGATCCTTCGTCAGCAGTTGGATTCAGATCAGCCGTTGGCGGACGTGACGCTCCTGAGCGACGGACAGACGATCTATGCCGCCCACTCTGAGGAAGAAGTTGTTGACGTCTTCAGAAGAGGTCAGGGCGTCTTCGGGATCGCCATCGGCCCCGTCCAAGAAGAGGTCGAAGGGGACATACATCAGTTGTTTCCTGAAGAGGTACAGTTGGCCGGGGTTATTGAAGCAGGAGCCACCTGAGCACAGATCGCCTCTCGGCGCTTGAAATAGATTTCGCTCACAACAGTGAGCGGCAGTTCGCCCTCCTCTTGGACTTCTACGACGTCCCTTGGGAGTACGAGCCGCGTAGCTTTCCGATCGAGTTCGAGGATGGCGAAGCCAACAAGTGGTTCACGCCGGACTTCTACCTCCCCGAAGACGACATGTTCATTGAGATAACCACGATGAACCAGAAGCTCGTGACCAAGAAGAACAAAAAGGTCCGGCGTCTCAAGGCGATATTCCCCGATGTCAACTGCAAAGTGTTCTACCAACGCGACTATCTCCATCTGGTCGTGAAATACGGGCTGGATGAGCCCGATCATCTCGAAGAGGCCGTGCCTCCCACCAGAATCCCGGGTCGACCGGAGATCGTTCGCCTTGAAGACCGTGGAGAGCGCCTAACCGGATGAACCGCTCGCCTCTCCACGAGGTGAATGCCTCGATCGGAGCCCGTTTTGTCGACTTTGGTGGCTGGGATATGCCGGTCCAGTATGAGTCTGTGCTGGCCGAGCATCGCTCGGTTCGCGGATCTGCCGGGTTCTTCGACGTGACTCATCTCGGTCGATTCGAACTGCGCGGTCCCGGTGCTCACGCCGCTTTGAGGCAGCTCCTTTGTAACGATCTCGATCGGATTGAACCGGGCAGATGCCAGTACACGATGATTCTGAACGACGCAGGCGGAATCATTGATGACATGATCGTTTGGTGGTGGAACGACGACCGATACTGGGTGCTTCCCAACGCCGCCAATCATCAGCGAGTTATGAGCTTCTTCGCTGCCGTTCCGGGATGCGAGGTTACTGACCTCCAGTTGACGACTGTGCTGCTGGCAGTTCAGGGCCCGGAGGCTCCATCTGTGATCGAGTCGATCCTCGGTAGGAAGCCTGGACGCTTTCGCAACGTAGTTGTGGAGTGGGAGGGTCGAACTGTTTCGCTCGCCGGAACTGGATATACCGGTGAACCGGGCGGGGAGATCTGTACTGATCCCGCAACCGGCGTTCATCTGGTCGACGCACTGATCGAGGCTGGGGTCACGCCCTGCGGCCTCGGGGCTCGGGACACCTTAAGACTCGAGGCCGGCCTCGCCCTGTGGGGGGAAGACATCGACGAAACCACGACGCCACTCGAAGCGGGGCTCAACTTCGCTGTGTCGTTGGATCATGACTTCGTCGGCAGGTCGAAACTCGTGGAACAAGAGCAGAACGGTGTGCTTCGGAGACTGACGGGATTTGTGCTCGATGAAAGAGGCGTGCCGCGACATGGCCATAAGGTTCGATCAGGGAACGATTCCACTGGTGTGGTTACCTCGGGCAATATGAGCCCGGTGATCAAGACCGGGGTTGGTCTCGCCTACATGACACCGCCTGTCGAACCCTCAGGACAGACCGTAGAAGTGGAGATCAGGAGTCGGTGGCTCCGGGGCTCAACAGCGAAGCCGCCGTTCCACACGAACTGAAACGAGGAGTGCTGATGCAGAGTATTACGAAATCCGTTCCTCATCCTGTCGTTGGAACTGAGCTGGTCAGGGATTGGAAACCCAACCGAGAGCCGAGGGCGGTCTTGGTGTTGGTGCATGGGCTGTTCGAGCATTCGGGCCGCTATGAACTCCTGGGATCCATGATGTCGGACGCCGGGATCCACGCACGTTCCTTCGACTTGTTGGGGGGTGGCGGCTCCGGGGGCAGGCGCTGGGATACGCCCAACTGGGAAATGTTCCACGACCAGCTTCAAACACACCTGGAATGGGCACTCGATCAAGGACCGCCAGTGATTCTGATGGGTCACTCCACCGGAGCGACGATCTCGCTGAGCTACATATTCGAGGAGCGCCCAAAGCCGCAAATGGTTGTGTTGAGCTCACCCCTCATAGAGGTACGGCGCACCTGGCAGCAGATGATTCTCCCGGTCATGGCCAAGATCGCACCGCGCATGCACATACCGAGTCCGGTGAAGAACGAGGACCTCTCCCGGGATCCAGAGGTTGGAGAGGCGTATCACGCCGACCCTCTTGTCTTTCCCGTGGCCACCCCTCGATTCGGCGTCGCACTGAATGAAGAGATGGGTCGTCTCCAGAACCTCATGCACGATCCTGGAATACCGACGTTCGTCTTCCACGGAGGACAGGACCCCATTGTCCCGCCTCAAGGCTCAGCTCATCTCGCTGATCTCGCTTCAGTAGAGCGGAAGCTATACCCGACCCTTCGCCACGAGACCATGAACGAGCCTGAAGGACCTGAAGTCGTTGCCAACGTGATCCAATGGGTCGACGACCAACTAGAACAAGCAGGGTCGGTCTAGGTCGTCCAGTCGAGCAGTACCTTGCCGGATTCGGCGCTTTGAATGGCCTCGAAGGCTTGGTTGAAATCGGCAGCGTCGTATCTGTGCGTGATGACTGGTGAGATGTTGATCCCAGAATCGATCAGGACATTCATCTTGTACCAGGTGTCATACATCTCCCGCCCGTAGATGCCCTTCAGGTTGAGCATGTTCAGAATCACGACAGTCCAATCGATGGCGAACGGTGCCGCGGGGAGACCCAGCATGGCCACATTTGCTCCATGGATTGTGGTGTTGAGGATGTCCTGGAATGCGCTGGGATTCCCCGATATCTCGAGGGCCACATCGAAGCCCTCGTGGATTCCAAGTTCTTCCATTACATCGGTCAGTGACTCCTCGCCGACATGCACGGCGCGTGTGACCCCCATCTTCTTCGCGATATCGAGGCGGTAGTGGTTTACATCGGTGATCACGGTATTCCTGGCTCCGGCGTGGTCCACGACGGCGGCAGCCATAAGCCCGATAGGGCCCGCACCCGTGATGAGCACATCTTCTCCAAGCACTGGAAACTTGAGCGCTGTGTGTACCGCGTTCCCAAAAGGGTCGAACAGCGCAGCTGTTTCAGGATGGAGTCCGGCATGGTGCCGCCAGACGTTGCCTTTGGGGACCGCAACGAAGTCAGCGAACGCGCCGGGGATGTTCACTCCCAGACCCTTTGGCTCTTGGCATAGATGCCGACGTCCTGCCAAGCAGTTTCGGCAATGCCCACAAACCACGTGCCCTTCTGCGCTAACCAACTCGCCTTCGACAAACCCCGAGACGTTGCTGCCAAGTTCCGCGATGTATCCAGCGAATTCATGCCCGACTGTCATCGGCGCCGGGATCGTGGCCTTGGCCCAGTCGTTCCATTGGTAGATATGGAGATCGGTGCCACAAATCCCCGTCGTGTGCACCTGAATCAGAATCTCATCAGCTCCGGGCGAGGGTTTCGGAATGTCCTCGAGGCGCAAACCCGTCTCGTCTGAATGTTTGACGAGAGCTCTCATTCCCACTCCTGACCAAAGGCAACGTCAGCACCGTAGCGCAGGTTCGCATCCTCATATGTGGCACGATTGAGGGGTGGAAGTCTCGCATACCGGCAATCTCCTCGTTGCCACACCCCAACTCATCGACCCGAACTTCTATCGTGCTGTAGTCCTCATTCTTCAACACGATGAAGAGGGAAGCGTTGGCGTGGTGCTCAACCGGCCCACGCTCGAACGTGTCGGTAACCACCTTCCGGAATGGGAGAAGGCAACACGCGAAGGCCTGGTCTTTGCTGGCGGACCGGTTGAACCGGAGGTCGCCATTGGCATCAGCTCTTCGATGTCAGGCGAGCCGACGGGGGTCGCTGGTTTGTCGATGGTCGACCTGACCCAGGAACCAGAGGAGAGCCAAGGCTTGACACAGGTCTACTCGGGTTACTCGGGTTGGGGTCCTGGGCAAATGGAGGACGAACTCGAAATGGGGTCCTGGTACGTCATTCAGGCGTCGCCTGACGATCCGTTTGCGAATCACGAGGCCCTCTGGAGGGATGTCTTGAGACGTCAAGGTGGCCACTTGTCGGTCGTCTCTACATTCAGCGACGAGCCAGAGCTGAATTGACCGTTGTGTCGCTCCACCATTCGCCTACTCTCGGCACGTGACCACCGGCACCGCACCTCGACTCCGTCCGAGTCTCAAACGGCGGGCACCGGGCCTTGCGCTCGAGCGAGAGCTTTGGAGCAGCGAGTCGACTTTGGTTGTTGGGATGGACGAGGTCGGCAGAGGAGCTTGGGCCGGCCCCTTGACCGTCGGGGCAGCCATCGTCCCTAGGGACAAACGTGTCTACAAGGTCCGTGACTCCAAAATGCTGACCGAAGCCGAACGCGAAGCTCTCTTCGATCGGATTGCGGAGTGGTGTGTTGCCTGGTCGGTTGGACACGCCTCTCAGGATGAGTGCGACGAGTTGGGGATGTCCGAGGCACAGCGGCTGGCGGCTAGGAGGGCCCTTGAAACCCTGGGACGTCGGCCTGACCACGTGTTGCTAGATGGCAACTGGGACTTCGTTGGCGGGGCGAAGACCGTCGTTCGAGGTGACCGCATCTCACTTTCGATCGCCGCGGCCTCGATCCTCGCGAAAGTCAGCAGGGACCGAATCATGAAGGCCAAAGCCGAGACCTTCCCCGGATACAACTTCGAAGGGAACAAGGGGTACCCGTGTCCAGTTCACAAGGCCGCCCTGCAAGCGATGGGTCCTTCGTCTATTCACCGACGATCATGGGCGTTCATGGACCATCTCGTCTGGAACGGCCTGGAGAGGTCGAGACGCCCGGACCCACAACTGGAGCTTCCCTTTGGCTGACTAACGGCTAGCGAGGATGAACTCCACGGCTCTGGCTCCGATCATCATCGAAGGTGCGTGGGTGTTACCGCTGGTGATGGTTGGCATGACGGAGGCATCCGCTACCCGTAGCCCTGCCATCCCGTGGACTCTCAGTTGAGGATCGACCACCGACCCACCAGGTTTTCCCATCCGACATGTTCCCACCGGGTGGTAAAAGGTCTCGGCTCTTTCGCGCACGAAGGACTCGATGCCAGTTTCCGAGGTGACTTCAGGGCCAGGAAGCAGCTCTTCGCCTCGAACATCGTCAAACGAGGAGGCAGCATGGATCTGCCTGGCAACGGCCATGCCCGCGACCAGCGCCCTGATATCGGACTGGTTTCCCAGGAAGTTGCCAAGAATCGCCGGATGTATCGCTGGATCCGAAGACCTGGCCACAACGGAACCTCTCGCGGTTGGATTGATGAGAACAGGGCCGAGCGTATATGCGGGACCGGGGGCCGGCTCCCGGCCGTGATTCACGAAATAGGCAGGCCCGAAATGGAATTGGAGGTCGGGTTCGGACTTTGCAGGATCTGACCGCACAAAGGCACCGGCCTCAGCGATGTTTGACGACAGCGGACCCCGTCGGGTCAGCATCCACTTCACGAGGTTGGAAGTAGTTTCGGCATCGTCGAGGGTTCCTCCCTTCTTGCTGGCTTGGGCGATGCCTGTCGCCATATGATCCTGGAGGTGCTGGCCGACATGAGGGTTGTCGAATCTGGGCTGGATGCCGATGGAACGGAGATGCTCAGGATCACCGATACCCGATAACTGCAGGAGGTGGGGGCTCCCGATGGCGCCTGCAGCAAGGATGACCTCTCCGCCACAGGATGCTGTCTTCCTCTTGTTGTTGTGGACGTACTCGAGTCCCTTGACGCGGTCGCCTTCAACTACCAGACGGTGTGCTACTGCGTTGGATGCAATGGTCAAAGTCGGACGGGTGGATGCCGGTTCGAGGTAGGCGTCAGCCGCTGACCATCGTCGACCACGCTTCTGAGTGACTTGATAGAACCCGACTCCCTCTTGAGTATCCCCGTTGAAGTCAGCGTTGGCCGGGATGCCGACTTCTATCGCTGCTTCGATGAATCTCCTAGTGAAGGGATTCGGATCCCGAAGATCGTCGACCAAGACTGGCCCGCCGGAGCCATGATGAACCGATTCTCCACGAGTATTCGATTCCATCCGCCTGAAGATGGGGGCAACCGTCTCCCATTCCCATCCACTGGCACCATCGTCAGCCCATCCGTCATAGTCGGAAGGTCTTCCACGCATGTAGATCATGGCGTTCATGGAACTAGAGCCGCCAAGCCCCCGACCCAGTGGAATGTAGAGCCGACGCCCAGATGCTCCCTTTTCAGGCTCAGAGTGGAATCCCCAATCGAGATCGGTATCGAATTGCTTGGAGAAGGCCGCCGGAATGGTCACTTCCGCTTTCCGGTTGGAGTCTCCGGCCTCGATGAGCAACACCGAGTGTCTCGCCGAGAGGCCCTCGGCTATGACACAACCGGCGGAACCGGCGCCGACAACTATGAAATCGAACATCGCAGCAACCTAACCAACAGTGTGCCAACTACCTTCTCGCTATGCATCTGACAGCAGACGACCGTTCCATGCTGAGAGGGGAATCCGGCGAGGCAACGAAGCTCGCGATGGAACTGGTGGTTGCGGTCGGAGAAGCGACAGGTGCGCCTGAATTGATCGACATCTCTGCTGCACATATCGACGGGTGCCTCTATCACGGAGTGGCTGGGATGGAATTCGCCGAGGCATTGGTTTCTGGAGGGGGCATGGTTTCGGTGCCGACGACCCTGAACGTCACGTCGTTCGATCTCCTTCACCCCGAACTGGTTCGGATGTCGCGGTCGGAGCAAGAGAACCCAAAGCGGCTGATGAAGGCTTACGTAGAGCTGGGATGCGAACCGACATGGACATGCGCCCCCTATCAGCTGATTCAACGACCATCGTTGGGTCAGCAGATCGCTTGGGGTGAATCCAATGCCATTGTCTTCGCTAATTCGGTGTTGGGGGCACGCACCAATCGATACGGAGATTTCATGGATATCTGCTGTGCCCTCACGGGTCGGGCTCCGAACGTGGGCCTCCACACGGATGTAGGTCGTCTAGCCACCCTTGTTATCGATGTTGAGTTGCCAGATTCACTCTTGGATGGTGATTTCGCATACCCATTGATTGGGCACGCACTGGGAAGCATTGCCGGAAATAGCGTCGGTGCCCTCGTTGGTCTTCCAGAAGACACCGACGAGGACCGTTTGAAGGCGATTGGGGCGGCGGCGGCCTCATCCGGCTCTGTTGCGATGTTTCATGCAGTAGGGGTGACACCCGAGGCGCCGGACCTGGCCACTGCCACGGGGGGCAGAGAGGATGTGCAACGGTCAAGCATCGGTATCGAAGATGTGCGAAAAGCATTCGACCGCTTAGACAGCCGATCGTCAGAGTCCTTGGGGGCCGTAAGTGTTGGGACACCTCACATGTCCCGTAGGGAGATCGAAAGATTGGCGGACTTGATAGGGGACCGTCGCTCTGCGGTTCCCTTCTACGTAAACACGTCAAGGGGAGTTCTGGACTCGCTCGGTGACCCGGCAGCGATCGCGAGATTGAAGGACTTCGGTGCGATTGTCGTAACGGATACCTGTACGTATCTCTCGCCAATGATGGACGGGGTCGACGGCAACATCATGACCAACTCCGGCAAGTGGGCCTTCTATGCACCATCCAATCTCGGTGTTGGAGTCATGTTCGGTTCTCTCGTCGATTGCGTTGAGTCGGCGGTCCTCGGGCAACCCGTGACCATCGAAGTGCTCCGAGCGTGACAGCGCTCGTGCAGGGCACCGCTCGGGGGAAAGTATTGGCTCTGCAGGAACCTCTGTCGTTCTGGGGAGGGGTTTCGCCTGAGACAGGGCAAATCGTGGAGCCGGCTCATCCGCAATTCGGTGAGTACGTGACTGGTGTGATTCTCGGGCTGCCTCACGGTCGAGGTTCCAGCTCGGCTGCATCGGTCTTGGCAGAATTGCTCAGAGCAGGCCTGGGGCCATCGGGGATCATCGTAGAGGAGCCGGATTCGATCCTCGTGATTGGAGCATTGGTGGCCGAGCACCTGTATGGCGTTCAGTGCCCGATAACGATGGGTCCCATCCCGCCCAATGGCGCCATCGTGTCGCTCTCCGACGGATTTGTGACGGTCGAAGGCTGATTCCCGGTCGAGATCCTTCGTCGATGTGCCGATAATGGGTTCATATGTCTTCCAACACCGAGTTGAGGGCCTTCTTCAGGCGTGTCCCAGTGGCGCTCTATCGAACGACTCCCGAAGGCGAATTGCTCGCTTCGAACACCGCTCTGGCCCAACTACTGGGCTACGACGACGTTGACGAACTTGCCGAAGGGCTCAAGGCGGTCAACACGGTGTATGTCGAGCCCGATGCACGCGAAGCTTGGGTCGAGGAAGTCATTCGCTCCGGCATGGTCAATAACTTCGACGTAGAACTGGTCCGTCGTGATGGATCCACAGTCTGGGTAGAAGACACCGCTCGAGCCGTTCGCGACGAGTCCGGCCAGGTGGCCTACTTCGAAGGCGCTCTAATTGACGTAACAGAGAAGGTGAAAGCCAAGAAGGCGAAGGACGAGTTCGTGGCAACGATCTCCCATGAGCTGCGCAATCCGATTGCGGTGATGCTTGGACTCGGAGACGAGTTGGCAAACCGTTACGACGAGTTTTCAGACGAAGAACGTCGTGATATGGCGTTCCTCATCGCCAGGCAAGCCGACGATGCCTCCTGGCTGATCGAAGATTTGTTGGTCGCCTATAGAGAAGACGCAGGTCGGATCGTGGTCTCTCCCCAGATCGTCGATATCACGAAGCAAGTCGAACGCGTTCTGGAGGTATTCGACGCCGATGTCCCGGTCGAAGTGGCGGGAGAACCTGCTGTGTACGCAGACCCACGGAGGACACGCCAGATCCTCAGGAACCTTGTGAGCAACGCCATCCGTTATGGAGGTCCGGATATTTCAGTGGCAATTGAACAGATCGGCGATCGTGTCGAGATTCGCGTATGTGACACCGGCGGAGCCATCCCATCCCAAGAGGTCGAAAGGATCTTCAAGCCGTTCGAGGTGGGTTCCGACGCAGCTCACCCCAAGTCGGTTGGACTCGGACTATCGGTTGCACGCAAGCTCGCCAGGCTCATGGATGGAGATCTGACGTACCGATTCTCCGGCGGGCGCTCGAATTTCGTCTTGTCTCTGCCGGCTGGCTGATCGCGGCTCCTATCCTGACACCAATGCGCGTATTAGTGACCGGCGGTGCTGGTTTCATCGGATCTCACACGGTCGTCTCTCTGATCGAGCATGGTCACCAGCCGGTCATTGTTGACAACCTCGTCAACGCCCGTCGGTCGGTGATTGGACGAATTGGCGAGATCACGGGAGTTGAACCGGAGTTCCATCTGGCTGATATCCGTGACACGGTCGCTATGACAGAGATCGTCTCCTCGGGTGTCGATGCTTGCCTGCATTTTGCCGCGCTGAAAGCCGTCGGAGAATCAGTGGAGCATCCGATGCGCTACTACGACAACAACGTGGGCGGAACGATCTCCTTGATAGAGATACTGCTCGAAGCTGACGTGAAGAGTTTCGTGTTCAGCTCCTCGGCGACCGTTTACGGGGATCCCGAGACTCTGCCGCTGACCGAAGACATGCCAGTTGGGGTGGCCACAAATCCCTACGGCTGGACCAAGATCATGATGGAACAGGTGCTTCGGGATGTTCAGTCTGCGAATCCCGACTGGAGCGTTTCACTGTTGAGGTACTTCAATCCGGTTGGAGCTCATCCCAGTGGGCTAATAGGCGAGGACCCCGAAGGAATCCCCAGCAACTTGATGCCGATCGTGGCCAAGGTTGCTGACGGCAGACTTCCGCGCGTCAGAGTGTTCGGGGGCGACTACCCAACGGCCGACGGGACTGGAATACGGGACTACATACATGTGGTCGACCTTGCCGAGGGGCATGTAGCGTCCCTTGATGTTCACCACTCAAAGTCGGGTGTTCACACCTACAACCTCGGCACTGGGCATGGCAACAGTGTGCTGGAAGTGATCTCGGCCTATGAGGGTGTATCAGGCAAGCCGATTCCCTACGAAATCGTGGAGCGGCGTGCGGGTGACGTGGCAGCAAACTTCGCGGATGTCGACAAGGCCCAAAGCCACTTGGACTGGTCGTCATCGCGCGATCTGGAAGCCATGTGCGCCGATTCCTGGAGATGGCAGACCCGCGCCTGATAGCTAGCCTCGGCACCGTGGACGACCTAGTTACCCGTGCATCTGACTGGATCGCTAGCGACCCGGATGAGAGCACCCGCGTTGCCCTGCAAGACATCGTCGATAGTGGGGACGAGACACGGCTTGCTTCACATGTGGACGGCACATTGAGCTTTGGGACGGCCGGAATCAGGGGGGAAGTCGGTCCAGGGCCCGCGAGAATGAATCGAGCTGTCGTAATCAGAACGACGAAGGGCTTGGCGGACTACCTGATCGATCGTGACGGCGGTGCCAATATCGGACCGGTAATACTTGGGTTCGACGCAAGGCCAAGCAGCCGTCAGTTCGCTGAGGACACCGCGGGAGTCCTCTTGGCAGCCGGATTCGCTGTCTACTACTTCCCGATTGTGACTCCGACCCCTCTGGTTGCGTTTGCCACGAAACACTTCGATGCAGTCGCCTCGGTAGTGGTCACCGCATCGCATAACCCACCGGCCGACAACGGTTACAAGGTGTATGACGCCAACGGGGCGCAGATCATCTCACCCGTTGACACTGCCATAGCGTCGGCGATCGAATTGGCTCCTGGGGCGTCATCAGTTCCGAAGGTGAGTTCGGCGTTCGACGGATCACATCAAGGCATACGGAAGCTGGGAGATGAAGTATTCGAGGCCTACTGGGTGGAGGTAGATGCCGTTCGCCCTGCGGCCACTTCATCTGATCTCACTGTCGTCTACACACCGATGCATGGCGTTGGCACGGCCACCGTCGAAGAAGTGTTCAGGCGGGGAGGACACTCACGGTTGCTGACGGTGCCGTCTCAGGCGAAGCCGGACGGACTCTTCCCGACCGTCTCCTTTCCAAATCCCGAGGAACCTGGAGCACTTGATCTAGCCGAAGACCTGGCGCGTGAAGTCGGTGCGGATCTCATCCTCGCCAACGATCCGGATGCCGACCGGCTTGCGGTAGAAGTGCCCTTCGAAGGCGGGTGGCGCGCGTTGAGCGGCAACGAGATCGGAGTGTTACTCGGCGATTACATGCTCAGGAATACCACAGATGATGTAACCCCGATAGTGCTGAACTCGATCGTGTCGAGCCCGATGCTTGGTCAATTGGCTGCGTTCCATGGTGCTCACCATGAAGCGACACTCACGGGATTCAAATGGATTGCCAACGCCGGGTTGGCTCTCGAGTCGAAAGGCGTTGGCAAGTTCGTCTTCGGTTTTGAGGAAGCTCTCGGTTACACCATCGGCAGAGTGGTGCGAGACAAAGATGGGATCTCGGCTGCTTTGGTATTCACAGACCTTGCCGCTGGCCTCCGGGACTCGGGGTCGTCCATCGTTGACCGCCTGGCGGAGCTATGGCTACGCCACGGGCTGTGGGTGAGCACCCAGCGGTCGGTAGTCAAGTCTGGCGCAGATGGAGCGGAGCAGATCCAGCGTGCTGTCGGTGCTCTAGGCGATGATCCGCCTGGCCAGGTTGGAGAGTACGAGGTCAGCAAGGTCGTCGACTATCGGGTGGGGGCGGCGGAACGACCCCCTTGGCTAGGTGCACAGTCACTGATCGAGTTGGAGCTCGGCGATGGCGGGCGCATCTTGGTGAGGCCTAGTGGGACGGAACCGAAGCTGAAGATCTACGTTGATCTCCGAGGACCTCTCGTTGGCGATCCCATGTCAGCTCATCGCGACCTGCTGGCAAAGGCGGAGAGGCTTGCAGGGCTCGTCGTGGATGCGCTTGAGTTCGACTAGGTCGAGCTGCCGCATTGGTACGTAACCGACATCTCATACCGTGCTTTGTCGTGGCCATGGTCGCGTTGTCGATCAGTCCATCCGTCGCCATGGCGGGTGAGGAACACGGCGTCGTGGAGTCGGCGAACGGCATCCCGGTCGCGGTCAGGGCCGAGTTCGACGGCCATTCCTACGTCACCACCCCTTGTGGGCGGATGGGTGTCGTCGAATATGCGCGACCCGTGGGCAACGTCGACGTGGTCCTAGACCCGGGGCATGGCGGCTCGAGGGACACTGGAGCAGTTGCGGTGACTGGTCTCGTCGAAAGGGACCTGAATCTAGTTGTTGCAATTGCCGCTGCCGACGAACTGCAGAACCGAGGCTTCGATGTTCTTCTGACGAGAAGCCGAGACTATGCCAGCCGGTTGATCGCGAGGGCTCGGTTGGCCGATGCTTCGGGCGCAGGTCTGATGTTGTCCATTCATCACAACGCACCTACGCCAGGTCCTTCTAATCTGCCTGGAACGGAAGTGTTCGTACAGAACAACTCGATGGAGTCTGCTCGTTTGGGGGGACTTGCATGGGAAGACACCGTTGAAGAGCTATCACAGTTCGATATTTCTTGGTCCGCTGCGGCAGATTCTGGAGCGATGACCGTTCTGAGCAGCAGAGGCACCGATGCGTACGGGATAATCCGGTATCCGGCCACTCCGACCGCCCTGCTGGAACTGGGATACCTATCCAATCCAGCGGAAGCGCGGCTGTTCGCAACCGAGGAATACACGGTGGCTGCTGCAACGGCGATCGCCAACACCGCTGAGCGGTTCCTCACCACATCTGACACTGGTCCCGCACTCGAGGAGGGGCGCGTGTTCAACCCGAATCCAGGGATCAGCTCCAACCGCTGCGAGGACCCCCATATGAGTGGATTCCACACCTTTGCCGAATGGACGCTCGAGAGTTGGCGTCGCTTGGTCGGGGTGGCCAAACGACCCGTTCATGAATGATCCGCCAGACGGGTGCCCTTAGCTGGTGGTGCCTCGTTGCCAGGCATCGTAGAGCCCTCCGTAGACGCCACCCTCTTCGACGAGATGCGCGTGTGGGCCGTCCTGGATGATTCGACCGTCATCGAACACAAGAACCCGGTCTGCAGCTTCGGCCGTCGAAAGCCTATGGGCGATCGTCACGACTGTTCTGCCAGAGGTGAGTTCATTCAAGGCCCGGCTGATGCGAACCTCGGTTGCTGGGTCGACCGCCGAGGTCGCTTCGTCAAGGATCAAGAGGTCAGGGTCGGCGATAGCGGCCCTAACCAATGTCACCAGCTGACGTTCCCCGACTGAGAGAGACGAACCGCGCTCTCCAACTTGGGTGTCGACACCGGCTGCCAACTCGGTGATCCAGTCAATCAGGCCGAGGCGGGTGAACGTCGATCGAACTTGCTGATCGTTTGCGTCCGGGTCGCCCATTCGGACGTTGTCGGCGATGGTCCCCCGGAATAGGACACCATCTTGAGGAACCATGACTACCCGATCCCGCAGGGAGTCGAAGCGGATCTG
>Ga0070727_10002747_pt1 | contig 16577 bp, 17 predicted proteins | sample tdAd472_FD_66722 | JGI IMG/M metagenome (GOLD analysis project Ga0070727, IMG submission 66722) | Marine sediment microbial communities from the Atlantic coast under amendment with organic carbon and nitrate - tdAd47.2 | ecosystem: Environmental > Aquatic > Marine > Coastal > Sediment | place...
GATCGTGACCTCCATCAGCGCATGCGCCATTTCGCGGGCGGCCGGTTCCATCAAGGCACAATGAAACGGCGCGCTGACCGGCAACATCACGGCGCGTTTGGCGCCCTTGTCTTTGGCAAGCACAACGGCCCGCTCAACCGCGGCCAAATGACCCGACACAACTACCTGGGCCGGGTCGTTGTCATTGGCCGCTGCACAGACATCCCCCTGCGCCGCCGCCTGAGCAATTTCGTCAACCGTTTCCAGGTCCAGACCCAGCACCGCCGCCATCGCACCTTGCCCGACCGGCACAGCACTTTGCATCGCGCGCCCGCGCACCCGCAACAACAATGCGGCTTCGGCCACGCTGAGCGCACCTGCCGCCGCCAGGGCTGAATACTCACCCAGCGAATGTCCCGCTACAAACGCCGCGTCGCTGACGGGCACACCTTCGACCTCCAGCGCGCGCATCGCCGCCATTGACGTTGCCATCAGCGCCGGCTGTGCATTCTGCGTCAGCGTCAGCGTTTCGATGTCGCCTTCCCAGATCATCGCGCTCAGGTTTTCCTTCAGAACGTCGTCGACTTCCTGAAACACCGCGCGTGCCGTTGGATATGTGTCTGCCAGCGCCTTGCCCATGCCAATGGTCTGCGCACCCTGTCCGGGAAATACAAATGCGAGTGTCATCTGGTTCCTTTGCCATTTAACTGCTGGCGCGTGGTTTAGACCGCCCCGCTCTGTCGCACAAGCCGTGCCAGGGTGTGACAGGCATTGCCCACCTGCGCCGTTCAGGTAACTTGCGCCCAACCGGCACAACGGAGTCGCTCATGGCGCTGACCAATTCACAACTCAACTACGGTCGGGTGTCAAAGTCGCTGCATTGGCTGACCGCGCTGCTGGTGTTTGCGATCATTCCGCTGGGCATGGTCGCACATCAGCTGGGTGACCAGATCAGCGGTTCCGAAACAGCCATCACAGATCGCGACATCGCCCGGGCTGCGTTCTTGTTTTCGTTGCATAAAACGCTGGGCGTCACGATTTTCGCGCTCGCGCTGCTGCGCATCCTGTGGACCCTCGTTCAACGCAAACCTGCCCCGCTGGGCAATGTCAGCCAGACGCAGGTGTTCCTGGCTGACACCGTACACTGGCTGCTTTATGGGTCACTGGTCATGGTTCCGCTCACCGGGTGGTTTCATCATGCCGCAACAACCGGCTTTGCACCGATCTGGTGGCCATTTGGCCAATCGCTTCCGTTTATTCCCAAACAGGCCAGCGTTGCAGAAATCCTGTCCGGGTTGCACAGGGTGTTCGAATGCGTGCTGGTGCTGTCGATTTTGCTGCATGTCGCGGCGGCGCTGAAACATCATCTGTTCGACCGCGACGCAACGCTGCGCCGGATGGTGTCAGACGTCGACGATATCGCCACGCCACCTGCATTTGAACGCTCCACTTACCCGGCCATGATCGCGTTGTTTGTCTGGGGGATCGCGCTGGTCATCGGCAATGTGACAGGGGCTTATGGCGTCCGACCTGCGGCTTTGACACCGCAACTTTTGCCTGTTTCGTCAGACTGGCAGGTGCAGGATGGCGCGCTTGGCATTTCCCTCACGCAGCTTGGCCATCCCGTCACAGGTCAGTTCAGCGACTGGGTCGCCGAAATCACGTTTGATGAAACGGCCACAATCGGCGAGGTCGGGTCGGTTGCTGTCACGATAAATGTCGCATCGCTCAGGCTGGGCACCGTCTCGGATCAGGCCAAGGGGCCGGATTATCTGAATGTGGCATCGCACCCGACCGCACAGTTTTCCGCACGTCTCGAACGGAACGAACAGGGGTACACAGCCACCGGCCCGCTAACGATCCGAGGCGTGAGCCGGGACATAACCCTGCCCTTCGATCTGGAACTGAGCGAAAACACAGCCCGCATGCACGCACAGATCCTTCTGAACCGGCTCGATTTCGAAATAGCAGAAACGGTTCAGGACGACGCGACCCTGGGTACAAACGTAACCGTCACGATAGCCCTAAGCGCAACGCGCAGGCCGTGAGCGGTGTTTTCCAAGCGTGCTAGTTCAGCTCCATCGCTTCGACCGAAACCTGCACCGTCACCTCGTCCGCGATATAAGGGGCAAACAGCCCCAGATCGAACGCGCTGCGCAAAATCCTGAAACTTGCATTAAATCCAACGGCAGGTTTCCCATTGAACGGCGGAAACGGATAGCTTTCCGTGCCACCATTGAACACGACATCCAGAACAACACTCCGGGTCTGCCCATTTATCGTCATATCCCCGGTCACCAACGCCGTCTTTTCGCCCGTCACCTCGACCCCGGTTGATTGAAACCGAATGCCAGGAAACTGCCGAACCTTGAAAAACTCGCCGCTTTCCAGAAAAATACTGTCCCGCTCGGCCAATCCGGTGAACATCGTTTCGACGGCAATCGTGGCCGTCACTGTCGAGGACGCCAGATCGTCGACATCCAGCACGATTTCGCCTTCGAAACCTGAAAACATCCCCGCTGTGGTCGAAAATCCGGCGTGGTTATAATAAAACACCGCCTGGCTATGTGTCGGGTCCAGCGCATAGTGGCGCGGCTCGGCATGCGCGACGCCACTATGCGCCAACAGCGCAAGCGCAATCATCACTCCCCGCATCCTGTCTCCTTGCTGACGCCACAAAAAAACTGCGGCTGTTACGCCGCAGTCTTAAACGGGTTGCGCCATTGGCACCCAAAAATATTGTTCAAAAGGCTGTGTTTCGCCTGTCCCGGTTCAGGAGGAAATCCGAACCAGCCCGCTCAGCTGCATCCGCAGCGCGTGGCGGACATCAGGGTTTTCAATCGGCAGGCGCATCAGAACGCTGCCATCCACATCCCACAGCTCGATCACGCGGCTGGTGATCCGGGCACCGCCCAGGCTGTCATAGCTGCGACGCATCACCGTTTCGGGGCGTCCGCGATCGTTTTTCTGCAAGACCCGCAATTCGCGGCGGATCGGGTCGAAATAGGCTTCGGGCTGTGTGTCGATATGGTTGCGCATCAACAGCGCCAGGCCACACAGCAGGAAAAACACCGACACGCCCAACTTCATCAGCAGAACATCGGATTGAAAGAATGATCCCGGCAACACCCACATTGCAGGTGCCGTCAGGACGAGCGCGGTTCCGACAATACGAAAGAGCGTTCTGATTACGATACGATTGCCTTCGAATCCCAGCATCACCGGCAGCGAATTTTCCAAATCGCGCTCGGCTGGCCCCGGGGGCATCATGAATTCATTGGTCGCCGTCATCTTCTTGCGTCCCGTCCCTAATCCCGTTCTGGCAGGTTTTCCTGCTCAGTTCTCGGTACTCGATAGCTGTATGATTGGTTAACAAAGCGACGAGAATGGGGCAGAGGTGAGGAATTAGACAGGCAGATCATCCGCCTGTCACAGCGCCCCTTGTCCCTGTGCCCAAAGCGTGTATACAGCGCCATCCTTCCGCAAACACTTGAACCGCGCAGTCTCTCGTGGCGGGGCCGCGGAAGGGTTCTGGCCCCACCTTTGAAATGCGCCTTGATAGAAAACAGGAGTGCACATGCCGCTATACGAGCATGTCATGATCGCCCGTCAGGACTTGTCCAATACACAAGCCGAAGGCCTCATCGAACATTTTGGTACCGTTCTGACCGACAATGGCGGAACGCTGGTTGATAGCGAATACTGGGGCGTCAAGACGATGGCCTATAAGATCAACAAGAACCGCAAGGGCCACTATGCCTATCTGCGCACCGACAGCCCGGCCCCGGCCGTGCAGGAGATGGAACGCCTGATGCGTCTGCATGACGACGTCATGCGCGTGCTGACCATCAAGGTCGACGCGCACAAAGAAGGCCCGTCTGCGCAGATGCAGAAACGCGACGAACGCGACCGTGGTGACCGCGGCGACCGTCGCGAACGCCGTTGATCACAGCTTGAACAAAGGACGCTAAACCATGGCAGCCAAACCGTTTTTCCGCCGCCGCAAAGTGTGCCCCTTCTCGGGCGACAATGCTCCGGCCATCGACTACAAAGACACCCGCCTGTTGCAACGCTATGTCAGCGAACGCGGCAAAATCGTACCGAGCCGGATCACCGCCGTTTCGGCCAAAAAACAGCGCGAACTGGCCCGTGCGATCAAGCGCGCGCGCTTCCTCGCCCTGTTGCCATACGCCGTGAAGTAAGGAGAACCTGATATGCAAGTTATCCTTCTGGAACGAGTGGCCAAACTGGGTCAGATGGGCGATGTCGTCGACGTAAAGTCCGGATATGCGCGCAACTTCCTGTTGCCACAAGGCAAGGCGCTGTCTGCTTCCGAAGCCAACATCAAAGGCTTTGAAAACCAGAAAGCCCAGCTCGAAGCACGCAACCTGGAAACCCGCAAAGAAGCCGAAGCGCTGGCTGAAAAGCTGGACGGTCAGCAGTTCATCGTGATTCGCTCTGCCTCCGACGCCGGTTCGCTTTATGGCTCTGTCACCCCGCGTGACGCCGCCGAAGTGGCAACCGAAGAAGGTTTCTCGGTTGACCGCAAGCAGGTTACTCTGCTTGCACCGATCAAGGAACTTGGCCTGCACAGCCTGTCGGTCAATCTTCACCCCGAGGTTTCCGCAGAAATCCTGCTGAACGTTGCACGGTCCGCTGAAGAAGCTGAACTGCAGGCCTCCGGCAAATCCATTCAAGAGCTGGCAGCAGAAGAAGAAGCCGCTGCTGAGTTCGAGATTGCAGAACTGTTCGACGATATCGGCAGTGCCGCCGAAGATGATGACGACCTGCCGCGCGCAAGCGCAGAAGAAGAGTCATCTGACGAAGGCGACGCCGCCGTTTGATATCGGCACAAAATGACATGACAAAGGCCGCGCAGTTCCCTGCGCGGCCTTTTCGTTTCAGCCGTCCGATTCAGCCAAAGACCGGTGCCTTGTTGCGATTGCGCAGCACCAACAAGGTCAGCCCCAGAACCAAAAGTTCCGCAACCCCACCGCTCAGCCAAATTCCGATCTCGCCAATCGCAAATGGCAGCAGGAATGTCAGCGGGATCGCAAACGCATAGGTGCGCGACACGCTCAGCAGCAGCGCCCGACGCGCATCACCCGTCGCTTGAAAATAGGCTGCGATCATCATCAGCGGTCCGAACAGGAACAGCGTCAGCGTTCCAATCGGCAGAATCCGCGCCAGTTCGCTCTGAATTGCGACATCATCAACGAACCAGCCCCCGATCACCGGTGCAAGCAACACAAACAGCGTTTGGCAAACCACGCAATACACCAGCGCAACCGCAACACCGATCCGCGTGACGGCCTGTGTCCGCGCCTGACGACCCGCCCCGAAATTGTTCCCGACAATCGTCTGAAACGCCAGGCTGATCCCAAGCAACGGAAGAAAGACGAAGGTCATCAACCGCGTCATGATTCCGAACGCACCGCTGGTTGCGGCAAAACTGTCACCGCTCCAGATTTGCAGCGAAAATATCGTCACGCCGGCGGAAATCGACAATCCGACATACCCCAGGCTGGACGGTGCACCCAGCGCCAGCAAGTCGCGCCAATGTGCGCTCACCAGTCCGGTCCGTCGCCATTTCAACGGCGCGCCCCGCCACCGGTACAACACCACCCCAATCATCGACACCAGCTGTGACAGCACCGTGCCAATCGCCGAGCCTTTAACGCCCCAGCCCAGCAGCGCGACGAAAACCCAGTCAAACCCGATGTTCAGCAAGGCCGACGTCATCGTGATTGCCGCCATCGCCGCCAACAACCCCTCGGCCCGAAGCGCGTCGATGTTCAGTGACAGGATGAAGGCCAGCGGCGACAGGTAGATCAGGATCGACAGGTATTCCCGCCCCTGCCCCGCCAACGCGTCGGACCCGCTGGCGATCCAGCGCGTCATCGGCACGCCAAACAGGCCATAGCCCAGCATCAGCACGCCACAGACGATCAGAGACAGCTGAAACGCGCTGGCAAAGACACGGTGTGCGCCGCTGGTATCCTCCGCCCCGATCATGCGCGCATAGACCGATGAAAACCCCGCCGAGACCAGCGAGGTCAGCGCGATCAACATCATGTAAAGCGGGAACATCAGCGTCACCGCCACCACCGCCTGTGCGCCGACAAAGGTGCCGATGAAATACGCATCGACCACCGAGAACAGCCCGTTGACCAGCATCACGGTCACGATCGGCGCCGCCGTCCTGGCAAACAGCGGCAGAATCCGCCCGTTCAGGTAAATATTGTCTGTTGCGGACTGGGTCATATCAACCTCCCGCAACAGGGTGCGCCCCGGATCTCAGGACGTCGGAATAGAGTGCAAATCGGCATGGTGCCCCTCGTTTCTTGCAGTCTGTTCGCGATAATTCAGTTGGAGCCCGCATTACCAACGGTTCGCAAACGCAATACCGGAGGAGATATAAAAACCGGGTTTCACCTTGGCTTGCGCCAGCGAGCGGCGGGCAACCGGCGGCCCGTGACGCGCTATGCGCAAGGCAGCGCGCGTTGTCAACTCTTCATCGTTCCCGTGTCATGGCGTATCCGGATCGGACGGGTCGGGTTGACGGGGCATTTGGAAGGTGAAGAATACGAGCAGAAGACACCCGAACATCATATTCGGAAAGGCGGATCAGAAAAGGCGTATGAAACCGATTGTTCTGATCCTCGTCTATCTGGCGGCTGTCTTGCTGCCACCGATCTGCTCTGCGATTATTGGCGGACCATCCCGCGTGTTTCACCAGGAACTCGCCTCTGTGCTCGGCATTCTGGCCTTTTCCATGGTGCTTGTGGAATTCGTTTTATCGGGGCGTTTCAAACGCATATCCAACGGTGTTGGCATGGACATAACGATGCGGTTTCACCAGGTGATGGCCCGCACCGCGTTGGTCCTCGCGCTGCTGCACCCCTTGCTTTACCAAGGCACGCCGACGGGTGGCCAGCGCCCTTGGGATCCGACGCGGCAGCTGACGATCACCACTGATTTTTCCAGCCTCTCTTCCGGGATTGCAGCCTTTCTGCTGCTTCCTGCTCTGGTGCTTCTGGCGCTCGGGCGCAAACAACTCGACTACAAATACGAAACATGGCGCCTGATGCACGGCGTCGGCGCGCTGCTGATTGCACTGCTGTTGTTGCATCACACGACCTATGCAGGGCGCTATGGGTCTGATCCCGTGATGATGTGGCTGTGGATCGCGATGACCGGCATCGCGGTCGGCTCGCTGCTCTATGTCTACCTGCTGGTCCCGATCCTCAACCGGGCGCGCGCCTGGCGGGTTCAGTCCGTCACCCAATTGACGCCGCACCAGTGGCAGGTAACCGTGACACCCCAAGGACACGCCGGTCTGACCTATGACGCGGGACAGTTTGTCTGGCTGAACGTCGGTCACTCGCCCTTCTCGCTGCATGAAAACCCGTTCTCGATCGCCTCGGCCCCGGCCACCGGGCCCGCCGTTTCTTTCATGATCAAGGAGCTTGGCGATTTCACCCGCGGCATTGGCCTGATTGCGCCCGGAACACACGCCTACCTGGATGGCCCCTATGGCAATCTGTCCGTCACGGACCGCCCGGAACCGGGCGTGGCCCTGATCGCTGGCGGCGTCGGCCTCGGCCCGTTGCTGAGCATTCTGCGCCAAATGCGTGCGACCGATGATCCCCGCAAAGTCAAAATCGTCTATGGCAATCGAAAACTCGACCAGATCGCTTATCGCGAGGAGCTGAGCGCCGAAGACACGACCTTTGTCTTGTCAGAACCGCCCGAGGGTTGGACCGGCGCGACCGGCTGGGTTGACGGGGCGCTGATCGAGCGTGTCTTCGCGCCCGAGGAAATCGAAAACTGGGTCTTTGTGACCTGTGGCCCCGCGCAAATGATGAGTGTTGTCGAAGACCATCTGCTGGCTCTGGGCACGCCGTCAAACCGCATCCTTTCGGAACGTTTCGATTATGATTGATCGCTTCAGAAAGATGAGCCTGCGCCAGCGCGTGTCCATCGCCATCTGGGTCGTGAACATCGTGCTTTGCCTGACCGTTCTGGGGTTCGTCCTGCGCTGATGTCAGTGCGGTCGAACCTCAGTCGCCCGCGAACCCCTGCCCGACAGATTGTGGCGCCATCCGGATCAGGCGCGAATCCTGCACCGAGGCCTGCCGGTGCTTGACCGCCTCGCGATACTCGGGGTCCTTGATCATCTGCACAAATGCCTCCGGTTCGGGGTATTCGGCGATGAAACACAGGTCCCACACCTCGGCCTCAGGCCCGATCAGCATCTGTTCCATCGCACCGCGCCACACGATCCGCCCGCCCACCCGCGCCAGCACAGGCGCGCTCAGCCTGCCATAGGCGGCATAAGCCTTGGCAGCGTCCGACTCCGTCCCGTCTTCGTATGTGGCACGCGCGTTCAGACGCACCAGGTTCAGCATGTGGATCGGGCCAGGCCGGTCATTGGCGCGAAACGCGTCAAAGCCTTCTTTGTCGAAACTCAGATGGGACATGTTTTTCTCCTGATATCCGCATTAGTAACACAACTGCGGGGGCACAGCACCGGATACCAGCCCTGCATCGGCAAAGCTTTGCGCGTGAAACGACACGCTCTTGTTCCTGCTCTCAACGACGTTAGGGTGACGCAATATCCACCAATCGGAGCATTTGATGCGCGCCCTTCCCCGCCGTGCCTTCCTGATCACCACCACTGCGACACTGTTTACGGCCGCCTGTGGGGCCAGCCGGTCACAACGCCGCGCCACGCGCAACCTGGATACAAGTGAACCGCCGCTTTATCCCAATGAAACGCCTGAACTGCGGGTGTTGATCAACACATATGCCGACCTGTACGACGTGCCCCGCCCGCTGGTGCACAAGGTGGTTGTGCGTGAAAGCACGCATCGTCCCTGGGTTCAGAACGGGCCATACATGGGGTTGATGCAGATCCATCCCAACACCGCAGGTGGCATGGGGTATTCCGGCGCGCCCGAGGGGTTGCTGGATGCCGAAACCAACCTGACCTACGCGGTGAAATACCTGCGCGGTGCCTGGCTGGTCTCCGACGGCGATTATGACACCGCCGTCGGTTGGTATGCCAAGGGCTACTACTACGAAGCCAAGAAACGCGGGCTTCTGGAAGAAACCGGGCTGATCTAGCCCGGCTTCGCTTTAGTCGTCGCTGCTCATCGCTTTCCAGATGATCGCGCCCAGTGCGGCGCCGACAAACGGTGCAACCCAGAACATCCACAACTGGCCCAGGGCCGCCGTGTCGGCAAAGAACGCAACACCTGTGGACCGTGCCGGGTTAACCGACGTGTTGGAAACCGGGATCGAAATCAAATGGATCAGCGTCAGGCCAAGACCGATTGCAATCGGCCCGAACCCTGCAGGTGCCCCGGCTGATGTGGCCCCCAGAATGATGATCAGGAAAAACGCGGTCATCGCGATTTCGGTCACCAACACGGCCATCATCGAATAGCCCTGCGGTGACAAATCGCCAAATCCGTTGCTGGCAAATCCGCCCGCACCGGCAAACCCGGCCGCCCCCGATGCGATGACATACAGCACGCCACCCGCCACCGTTGCGCCAACGACCTGCGCAACCCAGTACGGCACCATGTCCTTGGCGTCGTGACGTCCGGCAATCACCAGACCCAGCGTCACCGCCGGGTTGAAATGGCCGCCCGAAATATGCCCGACAGCATAGGCCATCGTCAAAACCGTCAAACCAAATGCCAGGCTGACGCCCAGCCAACCGATCCCGACATCTGCCACGCCCGCGGCCAGAACGGCGCTTCCGCAGCCGCCCAGAACCAGCCAGAACGTCCCTATGAATTCCGCCAAAAGTCTTTGTGTCATGCTCTACCTCCAGTGTTTATGTGCCAAGAGACTACCATATCTGCCTATTAAGTAGTCACAAAAAATGTCCCGGAACGACAAAACCGGGCTTCAGTGCTGAAACCCGGTTTTGAAATTTTCCGTAGAACGCGCGTTGGGTGCGCGTCCGTCGCGTTGTCTTATTCGTCTTCCAGCGCCTCGATAGCGGTTTGCAGATCGTCTTTGCTGACCGCTTTGTCGCTGACGGTTGCCAGCTCGAACACATAGTCGACGACCTTGTCTTCGTAGATCGGCGCGCGCATCTGCTGCTGCATCTGCGGGTTCTGCTGCACGAATTCAAAGAACTGGCGTTCCTGACCGGGGTACTGCCGCGCCTGCGCCATGATCGCCTGGCTCATCTCTGCGTCGCTGACTTCGATCTCGGCCTTCTGACCCAGTTCCGCCAACAACAGACCCAACCGCACACGGCGCTCGGCCAGCGACTTGTGCTCGTCGGTCGGCTCTACGGGCTCGTGATCGTGGCCTTCGACCTCGGGGTTTTCATCATGCCACAGCTGATGGGCGATCTGACCGGCTTCGGCATCGACCAGGCTGGGGGGCAGCTCAAACGTGACTTTCTTGTCCAGCTCGTCAAGCAGGGCGCGTTTCATCACGGCGCGCGAGGCGCCGCCATATTCCGCTTCCAGACGCTCACCGATCTGCGTTTTCAGCGCGGCCAGGTCTTCGGCACCAAACTTCTGTGCCAGCTCGTCATTGACTTCGGCCGCGACCGGTTCCTTGACCTCTTTGATGGTGCAATCGAACGTCGCTTCTTTGCCTTTCAGGTTTTCCGCCTGATAGTCATCGGGGAAGCTCACGGTCACAACCAGCTCGTCGCCGGTTTTCACACCAACCAGCTGCTCTTCGAAACCGGGGATGAAGCTGTTCGATCCCAGGACCAGCGGGTAATCTTCCGCCGCGCCGCCATCAAAGGCTTCGCCGTCAACTTTGCCCAGGAAATCCATGACAACCTGGTCGCCGTCTTTGGATTTCGATGTTTTCTTGCGTGCTTTGAAATCCTGTGCCGTCTCGGCCAGATTGGCCAGGGCTTCCTCGACCGCTGCGTCATCCGCTTTGACGACCAGTTTTTCCAGCGTGATCGAGCTCAGGTCAACCTCGGGAATGGCCGGCAGCGCCTCGTAGGACATTTCAACTTCGACGTCGTCGCCCTCTTTCCAGTCTTCATTGGTCATCTTGACTTCGGGCTGCAACGCCGGACGGTCGCCGCTGTCTTCGAAATGCTTGGACATCGCACCATCGATGGATTCCTGCATCGCTTCGCCCATCAGACGCTGACCAAACTGCTTTTTCAGCAGCGGCATCGGCACTTTGCCTTTACGAAAGCCCTTCATTTCGATTTCAGGCTGCGCTTCGGCCAGCTTTTCGTTGACCTTGTCGTCCAGCTCTGCAGCCGTAACTGTGATCGCGTAGCCGCGCTTCAGACCCTCGTTCAGCGTCTCGGTGACCTGCATCTGGTATTCCCCATACATAACGGTGCGCGACCCGCGCGCATGTGCAAATTTGGGGCCTTCTATTGGTCCCGTGCGGGCTGTGCAAGGGGTTTCGCCAAGTGCGCAACCCCCAATGCCCAGCCCGCTTCAGGCCTGCATGCGCCTCAGAATTTCCAGCGCGCGCCAAACAGGATGGAATTTGCGTCCTGATAGGTGGTCCCGGAGGTGTCGGAATACTCGTACATCCGATAGCCCAGATAGGCTTCCAGATCGAGCTTATCTATTTTCTGCACGACCCCGGCGCCGATCGAGCCGGAACTGGATCCGGCACTCACCATGTCGCGACCGTCATAGTAATCAATCGACATCGCGGTCTCGCCAAAAGCGAAGAAATCATCCCGATATCCCAGTTTGATATAGCCATACTCGCCCGAAACATCGCGCGACCCGGCAGCCAGCGTCGCACTGAACCCGGTTGGCGAGTGCAACACACTCAGCGATCCGATTGTGGATTGCGTATTGGCAAGTGTCTCGCGTTCGGACCACGCATAGGCCAACGCGCCCCGCACCTTGAAGTCCCCAAGCTCTTTGGCATAGCGCAGCGCCAGATCGTAATCCTTGGTGTTGATCGCCGAGATCAGGATCTGTTCACCGTAAGAGGCCGACAGGCTGAACCCGCTGAAGCTGGGCGTGTCATACCGCACGCGGCCCCGCCGTCCGCCATCAAATGTCGCAAACGCCGCCGCCATCGGTACTGTGGACAGTGCACCGGTGCTGGTACGAAACACATACGCCCCTGCCGTGTCGCCAATGCTGACATAGCTGACCAGCGTCGTCCCTGACTGATCCACCGTGGCAACGCCATCACTGGCCATGCTGCCCTGACCGAAACTGAATGTCCCGTATTGTCCGGTTTCCCAGATAAATTCGGCCTTGCGCAGATCGGCGCGTGTCCAGCTCAGGCTGTCATCCTTGATCAGCTGGTTCACACCCGCCGATCCGCGAAACCCAAACGCGGTTTCCAGGTTAAAACTTAGCCTGCCGGTGTTCAGAGGTTGGCGAATCCAGAACCCAATGCGGCTGTTGGAGTTGGTGTTGTCAACAAAATCAGTTGACGACTGCCCGCCATCATCAAAGCTCAGGATCGCGGGGCTGAACTGACCGTAGTATTGAAAGGTGCCACCACTGGAATTGGTGAATTCTTCAGCCGATTGGGCCGCAGTCGCAGCAATAGTGGCGCAGACCAGATAGGCCGCGCGAGTCAAACGTATGTCCATCATTGTAATCAAACTCCTGATCGAATTTCGCTGCCTCCGTGAACCGATATAGGTCACGCATGGGCATCTGAAACCCCCGCCTCAAAATCAGATGTTCAATGGTCATTTTCTGCGATGAATTCTCGATCTGCAATCAAACGGAACAGGTCGCGCACAAATCAGGCCCGGTATCGCGAGCAGCCGGGCTATGGCCCCTGGCGCAAGGCCAACAATCGTGGTGCGGGTGAAGGGACTCGAACCCCCACGCCAAAGGCGCCAGAACCTAAATCTGGTGCGTCTACCAATTCCGCCACACCCGCAGACCGTTTCAGGTCGGCGCTGAATAGCAAAGCTGCGCGCGGGATGCGAGCCCAAAAGCGGGTTTGCCAAAGTGTCGGAAGAAAACGCAGTTTCCCCCTAATTGTTCGCATTTGAGCGAAAAAGGGCACGACACGGCGCGCGCTTTGTCATAGCGTAGAAAAAAATAGACAGGCAATCGAGCAGGTCCTGCACATGAAACCCAATTCCGCCAGTCGCGTCAGCGACGCTGGCACATATTCACGACCTCTGGCCGGGCTGCGCCCCGGCACCGTGATATTGACAAAAGACGGTGAAATCCCGGTCGAGTATCTGAGCGCGCAAGACAGGATCATCACCCGTGATACCGGCTATGTCGCACTGGACCGTCTGACGCGTCAGCGCGGCGTGACACGCGCTGTGCGCGTCGCCCCCGGTGTATTGGGCAAGACCGACACTGACCCTGAAACGCTGCTGCCTGCCGCACAACGCGTGTTTCTGCGGGACTGGCGTGCCGCCGCATTGACCGGGGCCACACAAGGGCTGATCGCGATTGGTCAACTTGTGGACGGCGAATTCATTTGCGATGTCGGGCTGCGCCGGATGGAGCTGTTCTGCCTCCACTTCGCCAGATCGCACATCATCTATGCCGACGGCATCGAACTGGCCAGCGCCCGGCCTGACAATAACGCCCTGCGCAAGGTCGCCTAAACCCCAATCGCGCGAAACACGGCTGGCAATTCCTCTGCCAGGTCCTCCGCGATCAGGCCCGGCCCAAAGCTGCGCGCGCACGCCACATGCAGCCAGGCCGCGGTCTCGGCGGCGCGCAAAGGTGGCAACCCGCGCGCCAACAACCCGGCGACAAGCCCAGCCAGAACATCGCCCGACCCCGCCGTTGCCAGCCACGGCGCCGACCGGTCATACTGCGCCGAATTGAGACAACTTTCGCCCGCCGGCCCCGCAATCACGGTATCGGTGCCCTTGAACAGCACCACGCACCCCGCCCGCTCCGCCGCTGCGCGTGTTGCATCAAGCTTGGAAAACGCAGGCCCACGCAGCGCGGGGTCTTTCAACCGCTGCGCGAGATCGGGAAACAATCGCGCGAATTCACCGCCATGCGGGGTCAGAACACAATCCTTGTGCAACATCGCAAACAATGCGTCAGGCACATCACCAAACGCACTCAGCGCATCCGCGTCCAGAACGCAGCGCCGCCGCGCCGACAATGCCACCGGAACCAACATGCGCGCCCGCTCCGTGCCCAACCCCGGCCCCAGACAAAACGCGTTGATCCGCCCGTCCTCCAGCACGCTCGCAAGCGCCTCGGCATCCGCCACACGGCGCAACATCAAAGCAGAAATCTGTGTGGCAACCTCCTGCTGTGCGCCGGGCGGCACGCCCAGCGTGACCAACCCGGCCCCAACCCGCAACGCCGCACGCGCCGCCAACCGCGCCGCGCCCGTGCGCCCCGGTCCACCCGACAGGATCAGCGCGTGTCCATGTGTGTATTTGTGATCCTCGCCGCCTTTACGCAGATCCGCAGCGCGACAGTTGCTCAGGCGTGCAACCCCGGTCCCGCCAGCGTCCAGCCCGATATCCACAACAACAAGCCGCCCGCTCGCCTGTGGGCCACCACTCAGGTAATGCCCGGTCTTGGCCGTATGAAAACTCACCGTCAGATTGGCCGGATTGCCGGTGTCGCGCGCCTCTTCCTGCCCCAACCAGCGCCCTGAATCCGCGCATAACCCGCTGGGAACATCGACCGCAACAACCTTTGGAAAGGCCCCCTCTCGGGCCGCGTGCTCCCGACACACCCGAACTGCCGTCGACAGGTTCGGATGCGACACAAATGGCCGTCCCAACCCGGTCCCGAACAGCGCATCAACCACCAACCGCGCACCGTCCACCCCATCGGGTTGCCCGCCAAACCGCGACTCCTCCAGCGGCAACACCGCGCCCAGCCCGCGCCACCGCTCATAGTTCACCCGCGCATCCGGCGGCAGCGCCCCTGCATCGCCAAACAGATACACATCGACGTCCCAGCCCCGCACCGCCAACAGGCGTGCAACAACAAATCCGTCACCACCATTATTGCCCGGCCCGCACAAAACGATGGCCTTCATCCTCTTGCCCGAAATATCCCGGGGGGTCCGGGGGGCTGGCCCCCCGGCCGCTTCCAAATCAGCGTCTTCAATTTCGGGCCACGCCGCCAAAACCGCACCCACCACCCCGCGCCCGGCGCGCTCCATCAACTCCAGCCCGGTGACCGCACCGCTGTCGATTGCGGCCTGTTCCAGGGCCCGCATTTGCGCCGCTGTCAGTAGTTCGGCCATCCCCACGTCTCCGATTCTATTTCGCCCATAATTTAGGCGTTTCGCAAAAACTTTAGGCGTCACCCGGAATTGACTCGCCTCCGCACCCCACCGTCCACCCTAACCGATTGTCGCCCAGAAACAGAAGTGATCTGACCCATTCGACACCGGTTGCGAGGAGAGCCTGATGAAAAAGATCGAAGCGATCATTAAGCCGTTCAAATTGGACGAAGTGAAAGAAGCGCTGCAGGAGGTCGGAGTACAGGGCCTGAGCGTGATCGAAGTCAAAGGATTTGGCCGTCAGAAAGGCCATACCGAACTTTATCGTGGCGCCGAATACGTGGTGGATTTTCTGCCCAAGGTCAAAATCGAAGTTGTGCTGGACGACGACCAGGTCGATGGCGCAATCGAAGCGATCATCGGCGCGGCAAAGACAGACAAGATCGGCGATGGCAAGATTTTTGTCAGCACCGTTGAGCAGACAATCCGCATCCGGACCGGCGAAACCGGCTCGGACGCACTCTAAAACAACAGAATTTCCAAACGAGAGGACCAAAGGGAATGAGCAAGGACGCAGTTCTCAAACTGATGAAGGATGAAGACGTCGAATACGTTGACATCCGTTTCACTGACCCGCGCGGCAAACTTCAGCACGTGACAGTCATGGCAGATCTTGTCGACGAAGACTTCCTTGACGAAGGCTTTATGTTCGATGGATCGTCCATCGCAGGTTGGAAATCAATCGAAGCATCTGATATGAAGCTGATGCCCGACACGACCAGCATTTACATCGATCCTTTCTATGCTGAAAAGACCGCCTGCATCCATTGCTCGGTCGTTGAACCTGATACCGGTGAGCCTTATGATCGCGACCCGCGCGGCACCGCCGAAAAGGCCGAAGCTTACCTGAAATCATCTGGCATCGGCGACGTGGCCTATATGGGCCCCGAAGCAGAGTTCTTTCTGTTCGACGACGTGCGCTACTCGAATACAATCAACAAAGTATCTTACGAAGTTGATGCAACAGACGCGTCCTGGAACACCGATACCGAATACGAAATGGGCAACATGGGCCACCGCCCTGGTGTCAAGGGCGGCTACTTCCCGGTGAACCCCACCGACGAAGCCCAGGACCTGCGTTCCGAAATGCTCTCGACGATGAAACGTCTGGGCATGAAAGTGGACAAGCACCACCACGAAGTTGCGTCCTGTCAGCACGAGCTGGGCCTGATTTTCGGCACCGTCACCAAACAGGCGGACGAGCTGCAGAAATACAAATACGTGATCCACAACGTGGCCCACGCCTACGGCAAATCCGCAACCTTCATGCCCAAGCCGATTGCCGGCGATAACGGCACTGGTATGCATGTGAACATGTCGATCTGGAAGGACGGCAAGCCGTTGTTTGCAGGCGACAAATACGCCGACCTGTC
>Ga0070727_10002751_pt1 | contig 16564 bp, 12 predicted proteins | sample tdAd472_FD_66722 | JGI IMG/M metagenome (GOLD analysis project Ga0070727, IMG submission 66722) | Marine sediment microbial communities from the Atlantic coast under amendment with organic carbon and nitrate - tdAd47.2 | ecosystem: Environmental > Aquatic > Marine > Coastal > Sediment | place...
CGCAGGATCACGCGCCCTGCCGACATCGCCAGCCAATGATGCGGACACTGATACAAAGCAGCCGAAAGACGGCCCGCCTCCCGCACGCCTGCCCTGCTGACAGGCCCTGATGAGTCAATTTCCAGACACAGCCAATCGCCGATCGATCCTGCCAAACCAGGGAACGCGGTCGGTGCGCTCCCTCTCACTCAATCGACGACGAAATCCTCGCGCGGTGTCCCGTCCACTGCCGAAAGACGCTCGACCGGCAGTTTGAACAGCATTTGCGAATTGCTCAGCCGCAGATCGTAGATCGCGCCGAGCAGACCGGCCATCTCGTGCCCCTCTACCACGAAGCCGAAATGGTCCATTCCGATAGCGATTCCTTCGCCCATGCTGCCGGTCCAGCGGCCGACATGCACCCGCACCTCGCCATCAAAGTGCCTCCCTTCGCGCGGCAGGACATATTCCATCCATCGCCGAGCGATGGCCGTCTGGCGAAGTTCAGCCGGGAGATCATGCATTTGATAGGGCGTGGGCTCGGCCACGAACCAGCCCATGATCGCCCGCGCTACATTTGTGTTTCCACCGCCGGGCGTCTCCGTCAGGTCGATCACCAGACTGCTGGCATCATGCACTTCGAGCATTGCGGCATCGAACGCTTCGATCGTCGCGTTGTTGCCCAGCGAATCGTTGATCCGGATTGTCGCTGCATCACCGTCCCTAAGGACGGTCACAGGCGGCATGGGTGCGCGCTGGATCGCGTAAAGGCTGGACAATTCAAGATCGAGCGAAGCGCCATCACTGGCAAAAGACAGGTGGCGCGGCCTGTCCCGGCGTCCGGCAGCAAGAACACGGGCGGCGAAGCCTCGCGCCTCCTCACTGTCTGGTGTGTGCCCAAGGTCTTGCCAGAAAGCAGCAACCGCAGTCTCAATCGGCAATGCATTGACGCGTGTGAGCCGCATCCCCGCCGCAACGCCCGCGTCTGCCGCCGGAGACCCCGCGCGCACGGCATCGACCACATAGCCGCCATCGGCATGAACAATCCACAGATCGGCATAGCTTGGCACCACGGCCCAACTGTCTGACAGCGAACCTCCGGTGATCGCGTGGTGATCCTGCAGGACCAGCAGGGCGCGTTCGATATAGCGCAGCAGAGAGCGTTGATCCGTGGCCGCCTCCGCCTCTTCCCGAAGCGTGGCGTTGAACGGGATTGCCTCCCCTTCGAAGCGGTCGCGATAGGCATAGGCTCGGTTGACCTGTTGCTCGAACTCGCGCGCGTCGGCTCGATACTCTTCAGGTGTGGGCTGGGCAGCGGCCTGTGTGTGGAGTGACAGCAGCACGATAGGGAGGAGAAACCGCATAGCGAACGCTACAGCGGAACGTGGAGCAAAGGAAGTGCCATCAGCTCACAAAGGCCAGGCCACTTGAGTGACCATAACATCTGGGGCAACAGAACCGCATGGATATTATCGCCCTGCTCTCCGATCCGGCCGCGTGGCTGGCCCTGCTCACCCTGATTGCGCTCGAGGTGATCCTCGGTGTCGACAATCTCATCTTCATCGCGATCCTGTCGAACAAGCTGCCCCAACATCAGCAAAGCAAGGCCCGCCGCATCGGCCTCGCGCTGGCGCTGATCATGCGCATCGGCCTGCTGATGCTGATCGGCTGGATTGTGACCTTGCAGACCCCGCTGTTCGATCTCGGCATCACCGGTACGCCGGGCGAATATGGCCAACCGACGTTTGAGACCGCTTTTTCCGGGCGCGATTTGATCCTGCTGGCGGGCGGGCTGTTCCTGCTGTGGAAGGCGACCAAGGAAATCCACCACTCGATGGAGCCGGAGGACAATTCGGGCGATCTTCTCGACAAGACCCCCGATATGGCTGCTGCGGTGACTGCGACTTTCGGCGCGGTGATTGCGCAGATTGTGGCCATCGATATCGTGTTCTCGGTCGATTCGATCCTGACGGCTGTGGGCATGACCGACCAGATCCCGATCATGGTCACCGCCGTGGTGATCACCGTGGGCGTGATGATGGTGGCCGCCGATCCGCTCGCGCGCTTTATCGAGAAGAACCCGACGCTGGTGATGCTGGCGCTCGCCTTCCTCGTGATGATCGGCCTAGTGCTGATCGCCGACGGCTTCGGCTTTTATGTGCCCAAGGGCTATATTTACGTCGCGATGGGCTTTTCTGTCGGCGTCGAGATGCTCAATATGGTGCAGCGGAACAAGCGCGAGAAACTGGCGGCAGCGGGCGCGGGTGCGGGATAAGGAGCGCAGGCTTTCCTACAGTTCCGCGTGCTGCCTGTCGCCGCGCCGGTTCTTTGCAATTGTCGGTGATGTGTGCGGGTTTCCGCTGCGAAATGCGCCAAAGTGTCAACTTTGCTTGAGCGCCGGAAAGTCAGGTTTTCTGCCGGTTTTTGGCATCTGGGAGGACGATGAAGTGTCAACTGGGTCAATTTGACCCGCGTCAGGCGCGGTTGCGGGAGGGATCAGGCGAACAGGCCGTGCAAAAACCAGTCCGGCTCCCCGCCCCGCCCGTCTCCGGCAAGGCCAGCGCGGTAGATCCAGTAACGGCGACCGCCATCATCCTCCACCCGGTAGTAGTCGCGCAGGCGGGCAGAGCTCTTCTGCCGCCACCATTCGGGCGCGATGCGTTCGGGTCCCTCGACCCGCGCCACTTCGAACACATGGCCGCGCCAGCGGAAGCGCCGGGGGGAGCCATCAGGGCTGGCATAGAGCACCGCGATCCGCTCCGCCCGGTCGAGCAGTTTCAGCGGGCGCGCATGGAAGGCGAGCTCTTCCTGCTGCGCGGGCTCGGCGTCGAGCGGCGGTTGCCAGCCTTGCGCCCGCTCGGGGATATGGCTGGCGCGCAGGATCGGGCGCTGCACCGCCTCCACGCCAAGCCGCACGGTTAGCCGGTCGATACAGGCAGACAGCGAGGTGCCATGCTCCTCTGCCGCCGCTTCCAGATCGGACTGGGCAAGCGCGAGCGGTTCGGCCCAGGAGGCGCGCAGGCGCAGCATCTCGATCCCGAAACCGGCATCGACATCGTCCAGTCTGGCGGCGAACAGGCGGCAGATGTGATCGGGATCGCGGGTGGCGGCGGCCAGTTCCAGCTCGCGCAGCACCACTTCACCATCGACACGCCACAGGCCGAGCTGGAGGCGGCGCGCGCCCTCGCCCCGCCCTTCCAGCTCGCGCGCCATGTCGGCAGCAAGGTCTTCCACCACGCGGTCGAGCAGGCTGCGGTAGCGGATCGGCTCGAGCAGGCGGCGCTGCACCAGCGGCATGGTGAGCGGGATGACGGGCAACAGCGGTTCGGGCACGTGGCCCATCAGCTGGTCCATGCGGATCAGCGGATTGGCGGCGGGCGACTTGCGGTTGCGGAAGCGGCGGTGGACCCCGTCGCGGCCCGTGCTGCCTTCCCCGACACCCGCCAGATCACCAAGCCGCTTAAGACCAAGGCGGCGCAGCACCAGCAGCACGTCATTGTCGAGCCGCAGGGCCGCGACGGGCAGATCGGCGAGGCGGTTCGCAATATCGTCCTGCGGCGAAAGGATCGCGCTCGCCGGTGCGAAATGCGCCAGCGCCCAGGCCGCCCCGGCAGTGGGCGCGATGGCAGCGCGTACGGAAAGGCCACGCGCCGTGCAGCGCTGCGTCACATCGGCGAGCAGGCGACGTTCCCCACCGAACAGATGCGCCACCGCACTCACATCGACCAGCAGGCCATCGGGCGGATCGATTGCGCTCCACGGTCCCCAGCGCTGCGCCCACACGGCCAGCCGTTCAAGGAAAGCGAGATCGCCCGCCGGATCGCTCGGGCGCACTTGCAAATGCGGACAGAGCGTGCGGGCATCGGCCAGCATCATGGAGTACGCTGCGCCTTCAGCGTGTGCCGGGGCATTGGCGGCGGTGATGCGCGGGCCGTGCGCGGTTTCGGCGATCAGCGCGAGCGGCTGCGCATCCACACCCTCACCCGCCTTGCAGCCTTCAGTGTGCCGCCAGCGATCGAGCGCCAGCTCGCAGGCCCAGATCGCCATGATCCTTCGGGGCTGTAGCGGGGCGCTCGGCGGCGAGGAACGATCCTTCATCGCGCAAAGTCCATTCTCCGGGGGCGTGGGTACGGGCGCGGAACAGCTGTGCCTGCCATGCCGGACGACCGGGCGCGGCCGGGTTCCACAGCGGCGGAGCGGACGGAGCGGCGCGCATCTGCCAGCGCATCCGCGCGGAACTGAGATCGGCCTCGGCATCGAGGCGGACGAGGAACAGCACCGCACCATGTTTCTCCGCCGCAAGGCTGAGACGGCGCGAGGCGGTGAAATCGAGCGCGCGCGGATTGCCCGCCACTTCGCCGATCACACAGGCCAGATCGCGGCACCTGACCCCCTCTTCGAGCGCGAACAGCGCATCTTCGGGCGTCCTGGCCGCGACATGGATCAGACGGTGACGCAGGCTTTCGGGCAAGCCAGGGCGATAGGGTCGCCCGTTCAATCGCCGCGCGGCCTTGTCCTGCACCCAGAGGATGCTGCGCTCCTCCGCGCTCGCCCTGGCATTGCCAGCCTCTCTCCCACGCGCGTGCAGCCCATCGAGCGCAAGCGCCAATGCAGCACCCGCCCCGCTCGCCTCACCGGCGGGGGCGAAAATCTCGCTGTGTAATGGCTGATCGCCAAGCCCCGGACTCCAACGCCCCTCGCGCGTTTTGGAGAGCGCAGCGATATCCTTGACCGAAAGTCGGGCGATGCCGGGGATCTTGGCACGAGCAGGAGCAGGAGCAGGAGCAGGCCGAAGCGCTTTCGCGCCTGAGGAAGATAGGATGTCTGGCATAGGAACGATTCGTCTTTGACGACTCACCTGATGTAATCGTCTTGTTCCTATTTTGTTCCATATTCGCGGAACGATTGCAATGCCGCAATCGCTCCGCCCAAGCCGCGATCAAGCCTCAGCGACAGCCTCGACATCGCCGGACCAGAATTCCGACGTTATGATTTCAGGGAAAATCCCGACCACCAGGATGGCGGTCAAGGCAATCGGACAAAGCCAGCGCACCAGGAACCGCCAGAACTGATGCAAACCGCCTGAAAGGCCGTTCTCGTTATCGATCAAGCGACGCTCGGCAATCCAGCCGACAAACACCGACACAAGCAACGCCCCAATCGGCATCAGCAGCTTTGCCGTCACGCTATCGAGCGCAGAGAACATCCCCTCGCCAGCAAACAGAGGAATAAAGCCAAGCGGGTGGAAACCCGAAAGCGCATTGAAGGAATAGGCCGAAACGACCCCCAGGACCATCGCGCCCAAAGCAATAATAATCGCCGTGGGCGCGCGCGCCAGACCGAACCTGTCAATCGCCCAGGCGGTTGGGACCTCCATCAGCGAGATCGAACTGGTCAGCGCAGCAAACCCGACCATTATGAAGAACGCCAGTCCGATCACAGTCCCAAAGGGCATCGATTGAAACGCATGCGGCAAGGTGTCGAACATAAGCCCGAGCCCGCCGTCGGACGAAAGGCCAGCGGCCAGAACAATCGGGAAAATACAAAGCCCCGCGATCAGCGCCACAGACGTATCGGCAAATGCGATGGTGGCGGAGGTCTTGGCAAGATTCACATCGCGCCCGACGTATGAGCCGTAGGTTATCATTCCCGCCACACCCAGCGACAAAGAGAAGAACGCCTGCCCGACAGCAGCGAGCATCACATCACCGGTCAGCTTCGAAAAATCAAACGTGAAAAGATAGGAAATCGTTTCGACAAAAGCGCCCGTGAAAGCGCCGTAAATGGTGATTCCGACCAGCAGGAAGAAGAACGCCGGCATCAGCCAGACCGATGCTTTTTCAATTCCCCCGGTCACACCGCGCGCGACAAATGCAAGGGTGATGATCACAAACGCAACGTCGAGCATACTCATGCTAAACCCGTCCTGCTGGAGCGCAGGAAATATCCCCATGATCTCGTCGCCAGACATACCCGTCAAAGCACCACCGGTAACACCGGACTGGAACAAGTCAGCCGCGAACAGCCCGATATAATACAGGACCCAACCGCCGACCACACAGTAGAACGCAAGGATCAGGAAAGCGGAAAGCACACCAAGGCCGGCGATGCCTTCCCACCATTTCGACGCGCCGCTTTGCTCGGCCATGCGCCTTACACTCTCGACCGCACTGGATTGTCCGTGACGGCCAATGAGGCTTTCCGACAAAAGAATCGGCAGGCCGATCAGCACAATACACGCGATATAAAACAGGACGAACGCCCCGCCGCCATTGTTCGCCGCTTCGGCCGGAAATCGCACGAGATTGCCAAGACCGACAGCGGCACCGATGGCCGCGAGAACAAACGCGCTGCGTGACGACCAATTTTCGTGGCCCGAAGCTGATATTGTCATGAAATGAAGATCCCTCTTGCCGCGCGTTCTAAGGCGCGCTTTCCCATAGTTGTCCCTTTGTGCAATGATTTTGCGCCTGCGCCAAGGGTGAAGCTTTGCCTTCTGCGTATCCGGGCGCTAAATGCGCACGATGTCCACGACCTACACACTCGACACCTCGACCAGCCGCGCCAATCCCACGCCCGCGCCGATGAAGCGGCTGACCGTTCCCAAGATCCGCGCTCGCAAGCTAGATGGGGTGACGGCAGAACCGCTGGTCATGCTGACCGCCTACACCGCACGGCAGGCGCAATTGCTCGATCCGCATTGCGATCTGCTGCTGGTCGGCGATTCGCTCGGACAGGTGATCTATGGCCTGCCCTCCACCATTCCGGTGACCATGGAGATGATGGCCAATCACGCCGCCGCCGTGGTGCGCGGGAGCTATCACGCGCTGGTGGTGGTCGATATGCCGTTCGGCGCTTACGAAGCCTCCCCCGAGGACGCTTTCGATGCTGCTGCCACACTGCTCAAGGCGAGCGGCGCTGCGGCGGTGAAGCTGGAAGGCGGCGAAGCGATGGCCGAAACGGTCGCCTTCCTCACCCAGCGCGGAATCCCGGTGATGGGTCATGTCGGCCTTACGCCGCAAGCGGTCAATGTGCTCGGCGGCTATATGGCGCGCGGGCGCAGCGATGCCGAGGCGAAGAAGATCGTCGGCGATGCCAGGGCGCTGGAGGAAGCAGGAGCTTTCGCAATTGTGATCGAAGGCGTGGTCGAGCCCATCGCCGTGGAAGTAACCAGAGCCATCGCCTGCCCGACAATCGGCATTGGCGCATCGGCACAATGTGATGGCCAGGTGCTGGTGACCGAAGACATGCTTGGCATGTTCGAACGGGTGCCGCGCTTCGTCAAACGCTATGAAGATATCGCTACCACCATTGCGGACACTGCGGCCAAATACGCTTCCGAAGTTCGCGAGCGCAGCTTTCCGGGGCCGGAGCAGCTTTACCAGCCCAAGGATTGACGTGGCACTGCTACTGCATCACTCGGCACTGCACAGAAACACAGGACACATCACCGCATGGCCACGCTGCTGCGTTATTACACATTTTCGCTGATCTTCACCGCCGCCTGCTTCGCGCTTGGCCTGTGGTATGCCATCGCCAGCACCGACTCTTTCAGCGGTGTTTTACAGATCCTGTGGATCATCCTGATCCTCTCGATCCTTGAAATCTCGCTCAGCTTCGACAACGCCGTGGTCAACGCGACAGTGCTGCGCGAGATGGACCCGGTGTGGCAGCAGCGCTTCCTCGTCTGGGGGATCGCCATCGCGGTGTTTGGCACGCGCATCGTCTTCCCCCTTGCCATTGTCGCCATCGCGGCGGGCATCGGCCCCATCGATGCGATCGATCTCTCGCTCAATGACCCGGAACGATATGAGGAGATCGTCTCGGGCGCGCATATTGGCATCGGCGGGTTCGGCGGCGCCTTCCTCGCCATGGTGGGGCTCAGATTCTTCTTCGATGCCGACAAGGACGTGCACTGGATCGAAGTGGTGGAACGCAAGCTGACCAGGGTTTCCGACCTTCCGTCGATGGAAATCGGACTGCTGCTGGTGATTATGTGGGTTATCTCGCTGCAATTGTCCGAAGCCGACGCGCTGACCTTCCTTACCGCCGGAATGCTCGGTCTTGTGACTTTTATCGCGGTCCATGCACTGGGCGAATGGCTCAATATGCGCGAGCAGGCCAAGAAGGCGAGCGGCGCGGTCGTGCGCTCGGGCCTTGGCGGATTTCTCTATCTCGAAGTGCTCGACGCCTCGTTCAGCTTCGATGGCGTGATCGGGGCTTTTGCCCTGTCGAACAATATGGTCATTATCGCGCTGGGCCTGTCTATCGGGGCGATGTTCGTGCGTTCGATGACGATCCATCTGGTGCGCAAGGGCACGCTGGCGCAATATCGCTATCTCGAACACGGTGCCTTCTGGGCGATTATCGTGCTCGGCGGCATCATGCTTCTGTCGGCGGTGGTGCATATTCCCGAAACGATCACCGGGCTGATCGGCGGCGTGCTGATCGGGCTGAGCTTCTGGTGGTCGATCCGCCACAACCGGGCGGAGAGAGCCGCCGCAACTACGTCGGTAGAGCCGGGTTGAAGCGGCTCGCGAGCGGGGCGGAAATCAGCATCTGGATGAGGTGGTAGAGCAGCACTGGCAGCAGAATGAGTCCGGCCATCGCTGGCGGAAACAACACCGCAGCAAGCGGTGCGCCCATGGCGATGCTCTTCTGCGCTCCGGCAAACAGGAAGGCGATGCGGTCGGGCCGATTTAGCCGCAGCGAACCGCCAAGCCACCACGCTCCGAAAAAGCCGAATGCGAGCATCAGTCCAACAAGACTGAGCAGCACGCCCCATAATGGCAAATCGACCTGCGTCCACAGACCCTGCTCCACCGCGCCCGAGAAGGCGACATAGACCGCGATTGCGATAGCGATGCGATCCGCCCACGAAATGAGCTTGCGGTTTTGCGCCACCGTTTCGCCGAGCCGACCCTGGAGCACCTGTCCAATCACGAAAGGCAGCAGCAGGATCAGCCCGATCCGTTCCAGCGCGGCAATATCCAGCCCCACATCGCTCGCTGGCGCAGCGCTGCTCGCCAGCCAGGTGATGAGCGGTGCCGAGATAAACACGCCAAGGATATTGAGTGCCGCTGCCGCAACCACCGAATTGGCCACATTTCCGCCCGAGAGCGAGGTGTAGGCGGTCGCCGATTGCACGGTCGATGGCAGCACACCGAGGAACAGGAAGCCGAGCGCGAGACTTGGCAGCAAGACATTGTCGGCAATGCTGAAACTCGCCCAACCCGCCAGCCCCATCGCCGCGAACACCCACAGCGCCAGTGGCAGCAGGAAGCGCAGATTGCCCATTCCGCGCAACACTTGGGCGCGTGGCAGGCGCAGGCCGTTGAGCAGGAACAGCACGAAAATGGCGATGTCAGAGACAGTGCGCGCCACCGCCCTGTCTTCCCCCGTGACAGGCACAATGCTGGCGAGCAGGATTGCCAGCAGCAACAATCGCACAAGCGGATCGAATAGGGTCAGAACGCGTCCGAACATGGCCGAGCGCTGTGCCGGGCTTACCCTAGGCGTGCAAGTCGTATTGCTTGAGCAAATCGTACAGCGTCGGGCGGCTGATACCGAGCATCTTGGCGGTGCTCGAGATATTGCCCTCGCTCCGTGCAAGCGCGTGGCGGATCACCTTGCGGTCTGCTTTTTCGCGCGCGCTTTTCAGATTGAGCGCTGCGGCATCCCCTTCCTCACCATCGCGGAGGTCGAGGTCTTCGGCCCCGATCAGTCTGCCTTCCGCCATGATGACGGCGCGCTTCACGCGATTTTCCAGCTCGCGGACATTGCCCGGCCAGTTCCATCCGTCGATCGCCGCAAGGGCATCGGGCGCAAACCCGGTTACGGAGGGATTCATCTCGGCGGAGAAACGCTTGTGGAATGCCTTGGCGAGCAGTGTGGCGTCACCCGGTCGTTCCGACAGAGCCGGAATTTTCACAACGACTTCGGCGAGGCGATAGAACAGATCTTCGCGGAACCGCCCATCGGCGATCATTGCCTCCAGGTCCTGATGCGTGGCGCAAACAATGCGCGTATCGACGGAAATGGACTTGCGACCACCGATCCGCTCGATTGTGCGTTCCTGCAGAAAGCGCAGCAGTTTGACTTGCAGGGGCAACGGAATATCGCCAACTTCGTCGAGGAACAGCGTGCCGGCATCGGCCAGCTCGATCTTGCCCTCGGTCGTCTTCACAGCGCCGGTAAAGGCACCCTTTTCGTGCCCGAACAGTTCGCTTTCGAGCAGGTTTTCAGGGATGGCCGCGCAATTGATGGCGACGAAATTGCCATCCCTGCGGGTGCTCGCATCGTGCAGGCCCTTGGCCAGCAATTCCTTGCCCGTTCCACTGCTGCCGAGCAGCATGACCGAGACATTCGTATTCGCCACCCGCTCGATTGTGCGCGCGACCTTCACCATTTCCGGCGCGGAGGTAATCAGGCCGCCGAGCACGGTGTTGCCATCACCCGCCTTGGCCGCGAGCGCGCGGTTTTCTTGCTCGATCTTGTGCAGGCTGAAAGCGCGCCGCACTATCAGGCCAAGTTGCTCGATATCGACCGGCTTCTGATAGAAATCATAGGCCCCGCGCTCGATCGCGGTGAGCGCGCTTTCGCGGGCACCATGGCCGGATGCGACAATCACCTTGGTATCGGGCTTAAGCGCCATGATCTCGTCGAGCACGGCAAAGCCTTCGGTCGTACCATCGGGATCGGGCGGCAGGCCGAGGTCGAGCGTGACCACTGGCGGTTCTTCTGCCCGCAGCGCAGCAATCGCGCTGGCGCGATCACCCACGATCACGACGTCGAAATCCTCATAGGCCCATTTGAGCTGCGCTTGCAGGCCTTCATCATCCTCGACAATGAGCAATTTGGGTTTCTGGTCGGCCATCACGCCACCTCTTTCGTGGAATTTTGCATAGCGTCGATCAGGTCACTCTTTTCGCTGAGCGAAAGGCGCAGGATGAAACGGGTTCCCAGCCCCTCACGCGATTCGACATCGAGCCGTCCGCCCATTGCGCGAACAAGCTCGCGCGCTTCATAGGCACCGATCCCGAAACCACCCTGTTTGGACGAGTGGAACGGCTTGAACAGCCGCGTGCGGATGAACTCAGGCGACATTCCGCTACCCGAATCCATCACTTCGAGCACGGCATTGCCCGGCTCCTGTCGCAAGGTCAGCAGCACCGGCGAATCCGCCTCGCTCGCCTCGACCGCGTTCTGCACCAGATGCACCAATGCCTGCTCCAACGCCTCTGCATCGCCCTTCACCCGGCAATTGTCGTTCTCGACCAGCGTTACATCGTGCTGCTCGGCATATTGCGCCACAATCTTCTCGAGCAGATTGCCCAGTTCGACATCGCCGCGCTCGGTTCCGCCCATGCTGCCATAGCGGCCAAGCCGCGCGAGCAGCGCCTGCAATTTGTCGGTCGAATTGCGCAGTGTCAGGATCATATCGGCGCGGAATTCCGGCTTGTCGGCGTGTTTTTCGGCATTCTTTGCCAGCAGCGAGAGCTGGCTCGCCAGATTCTTGATGTCATGCATCACAAAGGCGATGCGGCGGTTGAATTCGTCAAACCGCTGTGCCTCGCTGAGCGCATCCTGACTGGTCTGCTCGGCCAGATAGCTGGCGAGCTGGCGACCCACGACGCGCAGCAGGTCGAAATCTTCCCAATCGAGCCGCCGCGCAAGTGGTGGCCGGGCCAGCAGCACCACCGCAACCAGGCGCTCGTAATGGAGCAAGGGAACCAGGGCCCATGCGCGCTCATCCTCGATCAGCCATTGAGGCGAAGCTGCGGCGGGAACACCGCTCTGCCGGTCGCGGCGAATATCGTCGAGATCAAGAATGAACTGGCTTTCTTCGAAGAAGCGCACGCCGTGGGCAGAGATCGCTTCGCCCGGTACATCCATCTCCGGCCATTGCCAGCGCGCGGCGAGCGCCAGCCCACCTTCTTCGCGCGGTGTGAGCAAGATTCCCGAGGGACTATCGGTGATATCGGCAACCGCCTGCACGGCGCGCTCCAGCAAGGGCGGAGCCTGCGGCCCGGCGCGCCCGATCGTATTGGTGAAACGCAGCCATTCCGAGCGGTAGTCATAGCGGTGCGCAAACAGGTTCTTCGACAGCGTGACCCGCAGCCAACCGCGCAATTTCCTGGACGGCAGGATCGTTAGCGCGACGAGGCTGGCGAGCAGGACGAAACCGGCCTGCAACACGCGCCCGTAATCGCTACCGACATAGCTGAGGCCCTGCGCCACAACCACCATCACCACCAGATATGCTCCGATCAGCAGCAGCGAGAAGGATTGGAAGGCGAAACTGCGTGATGGGCTGAAGCGCAGTTCGGTCTCGTTGCGGACCATGCCAATCGCCAGCAACGCCACCGCCACGATCAATGCGAGAGAGCGCAAATCTCCGAGGATCTGCGGCAAATCGCCACCGAGATAGGCGATGGTGTAGAAATTGAGATCATACAAAAACAGCACGCCAAGGGCCGCTGCGGGCCAGCGCAGGGCCAGACGCGCTTGCTGCGCGGCGCCGGCATAGAGGTTGTGAACCAGCACCAGCGCCCCGATGCACAGCAGCAGCCGGAAGGTGAATACGAATTGCAGGATCAACGCCTGCGCATCGGGCTGAAGATCATATTGCAAGCGCGCTGCGAAAAGCGCAAATTGCATCATCTCGACAAAGGCAAGCGCAGCCACCACCGGGCGGATCGGCCCCAGGCTCTTGTCACGATCATCATGCCCGAACAGGCGATAGAGCATCCACAACCACGCCAGATTGCTGACCGTCAAGAGCACTTCGGCTGCCAGGTTCTCGCGTCCGAAGCCTGCAACAGTAAAACTCCACAGCGCAGCAAGGCTAAGCGCGACCGCAGTGGCGCTGACTGCAGGGCCGCGCGCGCGTTGGTTGGTCGCCAGCCACAGGGCCAGCGCCAATGCCGTAATCGCCGCGGCAAGGAATGTGAGGTAGATCACCAGATCCCAGGCAAGGTCCATCAGCGCGCTCCCTCCGGCCACAGAACCACGCGCAAAGTCTGCAGCATGATCAACAGATCGAGGAAGGGCGTGTAGTTCTTGGCGTAATAGAGATCATATTCCAGCTTGTGCCGGGAATCCTCGATACTCGCGCCATAGGGATAGTTGATCTGCGCCCAGCCCGTGATACCCGGTTTCACCATGTGCCGCTCGGCGTAATAGGGCAGCTTGTCTTCGAGATCGTCGACAAATTGCGGCACTTCGGGGCGGGGACCGACAAAGCTCATGTGGCCTGTCAGCACGGTCCAGACCTGCGGCAGCTCGTCGATGCGGACCTTGCGGATGAAATTGCCCACACGGGTGATGCGCGGATCGGACTTCTCGGCCCATTTCGCGCCATCCTTCTCGGCATCTGTGCGCATCGAGCGCAGCTTCACCAGTTCGAAGGTCTGCCCATACAGGCCCACGCGGCGCTGGCGGAAGAACGCAGGCCCCTTGCTGTCCAGCTTCACGATGACCGCGAAGAGCGCGATTACCGGGAACGTACCCAGCAAGAGCAAGCCGCTGGCGAGTATGTCGAACATGCGCTTGGCGACGCTGGAAATGGCGCGGCCCGAGGAAAACCCGTCCGAAAAGATCAGCCAGCTTGGATTGAGGGTGTCGAGGTCGACACGGCCCGTCTCTCGCTCGAGAAAACTGGAGAACTCATTGACGTGAACGCCGGCGGTCTTGACCCGCACAAGATCTTTCAGCGGCAGCGCATTGCGCCGCTCTTCCAGCGCCAGCACCACTTCGGTCGCACCAAGGTTGGCAACATGGAGGCTGAGATCCGTGATCGCGGAGCGCCGGATTGCTTCGGGAACCTGCGGCTGACTGTCGGCCATGCTGATGTAGCCGACCACGATAAAGCCGCTTTCGGGCTTCTGGGCCAGTTCCTTCAGCCGCTCGGCTCGATGTCCAGCGCCCAGCACGAGCACACGGCGGCGGAAGGCTGACGTTCCAAGAATTCCACCCACAACCAGCCTGTTGAGGACCAGCAGCACGGTGGCAAGCATCATCGCGTAGAGCAGGATGGAACGCCAGAACGTGTCTCCTGGCAGCACGAATTCAATCATCGCCAGCGCGAGGATGGCAAGGCTCACGGCCACCAGCAGGCGTGCACCGGCAAAGCGCATCGAGCGCAAGGCATCCGCGCCGTAGACGCCCACGGCGATCATCGCGGTCTGGGTGGTCAGCGCAAACCCAAGCAGCGGGATGGCGCGGCCCAGTAGCGGACCTGCCGACGAGCCGATCTGCGATGCACGCAGGCTCCACGCCAGATCGGCGGCCAGCAGCAGCAGCGCAAAGTCCAGCAGGCCGAGCAGCAGCACGGCATGGGGGATATAGTGCTTGAAGAGACGTATCATCGCTCAAACCGCCCAGGACACCGGGGAAATTCCCGGATCATGATTCGGTTAACTGCGATAAATGAAATGTCGGTAAACTTTACACTTCACCCTGAAATAAGGGAAAAATGCGGGGCAATGCGCTCGGCGAATCCAACCCCCATGCGCGATTACATCTGATAGGTCATCGCCAACAGGAAACTGAGCGTCACCACCATGATCAGTACGAGCGGGACACCGGTGCGAACATAGTCGCCAAACTGGTAATTCCCTTCCGCCATGATGAGCATGTTGGTCTGATAGGCAATCGGCGTCGCGTAGCACAGGTTGCAGCCGAACAGCACGGCGAGGATCAGCGGCTCCTGCGGCAGGCCCAGCTCGGTCGCGATGACGAAGGCAATCGGCGTGCCCACAGTCGCGGCGGTGGCATTGGAGGCGAAATTCGTCAGCACGGTAACGAACAGCATAATCGCGGCCAGCACACCTGCCGGTGGCAGAAATTGCAGGCCGAGGGCAAGCGTTTCGCCCAGCCAGCCCGCAGCCCCGCTATCGAGCACGAGGCGTCCGATGGCGATACTGGCAGCGAGCAGCACGATGACCTGCGCCGAAAGCGCCCTGCCCACCCGATCGAATTTCACGCAGCCGGTCAGGAACATCAGGATCGCTCCACCCAAGGAAGCAATCGCAATCGGCAGGATGCCAATCGCCGCGAGGCCCACCGAAACCGCCATGATCGTAGCCGCCAGCCACGCTTTGGAACGGCGCGGCACTTCGCGCGCACCTTCGAGCTGGAGCACGCTATCCGCCTGCGCAAATTCGTTGAGTTCGGGCGTAAGTCCCATCACCAGCAGCACGTCGCCTTCGGCAAGGCGCAGTTCACCGTGAATTTCCTGAGGATCGTCATAACGCAACGGACGGTCGGGTTTGTGAATGCCGAGCACCGCCACGCCATAGCGATCAGCAATGCCCGATGTGGCCAGCGTTCGACCGACAAGACGCGAATCCGACGTCACGACCATTTCGACGACCTGGATGTCATCGCCTTTGGACAAGGCCTTGCGCTGGACGGCATCGACCACCCAGCCCGGCGCTATCTGCCCCTGCAATACGCGGATCGCGTCTTCGAGAGCGTCATGCGTGCCGGAGACTTTCAACCGCTGGCCCGTAGCGAATGGCCCGTCGGGTCGCTCCTCGAAACGGAAATCCTCGGGCAGCATGTCGACCACTTCATCGAAGTGTTTGCCGTTGAGATTGCTCGACGGCGGGACGCGCAGGCGCGTCACAAACCAGCGTTGGCCATGGCCCTTTTCCGGACTGTTGTCGCCCAGCAGCCGTGGCATCACCAGCCAGATATAGGGCAGCGCGAAAAGCGAAGCAGCGAGCACTATGGGCGTGAAGTGGAACACGCTCATTTCGGGCATTCCCAGGTCAACTGCGATGGAGACAACCAGAATATTCGTGGAAGTACCGATGGTCGTCGCCATCCCGCCGAGCAAAGAAGACGCATTGAGCGGCATAAGTGTCTTGGAAGCGGGCATCGCTCCGCGCGCTGCAAGCGTCACGAAAATAGGGATCAGCAGGACAAGGACCGGGGTGTTGTTCACGCCCATCGAAAGGGCGAAAGCCAGGACCAACGCCAGCAGCAGTCCCAGTTGCAGATTGATCTTGAAAACCCGCTCCATGAACCGCGCGGCGGGTTCGAGCGCGCCGGTCACCACCAGCCCTCGCCCCATCACCATCAGTGCGACGATTGTGATCAAAGCGTAATGTCCGAAGCCGGAAAAGGCGAGTTGCAGCCCGTCGGTCGGCTGGCTGTGCGGCAGCGGATAGAAATACAGGCCAACAGCGATGATCGCGATGGCCAGCAGCGAAACGATCTCGATCGAGATGCGGTTGCGCACGAACATGTAAAATACGACTACGGTCAGTATCATCGCCGCAAGCGCATGGATGGAAGGAGCTTCAATCACGTTGTGGCAGTGCCTTCCAAAGCGTCACGCGAAATTCAAGTTGTTTTGCATCGGGTTGGACCGGCTCAACCGGCGTCCTCGACAATTTCAGCCAGTTCCTCACTCATATACGCGACCTTGCGATCTCTCTCATCCACCGGATCCATCAGGGCTGTAGCTGATAGCCGTCCCTGGGTCATCCACGAAACGCGAAATGCAAACAGCACCCGGGGATAGGCGAGCCGAGCCAGATGGCCATTGCGCCGCGCCGCCAATATCCCCCGCTGG
>Ga0070727_10002754_pt1 | contig 16553 bp, 33 predicted proteins | sample tdAd472_FD_66722 | JGI IMG/M metagenome (GOLD analysis project Ga0070727, IMG submission 66722) | Marine sediment microbial communities from the Atlantic coast under amendment with organic carbon and nitrate - tdAd47.2 | ecosystem: Environmental > Aquatic > Marine > Coastal > Sediment | place...
TACAGCAGATGCCGCACGCGTGAAAGACGCACGAACGGTATCACCTTTGGCAACACGCTCTGAACCGTCAGCGTTAATGGTTGAAGCAGGAATGAAGCCAACAAGCTCCCGCCCTACTACGTCAGCCGCTTTATAAATATCGGCGGCGAGATTAGTTAATACGTTAGCCATTGTTGGCCTCCTTATTCATCAAAAATTTTACCGCCTGATTTTATGAACTCGGCTCGTTTACCGTTATTCATAGCATCAAAGTCGGCTCTACTCATTTGCTTTTGTTGGCCATCAGCTCCGCCTTGGCCTCTTGCGGCTCCACCACCTTGGGCTTGGCTACCATCTACCAAAAACGGATAAACCGTCTTAATAGATGTTGCCAATTCATCAAGAGTTGAAACAGTCAATTGCCCTGACTCATCCGCAACCCTGATCTCGTCATCAACAAGCGTTAGCCTCTGGCTAATTTGCTGTTGCAGTAATTGTGCCTTCTGTGCGTCTTTTGTCAATCTTGCGGCCAACTTTGCCGCCTCGGTACCAATTTTCTGACGCTTAATGTTTGTGTTCAATTCTTCCAGCTTTTGCTTAAGTGTGTCGCTTTCCTGCTTCTGACTCTCAAACAACTGCTTGTAATCATTTTCGGCTTTGGCTTTTTCTTCGGCCTCTGCCTTTGCGCGACTTCGTGCTTCTTCGCGCTCTTGCTGTACCTTCTTTTTCTCGGCCAGCAATTCATCAACTTTGTTTTTCAGCCCAGACGTTTCGCTTTCTAACTTGCTTTGAAACTCTGACTGTAATTTTTCCGATAAAACCTTTTTTACATCATCTTCTAAGTTTAGTTCGTTTAAGAACTCCATTGCTCACCTCTGGTTTGCAAGTTTGCGGCTCTGCCGCTTTTTGCTTGAATAATCAAGCCCCATTGCCAATGATACCATTTACTAACAAAAATAAACAAACCTATGGTTTAAGAGCTTCTTTTGGCGGCTTTGCTTTAGCCTTGATATTAAACGACTCGTCCAATGCCTTTAGCTGGTCAAGCGGAATCGGGTTACCCTTTGCATCAACAAAACGGTCTAGGCTTAGCTTCTTACCCCTAAACAGCTTGCCTCTGTCTTTGCCTAATACTTCATCCTGAAACGCGGCAGGCTGTCGGCGTAACCATGTCTCATAGTTAGTGCCTGCGCCAATCTGCTCCTTACCATCTGCACCAATGGCAGGCCGTTCGCCCTCAATATCAGCGCCTAGCGTAAACTCTGGTTTTACCTTGGGCACGATTGTCGAGCGGCAGTTAAAATGCGCTGGTGGTTTTGGTGCGTCTGGATCATTGAACGAAAAAACCTGACCATCAAGAGAGCCGCATAGAATCGTTGTTCTGTTATCCAGCGCCGCCACCCACTCGTAGCCGTCTAAAACGTCTTCGTTTTCCTGCATTACTTGATTTCTAGCTACGGTCGCAACATTGTTAGTCGCCGTTCTAGCTATAGTCATAGCTTGGTTTTTATGCAATCCAGATAAACGCTCCAATCTGTCTGCAATCTGTCGGTTAGTTTCTCCCAGTATCGCGCCGTCAGAAATTTCCTGCGCTATCTGCTGTGCGCCTCTATTGGTAAATGATTTAAACACGTCAGTCATGCTTAAGTATTTACCGTCAGATATCTTCATTCTGGATAGATCAACTGCCGCGCTTATCTGCTCGGGCGATGGCAAGTTAACACTGCCTGCCACATTAGTTTCTAAAAGCCCTTGGTTAAACTCAGACTCATATAGCGCAAAGTCTTTTAGTTCTTCTATTCGCTCTTGTAAGTTACCGTCCACAATGGTTCTAAACTGAACCTGCATGTCAGCGCTAAGCAAGCGCAAGCGGTCAACCTGAAAGTCTGTTAAGTCGCCACTTGTCAAACTGCGAATAGCCGCATCAGTTACATTCTGCAATGCCTCAATGGTTTTTTTGCCAACACCAGAACCAAACCTCTGAATAAAGATTTGGTGTCGAATCATTGCATTGGCAATAGCGTCTTGAGAAGACATTATTTTTTCTTTTTGTACCCCGAGGCGTAAATAGCCTTGGCTTGTTTTTCAGCTTCCGCTTTCGTCTTGTAGACTTTGCCAGTCTTGCCCCAGCGGTAACCACCTTTCACTTTCATTACAGGCATATGCTCACCACTTAACTTTATCGCTCCAATAGGCCGCAGACATTTTGCCCTTGGCTATGTTCTTTGCGTGCCTTGCCTTAAACGATGCTCGCCGCGCTTTGTCAGCGTCACTTTCGTTTTTCTTTGGTGGCGAGCCTTTAACGCCTTGCTGTCCAAATCGAATAATCTTTTCTTTGCCGCCCTCGCACGCTTTCACAACATGCGATTTTGTCGGATGGCTTGGCGTCCGCTTAGGCTGGTTGCACTTCATTTTCGATTTGTCGATTTTAGCCATGATTACACCATAGGGTTAATGTTTTCTCGTTCCTGCTGAACGTCATCGAGCGTGCGCGATGGGTCAACAATGCCCGCAGACTGCAAACGGTCGAAAATATCTTTATCGCCAATCAAGTTACGGTCTAACAGAGTAACCATCGACATAATTAACTGCGGATCTACTGATTTGTCGTAAAACTCGCGATTCATTTTAAACTCAATGTCTGAATCATCAGCGCCCATAAATTCAGCGCACCAGTAAAGGCAAGTTTCGATTGCTTCGGATAGATTGGCCACAATGTCGCCCAACACCGAGTTTTCACTAGCAAAGCGAATTCGTGCGCCTTCTGCCGTTTCGTTTGTGCCTCGGTCAGTAATAATGCGAGCACCAATAGCAACCATTTGCGCTTCTTTTGACTTCATCGCCTCAAGCACTAGGTTGTTAGGGTCTGCCTGCAATAGTGTAGCGCTACCAGTTTCACCCAGCACATGACCTGCGCGAGAACCCAACTTAATGCCGCTAGGGTTATAAGCCTGCCATTGCTCAACACTCAAGCTGTGCGTAATAAACAAAGTTGGCTGGCCAGTAATAAAACAGCTTTCTTCGTAGTCTGCCGAGTTGCGATAGTGTGCAATATTTACATCAGCAATATCAGATAGTGGTGGGTCATCGACTGTCGAGTCGTTGTTTTTGCTACCAACAAACTGAGCAGGGATAACATCCCAATTCGTGCCATCTGCGCGTTTTGGATAAACTTCTTCCGTGTACGGTTGCTCATCGCGGTAAATCTGTTGCGTGTAACCGTCTGGCCTTAAGCGTAAAACGCGGTATTGGGTTTTTGATTCATGCCCAAACTCGTCATCGTCAGAAATATACTGCTCAGCTAATACGCACATTGTGAGCAGTTTACGCCCGTTGATTACTTCTGTTTTCCAGTTAACCACTTGCTCGGCAGTGTATGGGATAATTGACGCCCGCAAATCCAGCATCATTGTTTGCTCTAACGATAAATCGCCGTCAACCTGTGGATAGTCAACAAGAAAAAGTGAGCGCCCAGTTTCTAGCAAATTAGATAATTCATCTTTGGCTAATTGAACAAGGCTTAAGCCATCGCCTGTTGCATCATCCTCTAAATAATAAAGCTGTTCGGGCAACTCATATCTAGGCTTATGCCGAAAGGCAGCACCCACAAGCGCGTTTTTCGTTCGGCCAGTAAAGTTAGTAAACACCGCTCGTTTTAAATACTGTCGATAGCGTACAGTTTCAGAGCCTATACGGTCATCGTTAGACTCTGCATCAGGTACAGGCAAATAGAGATGGCGCTTTTGTTTTACGGCAACTGAGCCTTTTACAGCATCGCGAGTCTTTGCCCAGACTGGCGCATATAACTCATACTGTGGATGTTTAGTATCTACTGGCATGATTTTAGCCCAATGAAAATTTTATACATGATAACACTTTACGTTGCGAAGGCGAACGGCACATTAGCTACAGGCTTAACAATCGGCATTTCGTATGCTATAGGGTACGTTGTCGCATCGTTCTGGTGGTCATTCCCGCTTGTCTTATCAGGCTCGCCATTCTTGTAGGCTTGCTGTTCTAAGCAGTTAGCAACCGCTGGGCATAGCGTGTCATTCACTCTGATTCGCCCAGATTCAAACGCTGCATTTGTCGCAGTAACCCTGTCTTTAACCGCTGGGTTAGTCTTCTTAGCTCTAACGTAAAAGCCAGCCTGCTGTAATAAAGCAATATCAGAGAGCGAAGCGTTAACTGTCTTTCTACTGCCGCCGCTTGCGTCTGGGTATATGTAAATTTTATGGCCTTGGCTTTGCCACTTATCCTGTATTAGCCTAATCATTTCGGGCGTGTCATACATACTGGTTAATTCTGCGACCGCGTGCCATGTATAGCCGCCGTCTCGCTGAACATAAACAGTTGCCGCCTGTTGCGTTACGTTGAAGTCACACCCGATAAATAAAGGCTCTTTATCTTTTATGGTTTCATCGCTTCTATGCGCCACTCGGTCATAGCTTTGGTAAACAGTGCCCGAGGTTAGGTTAACGAATCGTCCGTTAATGTAAGCCTCTAGCAATTCAGACGGATAAATAGCCCTAAGTGAATCTATGTAATCAGGCGGTAAGTATGGGTTAGAGGTTGTTGGCGCTTGGATAATCTCATAACCGTCTTTGGGGTTTTTTTTCCAAGTCTCATAAACGAACTTAAATCCTTCTGGCGTGGTCGTTACGCCTATTGTGTTCTGCCCTTGCTTCTTCTGGCGATTCCTTGCGAGTATCTGTCGAAAGGCATATGCTGCATCATCGCTCTTTAACGTGTCTAGCTCGTCTATGTCGGCGTCTGCGTGCTCATAACCTACAATTCTATTTGGGTTATCCATAGATCGGAAAATGATATTCCCGTAACCCTCGATACTTATCATGTTCAAAGGAGACTTAGCCAGCTTGTAGGATATATTTAAATCCGTAAGCACTGCCTCAAATCTTGGCCAAGCAATCATCCTAATAAGATCATAGGTCGGCTCATAGAAGCCTCTATTCGTGCCTTCGTTGGCTAACAGGCCGAATATTGATCTAAGAATAGCCGCCTCTGTCTTGCCAGCACCAAACCCAGCAACCAAAGCAGGGAACTTTGCTTTACTGGTTATGTAATTAAACTGTGGAACTGTCGGGCTTATGTGAAAATCTCTGCCCTGTGTTTCATGCCTCATGTGGCGCGTTCAAAATTACATTGATTGGCTGCTTAGAGTCGCCTTCAGATTCTGGCTCTTTCCATCCTGCCTGAGTCTTAAGATAGAAAATATTTGCGGTCACATTGCCTTCTTTGGCAAGCGAAATAAGATTTAAGCCCATGTCTGCGTGTTGTTTTGCTCGACCTCTTTTATAAGCCTCAGAAACTTGGGGTTGTCGCTTTTCAATTTCTCTTAGCGTATTCTCACAAATTCCAAAGTAATCAGCTACTTGGCCTTTTGTGAGTACAGACGATAAAGCCTCTAATTGGATAATGTCTCGATCTGATAAAACTACAGGCGGTCTGCCGCCGCCATCACCTTGATTGCCTTTTTTCATGTTGCCCTCTGGGTCTTTTGTCTCTGACAATTCCCATTGTAGCAATATTTTATCATTTATCTTTCTTTTTCGGCCTCTGGCAATCTTCGCAATAGTGTTCAACGTCTTTGTGCCTAAATCCGTATTTAATGATGATCCTGCACTCACTGCATAACAAAGCACCGACACCACCGTTAAACTTCACAATTGCGTTTTTGTAGTCTTTCATAACTAATCCTTCACGAAAACACCGCCTTCAATCATTCTGCCTTTTCTGTGCTTAATCTCATTCCATGCTGATTCACAACATTGCTCTAAGGTTAAGTCTTCCATTGCGCAATAGTTAACTAGACAAACCATAACATCGCCTATAGCGTCTATCACTTCTTTTCGGTCATTCTTGGCGTGAGCGTCTGCCAGTTCGCCAACTTCGCTAATCGCTTTTAGTAGCTGCGCTGTGCTTGTGCTGTGGTCATAAATGCCTCTTGTATCTGCCCATGACTGCACATTAAAAATAAACTCTTTCAATCTACCTCTCCTAATAAATAATCAAGCCTAACATTTGTTAAGCCTATCAATCTGAATATGTCTTCTTTACAGTGATGCGCGCTAAACGGCACACCATCCAATACCACACAAAAAACAAAATCTGGGATGTTTTCGCCTTCCTCTAGCGCCTTTGCTAATAACCGCAATTGCTTTGGTAAATCCATGCTATTACTCAGACTCATAATTCAGCTCCAGCCACCGCTTATACCTTGGGTTTTTGTGCCGCATCCTGTTTATGACTTGCTCTGAATCATCTATTTTCTTAACGGTTACTTGGCTGTCTTTGCAGCCTTGTCTATACGCTTCTTTCCACGCTTCCATTATCAAAAACTCAGCCTCCTGCTCGTCTATATCGCTAAGTGAGTAATTGTTCTTTCGCATCCATTCTTCAAATGTCATCACTCCCCCCATTTGATTCATCTACTTACCATTTAGCCGCCATATGATTCATATAGTGACCAAAATTTGGGACTGTCTTTTAGTTGGCCTCGGCGCAGTCATTCCGAATGGTCGCTTATTATAGACCGAGCGATTAGCGGTCACCTCTTCCTACGAAATCGTAGGGAGCAATTTAAGTATACCGAAAGTTATCTATTTAGCGACTTTGTGTACACATATTCGCTTTTTGTGTCGTGTATTCGCTTTTTGTGTCGTGCGATTCCTCGCTTATACACCTGAAACTATGCAAAACCATAGTTGTGGCTCACTTTTACATATACTTTTTTATTAAAAAAACATGCAAAAATACGACACTTTATTGCGCCATGTAATGCAGATGTAATGCACTTATCTGCGTTTTGGCACCGCCGCTAGGATTTGAACCTAGAACCTATGGGGTAGAAGCCCATTGCTCTATCCAATTGAGCTACAGCGGCTTTAATCCTCGATGTAATCTTCCCAAATGTCTTGTTTAACTGGGTCGATATAGTCAGTCTCAAAATAGCTTATCCTTGGTGCTAACTCAACTGGCGTTACCGCTTCCTCAACCCAAGTTGCAAACTCAGCGTGTTTGTCGTCTGTATATACGCCGAGTATATACTCAGACTGCCCCGTGTTCCTGTTCACCATCTCTACAACATACATAGTCGTCACCCCAAAAAGCATAGCCATAACGCTCAGCGGCTTTCATGTATCTTCGTAGCGTCAATTCTGACACACCAAATAACATAGCAATATTACAATAATAAACGCCTTTGTTATATAACTCAAACGCTTCAGCAATTTGCTCTATAGAAAGGCAGCGTTTAACAGGCTTTGGCTTTGCTTTTACGGCTTTCTTTTTTGGCTTTTTAACCTGTTTTGGCTTTACGGGCTTTGCAGGATATTTCCCTTTTAACCATTCGTTCAGTTGCATTCTGGCTTTAACCTTTTGTAATCAGGCCATGCCTTCTTACAGACCATTTCTTTATAAACTCGTTCTTGGGTCTGGGCTTCTTCGAGGTCGCCGTTGCCTGCAATACCAAGGCCAACCAATAAGGCAATAAGCATCGCAACAATTAAGGCCATGTTTTCTACAAATTTGTCATCGTCTTTTTTCATAACTCCCTCCTATTGAGCTGGTGGCCAGCTCTGTGAATTCCAAACGCTGATCATAGCGTCGATGTTTACCGCTTGCGCTACGTTTGGCATACCAACGTAAACACCGCGTAACGCATAAAAGTCTGCATCATCATCAAGACCACATGCACCCATCAAACCGCTTAATTGAAAATAAGTCATAACTCCCTCCGTGTCCGCGCTTAGTAGTCCATAAGCGCTTCGTTTAATTCTGCAATTTTATCCTCACAAATTGCTACGTTTTCTGGATCAGGTGCGCCACCCCAAGCAGTCATAAAATACTCAAGGTTTGAGTACCAGCCATCAAGCTCGTTGGCAATGCGTGCTAATGCGTATTCTTTGTCAGTCATTGTGTACCCCTCTCAGTTAGTAGCGCTCCCCGCGCCGTTGAGATAATTACACAACAACTAAATGCCGATTGCAACCCTTTTAGTTTATTTTTTTAAACTTTTTTATTGTTTTTTTAGTTGTAGCTTTCGGGCTTATAATCTGGGTCTTGCTGTAGCTTCTTGTATTCCTCGCGGTAGTGCTTGGCAACTTCCTTCCTGACTGCTTCGTTTGCCTTCAAAATGCCGTTCGATTTTTCCTGAAGCATGTCTAGGTGGCCTTTGCCCCAATACTGCTCTAGCCATCGCACAAACTTAGTTGGGTTTTCTGTCATATCTCTGTGACACCATGAGCACATACAAACTGCGTTATCAAGGGAATAGCGAACAATTTTTTTACGCCTACCGTGAACGTGACAGCATTCAAGTCGAACATCAGACCTGCCGCAGTGCTCGCAATAACCCTTAAACCTGACAACATCGCTAAACCATTTATCGGCTGCATCCCTGCGTATCGCCATGATCCCGTTCCTCGTCCATTTTGTAGTTCCGTTCGCGTCCAATTGCAGGCACAAACTCTAAGCAGGATTCGCACATCCAGCCTTTCAACCTGTTTTCACTGGCGTTAAAAACCTCGGTCATTTGCTGGTCGCAGTCATCACAAACCATTATCGCAATCATTTTCTCCACCTCTCCAATCGTTTAATCTCAGCATCAGCATAAAACCTTATCTTCTTAGCATCGCGTAACATGTCGCTGTGCTCTACCTCGTCATAGCGGTAGCACGCCCTAAAAATCTCACCTATCTGCGCGTTCATATTCTTATAGCTAATCAAATCTTGCAACTGCTCTGCATCACTTGGCAACTCGTAGTAACTTGCTGTGCTCCCGTCTGATTTTTTCTTCACACGCTCACCTTAAATCGACTATGTTCACCTTCTTGTTTATGCAATAAGACGCTTGTCATTGATCTGCTCGATCCGTAACCAGAGCCTGCGTGCCACGCGTCTTGGGACGGTAGAACGTTCCAATGTTCCAAGAGCATACCACCGATTTCTTGCGCTTGTTTATGATGTATATGGCCGAGCCATGCGAAACGATGCTTAGACTCACCCCACTCTTTCGCCAGATTGCGCGTAACCGATTCATAAATTCTTTGAGCATTGATCCTATCTCCATGATGTAAAGCTATTAAGTTATCACCCCACACAAAGTGCAGGAATTTATTGTAATTATCGAACGTCTTAACCCTCGGCTCATTCTCGTAATACATTTTGAGCATTTCGTTTAACCAGAGCGAAGCGTCTGGGTCATGATTGCCACGCACATTAATCAACCATACCTCGTCATGCGATTCCAACATTCGAGTTACTAGGCGTTTATATAATTGCCCAGCCCTGTTGATAATGCGCCCAGCCCTGCCGTCAACATCTAAAGGCGTATCATTACCAGTTGTGCCCTTCAAACTGTTTGCGTGAAAGAAGTCCCCTAGATTCACAAGGCACCCTGTACCTGCGTGACTGCTCGCGTGAGCCAATGTATCTACAGCGTTAAACAATGTAGTACAGGCAATGTCTAAATCCCAAGCAGGCCCGCCAGTTTCGGGAGGCCATGCAAGCATACCCAAGTGATGGTCACCCAGTAGATAACACGCCAATAAGTCTGTGTCTTTTTTGTGCTTTGGTTTTTTTGTTGGCGCTGCCTTCCCTGCAACATCCTCAATCAATCCCTCTTTAAAGTCTTCTAGCGCTTGTTGAAATAAGCTCTCGGTATCGGCTTGGCTTTTGACCCACTGGCCTACTGGCTTTCCTTCATCGTTATAGTAAGTTGATATACCTTTAATAGTATGGCCGCTGGGTACAGTGTGTACCATATTGTGAGCAGGGGAGTAGCCTTGTCGGACTGCTGCTAAGTTAACTTTCTGAAAGTGACGCTCGATAGCGCGTCTGCTAATTCCTAATTTCTGCGCAATGTCGTCATTAGTTAAGCCTTGTATTTTGTAATTAATTAACTCGGCCTGTCTTTCGGTATAAGCGTAATTTAACAATGTTTCCCAATCAATCATAATCCCACCCCCCAAGGTGGTTAGGTTTGAAACTGGTGTGCAGCCCTTTCGGATGCTTGAACCGTTCGCCAGATATCAACCCAAACGCGTACACTGTCATAATGTACTTTGGCTTTCATGGCTTCACGTCTTGCGTCAGTCTTTGCTTGAAAGGCTTGCTTGTATTCCCAGTCGTCTTCAGCCCTCATGTCGGCTTCTGCAACACCGCAACCAGAGTCTTTGTACTGAATAGCTATTTTGGCTTTTATTGATTTTAAAGCGCCTTCTAAGAGACTGGCTGCATGTTCTTTATCTGCGTAGTCGTTACCTGCCGTTATCAGCTTTTGATATAAATCGTTTGGATTCATAAGCTACCTCCACATGACGTTTGACCAGTGCCTGCAAGTGCTCGGGAACGGACGAAAGCATCTCGCGCCGCTTGTCCCGTGAGCGTTCTTGCAATATTTCCTTGGCATAAAGCCTCGGCTTCTTCACTAATCCACCTCTTTTTTAGCAGGCTAACAGGCGCTCTAATGAAGTGATATAGACCGTCTTGTTTGTACCTTCTAACGTGTCCCATTTCAATCATTCCGCGTAAAAGCATTGTCATTCTACTTTTACACTTGGTTTTTGTACAATTTTCGAGCATTTCCTGCGTTGTAAAGCTAGCGCCAGACTGATAAAGCTCGGTTGATAATATTTCAGACATTTGTTCTTCACCTGTTATTTTTTTTCTAACCATCGTAAGCCTGCCCGTATTTTTCAGTAAACACCTCACGCATACGCTCTTTAATATGGCCTTCTAGCCAAGTGATATCTGTAATGTCGTCTAAATTTGATAATTCTCTAGATGTTTTCTTTCCAGACTTTTGATAACTCGCCATCGCTGGACTGCCGCCGCGATCTTCCGCCCTCGATAACCAGCTATTGACGAATCGCTTGATCCCCGCTTTAGTCTTTCGCTTGGACGGGTTAGCATCGAGCCAACTCGACATTTTTTTAAGCTCCACAAAAACATCAATCTGCTTATACGTAGATTGCCACTCGATAACGTCTTCATCTGTAGGCTCCCATTCTTCACCGCTTTTTAAGATCATACTTGCCCCATTGCTTTTTTCATCCAGCTTGTAAACAAATTGTGCGCTTCGCCTGCATCATCAATCGTTTGGCCTTTGTAATGAAACCCTTTTTTATCTAACCGCAAAACCTCACCATCTTGCGCTTTAAATTCAAAATAGTTTTCAGACTGTGCATCTCTAATGCTCATATTTGATAGTTGCTCATCCAGAAACACATATTCGTTGATCCCATTTTTGCTCATAACTGCCACTCCGCAATTTTGACCTTTTCACCATAGCGATTTAAAACCGTTTTGAAACTGGTCTTTATTCCGTAACCCTTGTTTCTCAGTTCCGAGATTCTCGCTGGTGCCTCCAAAATGCCTAAATTATCCCAAGCATTCAACCTGTTAAGCACTTTGCCTTCTTGTAAATATTTTAAGATTCTTTCTTGTTGTGTCATAACTCCCTCCAGAGTTTAGTGCAAGGTTTCTTCACCACCTGCGCCGAGGTTAGCCGCCAGCGCAAGGATAAAGTCTTTTAAGTGTTCGCGGTCGAAGTTTGCTACGAAACTTACGTCCCGCTCACTCATGGTTATTAGTAATAAATTATCATCTCTTTCTAATGTTTCTTCGATGAATTTAAAAAGCATTTTCTTATCCATTTTCCACACTTACCCTTTTGATGTGCTAACGCACAACAATGAAAGTTAATAATAATGACGAGCGTTGTTTAGCGTATCGAATCTTGTCGTCTATTCCCGTTACCTGCTCTCGGCACTGGGAGGCGCATCATAGAGAGGGTCAACTCCGCTCTTGGGTTTTTAGATTCCCAAGCCTAACGCCCGCTAAACTCTGCGAATTGGAATGATGGAATTTTCCTAAAGGGGTAGGTATACTTCTTTCCATCATTGTTCTTCGCACTTCAATGATAACTCCCTATGCGTTTACACGCAACAGCCCGCTCCCTCCAGCGGGCTTTTTTTTAGTAGCTTAAAAGCTGAACCTCTGTAATTCCCAGAGCATCACAAATTCTTGTGATAGTGCTCCACCTCAGATCATCCGCTATGCGATACTTGTAAACAGTCTGTACAGACACATTCAGCTTGTCCGCTAACTGCTTATTCGTAACGCGCTTGTCGGTCATTGCCATTTTTACTTTATGCCCAATCATAGCCACCTCAGAACGGCAAATCATCATCAGGAAAATCTTCAGCAACTATCTGCTGCGCTTTTTGCACATTGTTTTGCGCAACCTCTTGTTTAGCCTTAATTGATAGGCTTAAAAACTTCTGGCCTTTCTGCGACACTTTAGTCCAACCGCTAACGTAATACTCGACACCTTCAACATTTAAGCTGCCTGTCATATCTGGATGTTTTTCGGTTTTCTTTTCTCTAGCAGGAAAAATTGCACCGCTATTTGTGTTGTCGTATTGACTCATGGTTATTTACTCCATTTAAAAGTTTCTGTTTCGATTATTTCGACTGCACTGGTTACAGCGTCAGCCAGCTTTTTGATATACGCCTCATCCCTATAAACGCGCACAATCAAATCTTGCATAGATGGGTTGTAAGACATGAAGTCCCACCATTCCCGTTCCGTGATCCACAAACAGCCCTGAATCTGTGGAATATATTTACTTGGAACCTTGCCATCCCTTAAATAACTAACGTGCGTATGTGGCAGCGGGCACTTTATTTCAATCCCACCATCATTGCCCACCAAGCCATCAGGCGAAGCGCCACACTCAAAGGTATCATGTAGACACAAGCCAACTTCTACCACCTCAACATCGTTCATGAGTTCGTACAATGTCTTAGCGGCAGGCTCCAACTCATTACCTCGCTCCATTGCCGCGTTAGTGTAAAACTCTGGCAACTCACCAGTAATGCGCTGGGCGATTAGCTCGTTTATGTAAGTGTCCGCTGAACTGCTCGGCTTACCTGTTGGCGTAATTAGCTTTCCAAAGTTGGACGCCGTAGGACGCCCCAACCTTGACTCTAACCATTCTTGCGAGCCTTGCTCAAAGTTACTTATTCGCATTTTTTAACTTCTCCTGTAAAGCCTTAAACGCTTTGTCAAACGATGCTTCGCCCAAATCTTCGACACACGAAATATGGAAAGCCTTTAAGAATTTATCAATGTCGGTGTTTGTCTTCTCGATCAAGTCGTAAATAATCGCCGCTTGGTCATCGCTAATCGCTTTAACTTGCTTGCCATGATCGTTAGTTGCGTCAGCGTCTTTTGTGTCATCAATACAAAACAGGCCGTTCAGAGCATACTTGCGAGCATAAGAGCTAGCCGAGCCTGTAATCTGAGCTTCGTCCATGCCTTTTTTAACTTCTGCCTCGCGAGCAAAGGCTGTTGTAGAAATACTCTGCTCACCATCGCTTACAGTCGCCGTAGCCTTCACGTAGACGCGATCCCCGACCAAAGTAATATCATCGCTTATCGTGAGCACAAGATCGCCCAGAAGCGGTTTTACGGCCTCTAGGATATCCTCACACGAACGGTACTTGTAACCACCGAATTTATTCATCTGGCCTTTTGGTGCTTTTAGCTTGGCCTGAATCTCTGCAAGTTTTTTACTAATCATAGTTTTCCCTCCATTGCTTTTAAAACTGCACCACTGAAAGCATCAAGTAGCGCATCGAATGCCGCGTCAGAATCGTTTGACTCCCACGCGTATAAAATCTTATCTGAGTAATCATCCATGCTAGCCGCATATTCGCCCGCGATGATCTCAGTCAAAAATGTTTTGTTTTCGCGCGCCAAATCTAAAACGCGTAACTCTGCACACTCTGGGCATACCGTGTGATCGCTTATTAGCAAATCTTTACCGCAGTAGTGGCAGTCTTCGTAGTCCTGATAGTCAGGTGGGCTAAGTTTAGAATCTAACATTGTTGTTTGCCTCGCACTCTAATTCAGCGTAACGCTGGTTAAACCCTGCTAAATAGTCAGGGTCATCATCAATAGGATTTGAATACAACTCAGCGTCAACAGTTCCGCACCAGCGCAACCACTCTGAGTATTCGATTTGATTTAGTTCGTCCATGTAGTATCCCTCCGTTAACTACAGGACTAACTATAAGGGAATGGTTTAAGTATGTAAACCTTTTTATTTAAGATAGTCGCCAGTTTCCATCATATAGGCAAGTTCGTTAGCGCGGTCGCCAACTTGAGTTGCCCATTTGGAATCTAGCATTTCGGCAGCGGCTTGCGAGTATTTACCCTCGGCCACAAATTTGAGTGTCTTTTTAAATTGCAGGAATGTTGGCAGACCTAAGTTATACAGCATGTTTATTAAGGCTTCCTGCCTCACTTGGTCTAGGTCTTCAAACCAAGAGAATACGCTTAATTCTTCATAGCATTGCTCTATGTCATTGCGAAGCATAACCATGGCCTCGACTTCGCTAATGCCCATGTCTTCGAGGTTGCGGCCATAGCCTATGCTTAATTTGCCAGCAGTACACTTGTAAGGTTTAAGTCTTAGCCCTTCATGCCTCTTGAGCATTTCAATTAAGCGTTTCATTCCCAAACCCTGTTAATTTGATCGACTAACCAGCCGTCAGTCTCTAGGAACGCTGCCAAGTAGCAGTCAATTTCGTTTTCTCCGCTTGAGCTTTTTACCTGAAATTCAAAGTCTGTTTTTTCAGGAATGATAAACGGCATTGGTATAGCAAATTGCAGAAAGCCAACCGCCCAAGTTGATTGCCAGAATCGCTGAACCAATCCGTTAGGCAAAATCATTCTAGCAATACCCGTTAAATACTTATTGGGGTTAACCGTGCCAGAAGCAAATGAGACGGCAGTAATATATAGCTTTGAGTTTGCAGGCACACTGTAAACCACTGCTTGGTGAACACCTGTGCCAGCCTCAATATACGCTAATGTATTTGTGCTTACTTTAACGCTGATATTGCCCACGTTAGTCGTTGTGGCCATGCGACACCTATTGATTCTATAAAATGCCTGAGAAGTGCTTACAGGCGTTGTGCCGCTAAGTGTTAAAGTTTCCGATATAGGGTTGTAATTTGCATCCAGACCTTCGATATATAAGCCCGCGGTATCACTAGCACTAGAGCTAACGCAAGATAAAACAGAAGCAGAAGCCAAGAAAGGATAAGTGCCGCCGCCGTTGTTAAAAATACTTTCAAAAGTAGTGCCAATGGTGCGGTTGAAGCCAAAAAGGTTAATAGGGCGCATTTCACGGTAATAACCTCGCGCAATATCTATCAAAGGGCTTATTGTGTTGTTTGTGTCAAACTCGTAAGACATTATTTGCCTCCAAAGATATTGTTTTTTACCTTAACGCCAAACGAAGTTAAAACTGCCACACCTAGAATAAACTGGAACCACGTTGGCATAGCTTCCAATGCGCTCATGCCTTCGTGTACCCGCTTAATGATCTTATCGTTATCAGTCGCCACACCGTACATAATGGCAAGGACTGGAGTTGATACAACCAAAGTCCAATACTCGTCTTTCCAGCTTGTCGCCATCTGAGCAATAAGTGAAGTTTCGGCAGCGCCTTCCTGCTCGATGCGCTTTAGTTCCGATTGGTGTTTAGCCAGTGACTTTTCCTGCTTGTTCTCTAGCCACTGCTTGCCGATTTGAGCTATTGGCCCGATTAATGCTTGCCACATATCAACCCCCTAATACTGCGCTGGCTACTACAAAGATAGCATACATACCAATAAGACCTATCCCGCCAGCGACTATGATGCTCGCATACTGCCAGCGCTGGTTGATCTTCTTGATTCTCTCGTTGCGCTCTAAAAGTCTAGCCTTCCGAGCTTCGGCTTGGAACTTTACAAAGTCGTCCCATAAACCTGCTCTACCGTAATACTGCATCAATTCTCGAAGATCGTCTTCGGCTTTCTTCATCTGTTCCAGTGCGGCGAATTCCTCAGCGTCACTCGTAAAGCCATTCTTCTTTGCTTGCCGTAACTTAAGGTCTTCTTTGGCTGTAGTCATCTGACCGATGAAACCAAAGCAGTCGGTTAAGTCTTTGCCGTTTGCTACGAACTCTTTAACTACTGAGTAGGCAGCATTGAACGCGGCAAGCTCTGCAATCATTTGTCAGCCTTGCTGTCTAGCTTCTTATCAATTAAATCTAGCTTATCAAACAACCTGTCCATGTCTGCTCTGAAGTCTTCGCGCTTAACGTACTCGCCAGCCACCAAGACTTCAATGCGATTGACCTTATCAACTAGCTCATCATCGGCGTGTTGCAGGTCTTTGACAGCGTCCCACACGGTCTTAAGTATCCAACCGAACAAGACTGAGACTGCTCCAGCGAGCATATTGATAAAGGACTGTTCCATGATTATCTCTCACTGACTGGCATGGTTGTCATAAAACGTAGGATTACAATACCGCTGGCAATACCACAGCCTATCACAGCCTGTACCGCAGGGCTTGCAGGGATAAAGCCTACAAAGCCTTGGAGAACTGACAAGCAAGCTAAAGCTACGCCAAACTGCACAGTCCTAGACTTGAGTGCTTGCTTTACCACGGTGTACCTACAACGGTCTTTGGAGCCTTTTGCTCTTCAATG
>Ga0070727_10002756_pt1 | contig 16543 bp, 15 predicted proteins | sample tdAd472_FD_66722 | JGI IMG/M metagenome (GOLD analysis project Ga0070727, IMG submission 66722) | Marine sediment microbial communities from the Atlantic coast under amendment with organic carbon and nitrate - tdAd47.2 | ecosystem: Environmental > Aquatic > Marine > Coastal > Sediment | place...
AGTTCGTGCCGGCTCTCTATAACGCCCTCGGTGTATTCCTGCCACTTATCACCGTGAACTGCGCCATCCTTGGTGGCAGCCTGTTCATGGTGGAACGTGACTACACGTTCGCCCAGAGTATTGCTTTCGGTTTCGGGTCGGGTTTCGGCTGGGGGCTGGCGATCGTCGCCCTGGCTGGAATCCGCGAGAAACTCAAGTACAGTGATGTCCCCGAAGGCCTGCGAGGCCTTGGCATCACCTTCATCACCGTGGGCCTTATGTCTCTGGGCTTCATGTCTCTCAGCGGAATCTCACTGTAGCGGATCAGGATTTTCATGTTGGATTTAACGACAATTATCGGCGGCGTCGTCATGTTCACTGTTGTGGTCATGATGCTGGTCGTTATCATTCTGTTAGCCAGGTCCAGGCTGGTGAGTACCGGGGATGTCCAGATCGAGATCAACGGCGATCCGGAAAAAACCCTGACGGTGCCTGCCGGTGGCAAGCTGCTGAATACACTGGCGGACCAGGGTATTTTCCTGTCCTCGGCCTGTGGCGGTGGGGGCACCTGCGCCCAGTGCAAATGCCAGGTACTCGATGGTGGGGGTTCCATGCTGCCCACCGAGGCGGGTCACTTTACCAGGGGCCAGGCCCGGGACAACTGGCGACTGTCATGCCAGGTCGCCGTCAAGCAGGATATGAAGATCGAAATTGCGCCGGAGTTTTTCGGTGTCAAACAATGGGAATGTGAAGTAGTCTCAAACCACAACGTGGCCACGTTCATCAAGGAGCTGGTCCTGAAGATCCCCGAAGGCGAAACCGTGGACTTCCGTGCCGGCGGTTATGTGCAGCTTGAAGCGCCGCCCCACGAGGTCAAGTACAGGGATTTCATGGTGGAAGAGGAGTATCGTGGCGACTGGGAGAAATTCGGTCTGTTCGATCTGGTCTCAAAGGTCAATGACACCACCATCAGGGCCTACTCCATGGCCAACTACCCTGAAGAATACGGCATTATCAAATTCAACATCCGTATTGCCACGCCGCCGCCGGGGACCAACTACCCGCCGGGGAAAATGTCGTCCTACGTGTTCAGCCTCAAGCCGGGCGACAAGATCAAGGTGTTCGGTCCGTTCGGTGAATTTTTTGCCAAGGAAACCGATGCCGAGATGGTGTTCATCGGCGGGGGCGCGGGTATGGCGCCGATGCGCTCCCATATTTTCGATCAGTTCAGGCGTCTGCATACCGGTCGCAAGGTGTCTTTCTGGTACGGTGCAAGGAGCCTGCGGGAAATGTTTTACCAGGAAGATTTTGACGAAATTGCTGCCGGGAATGCCAATTTCCAGTGGCACGTGGCGCTCTCCGACCCACAGCCCGAGGACAACTGGGAGGGGCCCACCGGCTTCATCCACAATGTCGTCTACGAAAATTACCTGAAGGACCATCCGGCACCGGAGGATTGTGAGTATTACATGTGCGGTCCCCCCATGATGAATGCCGCGGTGATCAAGATGCTCAAGGACCTGGGTGTCGAAGATGAAAATATTGCCCTGGACGAGTTTTCATGATCGGCATCGTCCAGCGGTACGGGTTCACCCTGGTTCTCATTGCCGCGATCCTGGGTGTGTACATCTATTATCCCGGGGACGACAGTGATATTCGTCTGCTGACCGGCTACACCATGGGTACCACCTACCGGTTGCAGTATGTGCCGTCACCCGGAAGCCTGACCAGCACCCGCATTGCGGATGATGTCTCCGCGCTGCTGGATCGCCTGGATCGCGGTGTGTTCTCCACCTATGCGGAACAGTCGGAACTTTCCCGGTTGAACCGGTCCCCCATTGGACAGCCAGCACGGGTCTCCCGGGAGTTGCTGGAGGTCCTGATGCTGGCCGAGGAGATCAGCGAACTGACCGGCGGTGCCTTTGACGTTACCGTGGGTCCACTGGTCAATCTCTGGGGATTTGGTCCTGATGCGGGCCGTGACCAGGTGCCGTCGGCCGGCCAGATCCAGAACGCCATGTCCCGTGTCGGCTACCAGCGGCTGAAAATCAATCCCGAACAGGCGTCCATCACCCGCGAAACCGAGGTTTACATTGACCTCAGCGGTATCGCCAAGGGTTACGTGGTGGACCAGGTGGCACTTTATTTCGATTCCATCGGTGTCGACAGTTACTTTCTCGAAATAGGTGGTGAGCTGAAAATCAGCGGCTTCAAGCCCGATGGGAATACCTGGATCCCGGCGGTGGAGCGACCCGTCGATGGCGCGCCGGAAGTATTCGCAATCCTCGATTCCCGGGGAGAACAGCTGGCTATTGCCGGGTCCGGCGACTACCGTAACTTTTTTGAAGCGGACGGTATTCGATATTCCCACGAAATCGATCCGCGAACCGGCGCGCCAGTACTCCATGACCTGGCGGCGGTCTATGTAATCGACAGCCAGGCCGCCCGGGCCGATGCCCTGGCCACTGCATTCATGGTTCTGGGGTATCAGTCCGGACTGGACCTGGCGCTGCGCAATGAACTTGCGGTTTACTTTATCGTTAGGGAGGGAGGCGATCTGCAATCGCACCCCACCGGGGAGTTTGCCCGCTATATTCAGGACAGGGAGACATTGCCATGACAACCGTGATATTGAGCTTCATCTTCATCAGCCTGGCCGTGGCCGGCCTGTCCATCGGCGTGATTATGGGTCGTAAGCCCCTGCAGGGAAGTTGCGGTGGACTTGGCAATATCGGCGAGACAGGGCCCTGTGAGCTTTGTGGCGGGCGACCGGAAAAATGCGAGGAACGGCAGGCCCGGCACCAGCCGGTAAATTAACGGACTGACTGCGCTGGCGGATAAACATGGCAACCAAGCATTTTGATATCGTGGTAATCGGCACCGGGCCGGCCGGGGAAGCGGCCGCCATGAATGCCAAGAAGAAAGGCAGATCCGTCGCCGTGGTCAGTGATCGCCCCCGCGTAGGGGGCAGCTGCACCCACCTCGGTACCATCCCCTCCAAGGCCCTGCGTCATGGCGTAAAGCAGCTGATGCAGTTTAACGGCAATCCCATGTTCCGGGACTTCGGGGATCTCAACAAGATTACCTTTCCGCAGCTGGTAAAACAGACCGAACAGGTTATCTACGAACAGGTCAGAATGCGCATCGGCTTCTACGAGCGGAATTTTGTGCCGGTTTTCAAGGGGGTGGCCCGCTTTGTCGATGCCAATACCATAGTACTGGGCGACCAGGGCGAAACCCTCACCGCAGAGTATTTCATCATCGCCACCGGCGCCCGCCCTTACCATCCTCCCGATGTGGACTTCAGTCATCCCCGCGTGTTTGACAGCGATACCATCCTTGACCTTGATCACTCGCCCAGGAAGGTCACCGTCATCGGCGCCGGCGTAATCGGTTGTGAGTACGCCTCGATATTCGGCGGGCTGGGTGCCAAGGTTGAAATCATCAATCCGGCGGACACGCTGCTGTCTTTCCTGGATTTCGAAATCTCCGATGCCCTGAGCTACCATCTGCGTAATGTCGGGGTAAGAAGTCGTCACAACGAGGAGTTCGATCGCATGGACTACCATGACGATCACCTGGTCACGTATCTGAAGTCAGGCAAGAAGATCAAAAGCAATATCGTTTTCTGGGCCAACGGTCGCACTGGAAACACTGATCGGCTCCGCCTGGATGCAGTGGGTATCGAACCGAATTCCCGGGGGCAGATCGAGGTGAACCGGCGGTATCAGACCGCGGTGGAAAACATCTACGCCGCGGGCGACGTCGTCGGTTGGCCATCGCTGGCCAGCTCGGCCTATGACCAGGGTCGGGCAGCCTGTAATGCGATAGTGGACCCGGACGAATGCCACTTTGTCGACGAGGTGGCGTCGGGTATCTATACGATTCCGGAGATCAGTACACTGGGGAAAACGGAACGCGAACTGACCAGGGAAAAAATACCCTACGAGGTGGGCAAGGCGTTTTTCAAGAATACGGCCCGGGGACAGATTACCGGCGAGCAGGTGGGCATGTTGAAGCTGATTTTTCATTTCGACACGCTGCAGATTCTCGGCATACACTGCTTTGGCGATCAGGCCTCGGAAATCATCCATATCGGCCAGGCGATCATGCGCCAGCCCGGGGAAGCCAACACCATGAAGTACTTCCTCAATACGACATTCAACTACCCCACCATGGCCGAAGCCTACCGGATAGCGGCACTGGATGGCCTGAACCGGGTGTTCTGATTGCCCGCCGCCAGGGTTACGGTGCAAGCTGCCGAGCAACTGCCCATGTTGCTATCCGCAGGGCTATATAGTAGAAAGCACTCTGGTTGGACGCAGTGGATGCCGTGAGCTCTGCAGAACTCCCCGGAGGAACAACAATGAAAATCACCGCTAAAGACATTCTGGACGAGAAGGGCGGCCACATGGTGACCATCAGTGCCGACGCCAGCGTATACCAGGCGTTAACGCTGATGACTCAGAATCGGGTTGGGTCCGTGGTAGTAACCGAAGACGAAAAAATCGTCGGAATCTATACCGAAAGAGACCTCATGTTCCAGGCGCTGGAAGAGGGATTCGAGCCTCGTAAGGCGCGGATCAAGGATCACATGAGCGAAAACCTGATCACTGCCAATGTGTCGGAAAAGGCCATCGAGCTGTATGACAAGTTCCTCGGGCGCAGAATCCGGCATTTGTTGATCGAAGAGGGCGGCGACTACATCGGCCTGCTGTCCGTCGGTGACGTGATGAAAGCGACCCTGCAGCAGAAAATCGAGGAGCTGGAGGAGTTGAATCACATGGTGAGCCTGGAGTACTACGAGAACTGGAAAGAGATTCAGGCCGAGCGCTAGGCGGGTCGGTCCGTTCCGGTTCAACCTCGTTTTATCGACAGGCAGTAGCGACAGGCAAACTGGCTGACAGCCACCGTCACGCGCAAGGTTCTCAGGGTTAAAGCACTTGCCAACAATTCTTGTTGCGTGTTAGCTTTGCGGCAGGCTCGGGGCGAGGTCATCCACGGATAGACTCGCCCTGTATACCAAGAATAAAATCCGAAAGCCGCAGTCTTTAAACTTGCGTTGTTCCCCTTTCGTCTGTCAGGTCGAAAGCAGGACCGGGAACAGGTTTACTGGGCTTCCTGATCAGAATCTGTGCTGTATGGGAAGTAGTAGTCAGACAAGAGCATCGAATCGAGTCGCTGGCCGGGAGCCGCCCGGAATTCCCGACGAATTGCTCGCTGACCCCCTTGCCCCGGTAATTTCTGATTCCGCTAAACTCACTATTCCATGTGCCGTCAGGTCAGGCAGCAGCGACTGTCGGTCGCGTCCTAAGTGGCCTGTTCCGGTATCCGACGCGGCTCGCAGGTATCGCCGTCGTCTTCCAGTCAGCCAGTTATTTAAAACTGGGTGTATATCAGGGTCTTCAAGAGGGAGAGCGCCAGTAGTAAGCAGTTGACGTTCAGCAGGTAGACTTTTTGAGATCAGATCAGCTATTGAGCCAGGTAACGTTGTCCTCGCTCTCAGTGCACCCGAGGGGTATTGAGTTTGGAAACTACAACCGGTCTGTTTGACGCCACGCGGCCGTTTATTTTCTACGCGGCCTGCGTGCTTATCCTTGTCCTCACCATGCTTGGTCTGTCTTACCTCCTGGGACAGCGAAACAGCCGGCCGGGTCCGGGCAAGAACCTGCCGTTCGAATCCGGGATTGTCTCCGTCGGCAGTGCCCACTTCAAGATCTCAGTCCACTTTTATCTCACGGCCATTCTTTTCATTATTTTCGACCTGGAAGTAGTGTTCCTGTTTGCCTGGGCTGCCGTCGTCAGGGAAGCCGGGTGGCCGGGCTTCATCGAAATTACCGTCTTTATCGCCATTCTTGCCGTTGCCCTGGTCTATCTCTGGCGTATTGGCGCACTGGACTGGCGAACCCAGACTCAGAAAAGAGAGCTTCATATGATCCGCGGCTCTGGTGGCGTGGTTAACAGGAAGGAATTCAAGCTATGAACTGGCAGCTGCAGAAGCCGGAAGACGCGCCATCTCCGCGACGGGGCGATAACAGCTTCGACGAATTGGTTCGACGCAACGTAATGATGGCGAAGCTGGAAGACCTGATAGCCTGGGGGCGGAAGAATTCCATCTGGCCGTTTAATTTCGGCTTATCCTGCTGTTACGTGGAGATGGCGACCGCATTCACCAGTCGCCACGATATTGCCCGTTTCGGTGCCGAAGTGATTCGAGGCACTCCCAGGCAGGCGGACATGATTGTCATTGCCGGGACAGTTTTTCGAAAAATGGCGCCGGTGGTGGAGTTGCTTTATGAGCAGTTGCTGGAGCCGCGCTGGGTTATATCCATGGGTTCCTGTGCAAACTCCGGCGGCATGTATGACATTTACTCCGTGGTCCAGGGCGTGGATAAATTTCTGCCCGTGGATGTTTACGTGTCAGGTTGTCCGCCACGCCCGGAAGCGCTGTTGCAGGGGCTGGTCCTGCTGCAGGAATCCATTGGCACAGAGCGCAGGCCGCTAAGCTGGGTCATCAACGACCAGGGTGTGCATCGTCAGCAGGAGCGCATCGTGCAGCGCGAGCGGCGTCATGCCGAACGTATTGCCGCTACTGAATTACGCTCACCAGATGAAGTATAAATAGCAGTAAAACAATAAGTTAGACAATATAAATAAAGTGGATTAGCAACGTGGAAGTGGTCAGTGAAATTAACGGCAGCCGGCAGCACCGGCACGGTGCGTTGCTGGATGACATCAACGGGCTCTTTGGCACTCGCCTGCTGGCCCGACAGACCACCGGTGACGGCATACCGACGTTCTGGATAGATCGCGTCCACCTGAAGGATTTTCTCCGCTACCTGAAAGACGATGCCGAGCCTGCCTTTGAAATGCTGTTTGACCTGACCGCCATCGACGAGCGGACCCGGGTTCATCGCGAGGGGCAGCCGGCCAGCGAGTTTACGGTGGTCTACCACCTGATGTCGTTTCGCGGCAACCGGGACCTGCGGGTGAAGGTGCCCCTGCAGGACAAAGACCTGTCGACACCCAGCGTTGCCGATATCTGGCCCAGCGCCAACTGGTATGAGCGAGAGGTCTGGGATATGTTCGCCGTCCACTTCGACGGCCACCCTAATCTGTATCGACTGGTTTTGCCGCCCACCTGGAAAGGGCATCCCCTGCGCAAGGAGCATCCGGCCAGGGCGACCGAGATGGAACCCTACTCGCTGGACGAGGAAAAAGAAAACATCGAACAGGAGGCGCTCAAGTTCCGGCCCGAAGAATGGGGGATGGCGCGGCAGTCCGAAACGTCCGAATTCATGTTCCTGAACCTGGGGCCCAACCACCCGAGTGTACATGGTGCATTCCGCATCGCCCTCCAGCTGGACGGTGAGATCCTGGTGGATGCAGTCCCGGATATCGGCTATCACCATCGTGGTGCCGAGAAAATGGGCGAGCGCCAGTCCTGGCACACCTTCATTCCCTATACGGATCGCATTGATTACCTTGGTGGGGTAATGAACAACCTGCCCTATGTCATGGCCGTGGAAAAAATGGCGGGCATCGAGGTCCCGGAGCGGGTCAAGGTAATCCGGGTGATGCTGGCAGAGATGTTCAGGATCTGCAGCCACCTGCTGTTTTACGGGACGTTTGCCCAGGATGTGGGACAGCTGTCTCCTATTTTCTACATGTTCGTGGAGCGTGAGCGGATATTCAATATTATCGAATCAATCTGCGGCGCCAGGATGCACCCTGGCTGGTTCCGGATTGGTGGTGTTGCCCAGGATCTGCCCCGTGGATGGGACAAGCGGGTTCGCGAGTTGCTGGACTTCATGCCGGCGCGCCTGGATGACTATGACAAGATGGTCATGGATAACGGTATCCTCAAGCGTCGAACCCAGGGTGTCGGCGTATACGACACGCAGCAGGCTTTCGACTGGGCGGTCACCGGACCGGGCCTGAGAGCGACCGGCCTGGAATGGGACTATCGCAAACAGCGCCCCTACAGCGGCTACGAAAATTTCGAGTTCGATGTACCCATCGCGGTAAACGGTGACTGCTATGACCGGTGCGCGGTGCGCGTAGAGGAAATGCGGCAAAGTCTGCGCATTATCAAGCAGTGCCTGGATAACATGCCGGAAGGTCACTACAAGTCGGATCACCCGCTGACCACGCCACCGCGCAAGGATCGAACGCTCCAGGATATCGAAACACTGATCAATCATTTTCTCAATGTCAGCTGGGGGCCGGTGATACCTCCCGGGGAAGTCAGCGTCGCTATCGAGGCCACCAAGGGAATCAACGCCTACTACCTGGTCAGTGACGGAGATACCCAGTCGTACCGAACACGAATCCGCACGCCGTCCTTTGCCCATCTGCAGATGATTCCGGAAATCAGTCGCGGCTTCATGGTGCCGGACCTGATCGCGATTATCGCCAGCATCGATTTCGTGATGGCCGACGTTGATCGCTAGTAAGCGCGTGGGGATTAAGCGGCTGACAAGTATGAGACAGGAGTAGACAGGATTATCAGGGTGGAGGAAACGCGGAGCCACAAAGTACAAAGCGGGAATAGATTACGCCACGAAAACCCATGACTCCGTCACCTGCCATGGTGAAGGGTAAGCGTAGAGAACAGGGTAGCGGGGTAAGGAAGCAGGAACAAGGTTAAGAACAGGGCAGGTACCAGGACAAGGATAAGGGAACAGGACAAGCACAACGATGAACGCAGATCTGATCGCCAGTGACAACAGTTCGACTCGAGTGACGCCCCGACAGCTTTCGGCGGCGGAGATTGCCGAGATTGAACACGAACTGTCTCTGTATCCTGACAAACGTGCCGTAGGGCTGGAAGCACTGAAAATTGTACAAAAGCACCAGGGCTGGGTTTCCGATGAAAGCCTCCTTGCCATCTCCCTGTTCCTGGAAATTCCTCCGAGCGAACTGGAAGGTGTGGCGACATTTTTCAACCTGGTGTTCCGCAGGCCGGTGGGCAGGCACGTCATCCTGTTCTGCAACAGTGTCAGCTGCTGGGTCATGGGTTGTGACTCGATGCGCCGCCACCTGGCTGAACGACTTGGGATCGACTTTGGGGAAACCAGTAGCGACGGGGAATTCACCCTGCTCCCGGTGCCCTGCCTGGGAGATTGCGACCGGGCACCGGTGATGATGGTGGACGAAGATCAGCACCGCAACCTGACAGCGGAAAAAATCGACGGGATCTTAGCGCAGTACCGGCAGGAACCTGATATGGGCAATAACGGGAACGGCGACTGACAAGCGCAAGACATCATGGATAAGCCACTAACCAGAAACATCGATATGAGCAGGCCGCCGCTGGAGATAGCCCAGTATCAGGCGGTAGGAGGCTATGAAAGTATCCGCACCATAGCCCGGGGCATGAGTCCGGCCGACGTGCTGCAACAGGTCAAGGATTCCGGGCTGAAGGGCAGGGGAGGCGCAGGCTTTCCCACCGGACTCAAATGGAGTTTCGTGCCCATGGGTGACGATGCACCAAAGGATAAATACCTGGTGGTCAATGCCGATGAAATGGAACCTGGCACCTTCAAGGATCGACTGCTTATGGAAGGCGATCCGCACCTGTTGCTGGAAGGTATGATTATCGCCGCGTATACCATTCAGGCATCCAAGGCATTTATTTTCCTGCGCGGTGAATACATCCAGTCCGAAAAAGCGCTGAAAAAAGCCATCGGCGAAGCCTATGACGAGGGACTGCTGGGCAGGGACATCCTGGGAACCGGTTTTGACCTTGATATCGTATTGCACACCTCTGTCGGTCGCTATATCTGCGGTGAGGAAACGGCCCTGCTGAATGCCCTGGAGGGCAAGCGGGCCAATCCGCGGGCCAAACCGCCGTTTCCCCAGGTAAGCGGACTGTGGGGCAAGCCGACTATCGTCAACAACGTGGAGACCCTGTGCAACCTGCCGGGCATCATCAGTCACGGCGTGGACTGGTACCAGGGACTGGGCAAAGGTATCGATTTCGGCACCAAGCTGTTCGGGGTCAGTGGCCGGGTCAATTCGCCAGGTTGCTGGGAATTGCCGTTTGGCACGTCGATCCGGGAAGTCATCGAGGAACATGCCGGCGGCATGCAGGACGGCTTTCAGCTCAAGGCTTTTCTGCCAGGTGGCGGCTCCACCGATTTCCTGTTACCGGATCATCTTGACCTGGCGCTGGATTACGATGTCATCGGCAAAGCCGGCAGCCGACTTGCAACGGGGACCATGATTCTGCTGGATGATAAGACCTGTCCGGTAGGCATGATCGGTAACCTGATGCATTTTTTCAGTCACGAATCCTGCGGGTGGTGTACGCCCTGTCGTGACGGACTTCCGTGGATAGATCAGATTTTCAGTGACCTGGAGGACGGCAAAGGCAGCACCGGGGATCTGGCAATTCTGGAAGAACATCTGGATTACCTGGGACCAGGTCGCACATTCTGTGCCCTGGCGCCCGGCGCGATGGCCCCGCTGGGAAGCGGGCTGAAACATTTCCGTGAGGAATTCGAAGCACATATCAGTGGCAAGTGTTGCCCCTACAGGCAGCATTGAGTCAGGTAAGGTCAGAAGGGAGTTAGGTGAGTGGCGAAGATTGTCATTGATGGCGTGACTTACGAAGTCAACGGCGACAACAATCTGCTTCAGGAATGTTTGTCCCAGGGACTCGATCTGCCCTATTTCTGCTGGCATCCCTGCATGGGGTCTGTCGGCGCCTGTCGTCAGTGCGCGGTCAAGCAGTATCGCAACGAGGACGACAAGGACGGCACCCTGGTGATGGCCTGCATGACGCCTGCTGCCGACGGCTCGATCATTTCCATAGAAGACGAACAGGCGAGGAAATTCCGGGCCAATGTCATTGAAAGCCTGATGATAAGTCATCCTCACGACTGTCCGGTTTGCGAAGAGGGTGGCGAATGTCATCTGCAGGACATGACCCTGATGTCCGGCCACAACTACCGGCGATACGATTATAAAAAGGTCACTCACCGCAATCAGTACCTGGGACCGTTTATCGGTCACGAAATGAATCGCTGTATTACCTGCTACCGCTGTGTCCGCTATTACGATGACTATGCCGGAGGGACCGACCTGTCTGCCCAGGCCAGCCATCATCACACCTACTTCGGTCGTCAGAGCGATGGCTGCCTGGAAAGTGAATTCAGTGGCAACCTCGTGGAGGTCTGCCCCACGGGTGTATTCACCGACGCGACTTTCAGCGAACACTATACGAGGAAGTGGGACCTGCAGACCGCGCCCGCTGTCTGTGTTGGCTGTTCCGTTGGCTGTAATACGACTCCCGGTGAACGATACGGCGAGCTGCGTCGCATCGTTAACCGCTACCATGCAGACATCAACGGCTATTTTCTCTGCGATCGTGGGCGCTTCGGCTACGGCTTCGTAAACAGCGATCAGCGACTCGTCCAGTCTTCCACCGGCAGGGCGGGGCAGCGTGAGCCACTGACCAGGGAGGCGGCTGAAACCGCGCTAGATGAACTGCTGCAGCAAAGCCCGCCCGGCGGTGTGCTGGGAATAGGTTCGCCGCGGGCGGACATCGAATCAAACTTTGCCCTGATGAAGCGTGTTGGCAGCAATAATTTTTATGCAGGGGTCAGCGACGGGGTTTTTGAAGCCACCGGTCGAATCATCGAACTGCTGCGCGACCCGGAATTTCACACGCCATCCGTCCGGGAAATCGAAGCCGCGGACGCCGTGCTGATCCTTGGAGAGGACGTGACCAATACCGCCCCGCGAATCGCCCTGGCACTGAGACAGGCGGTTCGCAACCGGGCTGACGAGTTGGCGGCTGCCGCCAAGATTCCAGCGTGGCAGGATGCCGCCGTGCGGGAGCTGGCCCAGCAGGAACTGTCGCCACTGTACATTCTGGCCGGTTACGCAACCCGGCTGGATGATGTCGCCTGTGCCACCGTGGTTGACAGCGGGGAACAAATCGCCGCCCTGGGTAATGCCGTGGCGCATGGTATCGATGAGCGCGCTCCGGAACCTGCCGGCTTTGATGGCGGCGAATCGATAGACCTCATCGGGAGGATTGTTGAAGATCTCAAGAGTGCCAGGCGTCCCCTGATAGTCACTGGCACCGGAAGCGGCAGTATCAGGATTGTGGAAGCGGCGGCCAATATCGCCCGGGCACTGTTTTCAGCCCGAGGTGGTGACAAGCCCGTGGATCTTTGCTGCCTGACCCCGGAAGTCAACAGTATCGGCCTGGGTTTGATGACCGCTTCGGAAAACAGCCTGGGTAGTGCCCTGGAAAGAATGAGCGGGCAGCAGATCGAGACAGTCATCGTACTGGAGAACGATCTGTACCGGCATGCACCGGCAGGAAGGGTGGACCAGGCACTCGATTCAGTGAAAGACCTGGTGGTTGTCGATCAGCTGAATACGCCCACGGCGGAAAAAGCCAGCCTGTTGCTGGCCAGCACGACCTTTGCCGAACAGAAAAGCACGTACATCAACTATGAAGGTCGCGCCCAGCTGAGCATGCAGGTATTCATCAGCCCGCATGCCGGTCAGCCGGCCTGGAGCTGGCTGAACGAGGACCGCAGTCAGGATCATGATGCCGTGCTGGGTCGGTGCGCGTCGGAAGTGAATTCGCTGGCCGGGGTAGACGGCGTACTGCCCGCTCACGGGATGATTGCCGGACTGAAAATACCAAGACAACCGCATCGGTACAGCGGGCGGACTGCCATGCACGCCCATCACAATGTCCACGAAAGTAAACAGCCTCAGGACCAGGATTCGCTCATGGCGTTTTCCATGGAGGGGATGTCGGGTCGAAAGGATGCCACTTTCGTGGCCAGCAGCTGGGCGCCGCGCTGGAATTCGAATCAGTCAATCAGCAAGTTCCAGGACGAAGTGGGTGGCGAGCTTCGCCAGGGTCATCCAGGCAGGCTGCTGTTGACCAAGAACAAGGAGACAGGGCCCTTTTACCAGCCGGCCGGCAGTGTCGGCCGATCCAACGGCGGTTTCACGGTTATCCCGGCGTATCAGCTGTTCGGCAGCGATGAGCTGAGCAATTATGCGCAACCTGTTGCCAGCAGGCTGATCGGCTCTTACGTGGCCCTTGCCCCGATCGATGCCAGGCAGCTTGGCGTTACCACTGCGGACCGGGTGGAGGTTGGCGCCGAGGCCGGCAAAGCCAGTTTCCCGGTCTGTATCCGCACCAGGGTCAAGCCCGGAACCGCCGTTCTGTTCATCGGAGCAGACGACAGTCCGCTGGCCCGTCCTGGGGAAACCGTCGAGTTAACCGTGTCCGCGGGTGACCCCGCAGTGAAGGCGCGCTTCGACAACCTGATTGTCAGTGATCTACCACAGGGAGGCGTCAAACCTTGACTTGGGAAGTGGGATCATTGCTCAACATTATCAGCATCCTGCTGGTTGTCGTGGTGGTGGCTGCCATGCTCATCTGGGTGGAGCGACGTCTGCTGGGACTCTGGCAGGAACGGCTCGGGCCCAACCGGGTCGGCCCTCTGGGCCTGCTGCAGGTGGTGGCTGACATGCTGAAGATTTTTACCAAGGAAGACTGGGTGCCGCCGTTTTCCGATCGGCTCAGTTTTATCCTGGCCCCGACAATCATCATGGTCGTCGTCCTGATGAGTTTCAGCGTAATTCCGTTTGCTCCCGGTGTTGGCATCATCGACTCCAATATCGGTGTCCTGTTTGTCCTGGCCATGGCTTCTCTGGGTGCCTACAGCGTCATGCTCGGGGGCCTTGCTTCGGACAACAAGTATGCACTGCTGGGCAGTCTGCGGGCCGCTGCCCAGATGGTCAGTTACGAGGTGTTCATGGGCATTTCGTTACTGGGCGTGGTGGCGCTTTCCGGCAGTTTCAACATGCGGGAAATCGTCCTTGCCCAGGAGGACGGCTGGTACATCCTGCCGCAGCTGATCGGCTTCGTGATATTTCTCATAGCCGGCATCGCCGAGAGTCACCGCCTGCCCTTTGATATTCCCGAAGCGGAACAGGAAATTGTCGCGGGCTACCATACCGAGTATTCGGGCATGAAATTCGGCATGTTTTTTGTCGGTGAATACCTGGGCCTGGTGCTGATTTCATCACTGATTACCGTGCTGTTTTTCGGTGGCTGGCTGGGGCCGAGCCTGCTGCCCCCGATATTCTGGTTTGTGCTCAAAGCCGCGGTATTCGTTGCCTTTTTTATCCTGTTGCGGGCAGCCATACCCCGGCCCCGGTATGACCAGCTGATGCGCTACGGCTGGTTGTTCCTGCTTCCGCTGTCATTGCTCAACCTGCTGGTCACCGGCGCGTTGATACTCATCGGAAACGGAGGATAGTCATGTTCAGTTTGATCAAGGATACCCTCGTCAGTCAGCTGGTCACCCTGTGGCGGGTATTCCGGCATATGTTCGAGAAAACGGATACGGTACAGTACCCGGATGAGCAGCCCTACATGTTTCCCAGGTGGCGCGGACGAATTATCCTCAGCCGGGACCCTGACGGCGAGGAGCGATGTGTTGCCTGCAACCTCTGCGCGGTTGCCTGTCCCGTTGACTGTATCGCGTTGCAGAAAGCCGAGGATGAATCCGGCAGATGGTACCCGGAGTTTTTCCGCATCAATTTTTCCCGCTGTATCATGTGCGGTTTCTGCGAGGAAGCCTGCCCCACCAATGCCATTCAGCTGACGCCCGATTTTGAAATGGCCGAATACGTTCGCCAGGACATGGTTTGGGAAAAGGAAGACCTGCTGATAGACGGAACCGGTAAATACCACGACTACAATTTCTACCGGGTGGCCGGGATGGCCATTGGCGGCAAGGACAAGGGTGAGGCACAGAACGAGTCTCCCCCGGTGGATGTCAGGAGCCTGATGCCATGATTCTGTTATTTTACCTGGCCGCCACCGTGGCGCTGATCTCGACCGTCGCGGTAATTCTGCAGAGTGACGTCGTGCATGCGCTGATATACCTCATTTTATCGCTGCTGGCCGTGGCCGTTATTTTCTACACATTGGGGGCACCCTTCGCTGCCATGCTGGAGGCTATCGTCTATGCCGGTGCCATCATGGTGTTGTTCCTGTTTGTCATCATGATGCTGAACCTTGGCAAGCGCAGTCGCCAGCAGGAGAAAAGCTGGATTCAACGACGGGTATGGATCGGCCCGGTCATCCTGGCCGGCGTGTTGCTCGCCCAGCTGCTGAACGTGCTGGTGCAGCAGGGCACAGACGTGGCGGTAGTCGAAGTGGGCGTCAGGGCCGTGGGACTTTCCCTGTTCGGTCCCTACGTTCTGGCGGTGGAGATCGCATCGATCCTGCTGCTGGCGGGCCTGGTGGGAGCCTATCACCTGGCGAAAAAATAGGTCTGCGGTCGGCACGCACACGCAGCGTTAAATGGTATGAAGATGATTGGAAGAAGGAAGATTGATGCACTCGATACCCTTTGAACACGGACTGATTCTGGCCGGGGTGCTGTTCGTACTCGGGCTGATCGGTGTATTGACGCGTCGCAACGTGGTCTTCGTGCTGATGTCACTGGAAATCATGTTGAACGCCTGCGGCCTGGCGTTCGTTGTTTCCTCCGCCCGCTGGCAGCACGCCGACGGGCAGATCATGTTTCTCATGATTCTGACCCTGGCCGCTGCCGAAGTGGCGGTGGGGCTGGGACTCATCATACAGATGTACCGCAGGTACCACACGGTGGACCTGAACGTGTTGACCCAGATGAAAGGCTGATGGCTTCGACTGACAGAAACAAATGCTGTTTAGAACAACAACCAGGGAATGACTGTGCTTGACTTGATCTGGCTTTTACCGACGCTGCCACTGACCGGGTTTCTTATTCTGGCGCTTACCGGCGGGACGCTGCCCAAGTCGGTGGTGGCAGCGGTTGGTGCCGGTTCCGTGGGACTGGCGTTTATCGTGGCGGCGCTGGCGAGTATTGAACTGCTTGGCTCCGGGCAGGAAAGCTTTCAGCTGAGCCTGTGGACGTGGATGGCGGCGGGGGAGTTCGCTTCTTCGTTTGCGTTCTACCTCGATGGGTTGACCGTGGTAATGATTCTGGTGATCAGCGGTGTGGGCTTCCTCATTCACCTGTACTCAACCGGCTTCATGATTGATGACCCCGGTTACAGCCGTTTCTTCGCCTACATGAATCTTTTCGTGGCGGCGATGCTGGTGCTGGTGCTGGCGGACAACCTGGTGCTGCTGTACCTGGGCTGGGAGGGCGTGGGCCTGTGCAGTTACCTGCTGATTGGCTTCTGGTACGAAAATCCTGCCAACGGCTATGCGGCCCGTAAGGCGTTCGTGGTCACCCGGGTCGGTGACACCTCCATGGCGTTGGGCTTGTTTTTACTGTTTTCCCAGCTGGGTACCCTGAATATCCAGGAACTGATGCTGGCTGCCGAGACCCAGTGGCAAACAGGTTCCGGCCTGGCGGTTGCCGCCGCACTGTTACTGCTGGGAGGTGCCGTCGGCAAATCGGCACAGCTGCCGCTACAGACCTGGTTGCCTGACGCCATGGCCGGCCCCACCCCCATCAGCGCCCTGATCCATGCGGCGACCATGGTTACCGCCGGCGTGTACCTTATCGCCCGCACC
>Ga0070727_10002757_pt1 | contig 16537 bp, 13 predicted proteins | sample tdAd472_FD_66722 | JGI IMG/M metagenome (GOLD analysis project Ga0070727, IMG submission 66722) | Marine sediment microbial communities from the Atlantic coast under amendment with organic carbon and nitrate - tdAd47.2 | ecosystem: Environmental > Aquatic > Marine > Coastal > Sediment | place...
ATTGAATCCCCGTTTTCCGTTCATCAAGCGGATGATGGCCATCTCTCCCGTCAATTATGCTGTACGAAAATTATACAAATTGATTTCCTATAACCGCGGGGTAATGGCTCCCAGTCCACCGCGAGCTCGTCTTTATGATTGCACCCCCGAATTTAACTGGAAATATCGCCTTTTATTTATTGGTATAGCCGGAGGTCTTGGCCTCTCAATGCTCAATTTATCTTTACCTCATTCCATATTTCTTTCTTTTATTCTTCCTGTTTTGGGTGGTCTACTCCTATTGGGTACTCATTTTAAAGCGCAACACTACATCACCTATCTTGGGCATTTAGCAGTCTTAGCTTTTCTAACAGGTAGTATTTGTCTTCTCGGCTGGTTCATTCCTTCCCTCTTTCCTTTAAGCGGGCTGTTAGCAGTAGTATTCTTTGGCTGGCAATATGCAAGGCGCTTCCAAATATTGAAGTTGCATCATGAAAATTAACGGCCGTTTTTGTAATTTTATTCACATGAAAAACCAAGCTTTAATAACAATCATTTGCCTAGCAATTTTCAATGGCATTGCAAGTACCAGTTTTAGTCAAATTTTCCAGGTTTCAAAAAACGAAGAAGGTTTAGCCGTCACGGAAGAAGGGAAACAGGTCCTATTTTACCAACAGAAAGCTAAATCACTAGATGGAAAGTATGAGCGGGCTAATTATGTACATCCCTTATATGGGCTCCACGGCGAAGTACTGAGTGAAGATTTCCCAGAAGATCATTATCACCATCGTGGTGTTTTTTGGGCTTGGCACCAAATCCTATTGGAGGGAAAGCAGGTAGCCGATGCCTGGGACTGTAATAATGTAAGCTGGGATGTCAAAAAGGCTAAGGCTAAAGTCACTGATGAAACTGTTGCGATCCACACCAAGACGCTTTGGCGATCCCGATTGGATACGACTAGCGCTAAAACAACGGCCTTGTTTAAAGAGAAAACAACTATTACCATTTATCCGCGTGAAAAGAACTACCGAGTTATCGACTTTCAAATTCGATTATTTCCACGCAAGGAAGGTTTGGCCATCGGAGGATCAACAGATAGCAAAGGGTATGGCGGTTTTTCTCCAAGAATAAAGTTGCCAAACGATATCCAGTTTATCAGCCATCAGGGAGAAGTAAAAGCACAAAGAGACGGACTAAAAGCAGGGCCTTGGATGGATATGCTAGGCACCTTTGATGGTAAAAATCCGACTGGAGTAGCTATCATTACGCACCCTGATTACCCTTCGGCGCAACAACTTTGGATTTTGCGCGAAAAGCGGAGTATGCAAAATGCCGCTTATCCCGGAAATCAGGCCACCCCTTTAGTAAAAAATAAAGCGCTGGAATTGCGGTATAGAATGGTACTACATGAGCAAGATGTCGAGGAGGGATTAATAGATGAACTATATAAAGACTTTAGTCAAAATTAGCGTCAGACTAATCTTTCAACCTTGGGTCTAGGGCTTCCGTAAGGCCATCACCGATATAATTGAAGATCGTCACACTCACAAAAATGGCGAAACCAGGGAAAACCGTTAACCACCAAGCTTTGGCATAGGAACGGGCCTCCCGAAGTAAGCTTCCCCAAGTTACTTGCTCTTCGGGTACACCGATATTCAAGAAAGAAAGAACGGCTTCCAAGAGGATAGCGCCAGCCATGCCAAAGGAAAGGGCAATCAAAACTGGACCGAGTGCATTGGGGAGCGCATGGCGAAAAATAACTTGCCATTGCGTAAAACCTAAAGCCCGAGCCGCCTCGATATATTCCATTTTGCGGATGCGTAGCAATTCGGCCCGCACAAACCGGGCAACTCCCGTCCAGGCCAACAGACCTATGAGTACCATTACAAATAAGATACTTTCTTCTTGGATGGCAGCGACAAAAGCCAGGATAAGTAAGAGCCCAGGAATGGCATTCACCATCTCTATCAGTCGCATCACCATTAGATCGATGGGTACGATCACTTGTTTACCTAAGGTGGGACTTTTCTCCAACCATTTAGCCAATAAGTTGGCGATGACTAATAAAAAGACCACTAAAAGTAAGGTCAGCAATAGTGCACTAACTTGATGACCATCACTAATGGCATAAGATCGGCTGCCGAAGCCCCAAAACACGCCAAGACATAAAAAAAGTACATTCAGTAGGATACGAATACGCGATAAGCGTAAGCCATCATCCCCAAAATAGCCCGCCAAGGCACCTAAAAAGACCCCAATTAATAAGGCGATGGACATAGCTACAATACCCACCATTAAAGCCGTCCGGGTGCCATCAATCATACCGGCAGCCACATCACGCCCTAGGTCATCGGTTCCTAACCAGTGTCGGAACCGCCAGCTTTCTACCTCTTGTTTTGAGAAAGGGCCAACATAAGTATTGTCGTAATCTAATCCTTCACTGCTATAGGGAATAGGAGGCCACCAAACCGATTCATAGGTTTGTTCAATCCAGGGTGTGGTCAAAAACTTTGCATCCCATTTTGACCAGCCCGCTTTCACCGCATAATTTTGGACAACAGGGAAGTAAGTCTTCCCATCTACTTTGCAATAGAATGGCTTATCATTGGCTAAGAAGTCACCAGTGATGGCAATAAAAAACAACACTAGAAATATACGCCAGGACCATAAAGCCGCCTTGTTTTTGCGAAAACGCGCCCAGGCAAAGAACCAGTAGGTACGTTTGCTCAATTGCTGTTCTGCGATTTCAACTTGCTGTTTTCGTCCAAAAATCATGTGTATCTCTTGGCTTCAGTCTTATTTAAAAACAACTCCATCAACGATATTTAACGCGGGGATCAGCAAAGGCATAGAGGATATCAGCGATTAATACGCCAATCAGAGTGACAATCGCTCCTAGCATCATAATACTAAAAACCACGGGCCAATCCTTTTGGCCAATAGATTCGATCGTCAACCATCCCATGCCATAAATATTGAAAATCCATTCAATCACTACAGACCCAGTCAAAATTCGCGGGAAGATATTGGCGATTAAGGTGATAATAGGAAAAAGGCCATTCCGAAAGGCATGCTTCCAAATCACCTGGCGTGGGCTTAAGCCCTTAGCTTGAGCGGTGCGGATGTACAGTTGCTGAAAAACCTCTATCATACTACCCCGCATTTGGCGGCTAATAAAAGCCAAACTGGCATAGGTCAAACAGAATACGGGTAATATCAAATGATAAGCTACCTCCCAAAAGCGGGACCAAAAGGGAGCATCATCCGGCAAATTGCCTGTACCAAAAGCAGGAAACCAATTCATTCCATATTCCGAATTGGTAAAGAATATGATTAAGAGGGTCGCCACCCAAAAATTGGGTAAAGAGTAAAGGAAAAACAACATCCCCGATGTCCAACGATCAAAGCGCTTCCCTTTATTCACGGCAGCATATACCCCGATAGGGATAGCGATCGTATAGGCAAAAAATATCGCCAATATATTGAGTAGCATAGTCCACTGCAATGCTTCCCAAATCTTTTTACTCACCGGACGCCTATCTTGTAGAGAAACACCAAAGTCCCCCTTAAGAAAATGGCTAAACCAATAGTGATATTGATTACGGACGCCATACCATTTGAAATCAGGCCAATACAATTTATGTGGCGTCGCATTGTCCTTGATAGCGGCATAATTAGCTTGCAGCTTGTCAAAGTCGGCACCAATAAATGCATCCAGTGCAGGTGCATTTTGCACCTGAAAACGGATAGAGTCTAAGCTACGCTGTATGGCTTCATCTTTGTATTGAAAAGGGAGGAAACGCAGATCTGCTTTGATACTCGTCAAGGCGAAGACCGCCACAGAGTCAGGGACGATACCCAATGCGTTTTTAAACGTTTTTAGTTGCTGATAGTAGCGCTCAATCTCTGGCCAATTGCCATATTGTGCAATTAGTTTTGCTAGCGTTTCGCGGCGGGCCATTTGGAATATTCGATGGAGCGTATCAGGATAAGCCGCGGAGGAGAGGCTAAAATAGAAAGCCGGACGGTCAACGCCTAGTGATTGGGCACAACGTTGATATTCTAATTCAAAAACTTGTTCATCAAAAGGTGTATCTTCTGGAAAACAGGCTTGCATAACGGGATCACCTGGCGTACACTTGCTCAGCCCAAATGCCAAAAAGGAAATGGCAAGCAGGGTGGGTACAAACCAAAGTATCCGCTTGAGAAGATATGTTGTCATGGGTCTATTTTCCTAATAACATTCCCGTTGCTAGCTCTCTTGGTAAAATACATGAGTTCATCCCGAATTTTCCACACAAATGGGGGGGCGGTGATGCTACTTCTCATGGCCAGCTGATCATCAATTTGTTGCACGCGTAAGGCGTTTCTTCATTTATCCATGCTGCTCATACTACTGGATATTTTACGCCAAGGGGGGTTAAAAGTTTAGGCTTGAAGGTTTATGCCAAGGAATTGAGGCCATAAACCTTCAACGTTCTTCTGATAAGCCGTATTTGTCCAGTAATGTGACTGCCACTAATTTCCCGCTGTCATCTCACTGGTTCTCAATTTCATATAATTGGGAAAATAGCCAGGGAAATACGCGCTAATTGGTGTATCGAATCGCTTGTGGATGGCAAAGCGAACACTATAGGTCATAATGTAAATCTCAGGCCGCTCATCGTAGATGATGGCCTGCAATTCTTTATACAGCTTATAACGTTCGTCGTCATCTAATGTTTCTTGAATCTTACTGATAAGTACATCGGTCTCTGCATTTCCAAAACCTGCACGGTTATCGCCTTGGGTATGGTAACTTTGACGAGGTTCCCAATTAGGAGCCAAGCTTCGCGCCGCACCACTCAACTCATAATCACCCGCTCTTTGTCGGCCAATCAGTTGGCGGAAATCACCCGCATCTAGTTCAATCTTCACACCTGCCCTACGTGCACTCTCCTGAATAATCAAAGCTGAACGTTCCGAGGAAGCTCGAGAATTGGAATAAGAGTACGTTAAAACAAGCTCTACTCGTTCTCCATCAATTTCTTTATCTACCGTTCCATCACTATTGGTATCCGTCCAGCCAGCTGCTGCTAATAAAGTTTTTGCTTTTTCGGCATTATAATCGGGTATGGCCAAATCATCATTATAAAACTTTTGAGCAGGATGCACAGGTGAAGCCAAACGCTCTCCCATCCCAAAGTATACTTTTTCGATAATCTGGTCAAAATCAATCGCATGTGCCAAGGCTTGGCGAACGCGTTTATCAGCCAATTTAGGGTTGTTTTCATTCACATAAATAAAAGCTACTGCCAACATAGAAGGAGAATAAAATTCAAAACAATCCGTCATTGTAGGGTCTTCTCTCATTTCCACAAAAGTAGCGGCCTCAATATCTGGAACCACATCTAGCGCTCCCCCTTTCAAGCCTTGGATGGCCGCGACTCCGTCTTTAATTGGCTTGTAAATCAATTTATCAGGATAAGCTTGTAGCGCACGGTATTTTGAGGCCAATGCATCCCCCCACCAATTTTCCTTCTTCTCCAATACCAGTTCTTGACCCGTTTCCCAACCAACAAAGCGATAAGGACCTGAGCCTGTTACATAGCCGACCTCTCTACCGTACTTGGGAGATTGAAATTCATCTGCAAATTGCTTGAGTTTTTCATCTTTTGCAGCTAGTGCCTCCAGTTTTTTAGCATCCGTGAATTCAGTCACTGGAATATCTTTCAAATAGCCATTGGGGTCGTACACCTTTTCAGGTAGGACAGAAAACGTACTGGCCGTTTTTTCTTCTCCACTGAAAAATCGCTTATCGGTCACTACCGTGAAACGTTTGGGATTACTTTCATCCACTATTACATCTTTGATCAGTGTGATATGCGGGCGCAATCTTACCGCAGAAACATCAGGGTTAAGCACCGCTTTTAGCGTAAAAGCATAATCATGCCCCGTCACGGGACTACCATCTTCCCAGACAGCTTCTTCATGAATCTCGTACTGATAATTAGTTCCACCAGCGTAAGGTCCATCTGTAATAAACTCGACTGTAGGTCGAGCCTTCGCCAATTGAGGAATTAGTTCAAGACTCTCTGGGTCCAGTGCTAGTAAATAGGAAAAGATTTGAAAATTTAACTGATTAGCATAGCTAGTTGTAGTAGTCAAAGGGTTCAATATATCCGGCTCAGCCTCCAAGCGAAGAACGACTTCATTATTCGTTCTTTCACAAGTGGCCAAAACCCCTAAGTCTTCAGACTCCTTGGGTTCTGTTTTGCAACTGGCCAGGCAGATGCAGACTGCCAAAAAGCCAATAAAAGCTATTCGTATGTGATTCATGGGTTAATATTTTAGGATATGATTAAGCTAGCTCCCTTTTATTGGGCGACCAGTTCTTCCATAATCTGGAAGGCACCAAGGCGGAAACCAGGTCGAATGGCATTAGCTTGCGCATCGAATCGGCGATGAAAAGCCAATCTTTCCAAGGGGGCAAATAAGAAAATAACAGGTTGTTCATCATATAGAATTTCCTGTAGTTCTAAAAACAGTTTCTTGCGTTCATTCTGATTCGTATTGAGTCTTAATTCATCAATTAGCGCATCAGCCCGTGGGTTACTAAATCGCATTCGATTGAGTCCATTGGGGTGATCGCTTTCTGTATGCCAGATGGCTTTGGGATCCTCTTCGGGTTCATGTCCTGGCGACAAGGCCCCACCAAATAAGTCAAAGTTTCGCTTACGAAGATTATCGACCATTACGTTTCGTTCTACCGAATTGATATTGACATCTACACCGATTCTTTTGGCTTGCTCTTTGAAATAGAGTGTCATATTGCCGCCAAAAGTACTGGCTTGGTATTCCAGATAAGTAAGGGTAAAATCTTCCCGCTTTCCATCTATTTCTCGATCAAGTATACCATTGCCATCCGAATCCTCCCAACCCGCTTCAGCCAATAGCGCTTTGGCTTTCTCGATATCGTATTCTATCAGTTTCAAATCCTGGTGATAGATGGGCTTTTTAGGGTGAAAAGGGCCTACGATCGGCTCGGCATAGCCGTAGTACAATTTTTCGATAATCTCACTTACATTGACAATATGTGCCAGAGCCCTTCTTGTGCGTTTATCACTCAAGAAAGGAGATTGGTTGTTCATACCAATAAAGTAGAACTGGAAGGTTGAAGGCGTATGCAAGCTATAATAGTCTTGTATCGATTCATCCTTTTGTAGTTCTGAGAAGGCCTTGGAATCCAATCGACCTGCTACGTCTAAAGATTCATCTTTTAAAGCAGAGATGGTTGTATTCTGATCTTTGACCACTTGAAAGATAAGCCGGTCGGGGTAAGCTTTCAAACTAGGAAAAGCTTCTTCCATTCCTTCTCCCCACCAATTTTCTTTTTTGACCAACTCTGTTTTTTGTCCCGTTTCAAAAGATACCAGTTTATAAGGCCCGCACCCAATAACGCCTGCTGGTTCGAGCGTATGCAAGGGCGAGGAAAATACATCAGCAAACTTTGTCAGGTTTTCATTACTTTCCGCTAGCTGCTTAGCCTTGTCTGGATCGGTTAAATCCTCCAAAGCAATATCACTCATCAAGCCTTCAGCATCATATACCGCTGCCGGCATCACAGGAAGGCTACTGAGTCCCAACTCCTGCAACATGTAAGGCTTTTGCGTGGTAATAGTAAACACTTTAGGATTGGCTTCATCCACTTCTACCCCAGCGATAAAGTCGAAATAGGAACGCAGGTGAGCTGCGCGAACAAGCGGATTGAACAGGGCTTTTAGGGTAAAAACCATATCATGCCCAGTAACTGGTGTCCCGTCATCCCAACTGGCTGCTCCATGGATCGTAAAAGTGTAGGAAAGATTACCGGCATTGGGCCCCGATGTGATTTCCTTTACCACTGGCTTACTTTTAGCCAGTTGCGGAATGGGCTCCAAAGTAACCGGATCATAAGTCATGAGATAAGGAAATATATATTCGAATACCATCCGACTTTGAGAATCCGTATACAAGATGGGATTGAAGGTTCTCGGGTCAATAGGCATCCTTACCCTTACTACATTATCTTTTTGCTTGAAAACTACTGTCGATCGCGTATCTGTAGATTCCTTCTCTGATTTGCAGGTGCTCAGCGAAGCAACAAGGAATAACAATATTGGAATGAGCAAGTAGTTTGTTAGCTTGTATTTCATACTGGAGGGCTTTTACATTTAACCACTAGTTTTTCTTGCTAGTGAGGGTTAGGGAATGAATTAGAAATAAAAATGGCTACTCACTTACCTCGATATCTTCGGCTAAGCTTTAATCTCTCCAATGAAGATTTCTCCATCATCACCTAGAAGCAAGCGCTAAATTTCCCCAAAAATATCAAAAAGGATAAAATTAAAGCATTTGATAAGGAATCAAAAAATAATCCTTCTCTGACAATTTTTGTGGTCAACTCAAAACGAAGATTATAAGCGAATGATAATGAGTGTTGATCAAGGCTTTTAGTTGACTAGCGCACAAAATTTGTCAGAGAACCAAAATAATACGGCTACAACTTGGCTGTACTACTGCCCTATCTTGTGATTTCAATGCCTTAAAACCCCAAATAGTTAGTCATAGGCCATCTCAATTCCACTTGGTTCACCCTTACACAAGCGCTTAAAATCCCGTATCTTATAATCGCAGGTAAATCATATATTCCTCAATCCCCCCTTGCCACCTATCAAAATAATCCCTAACTTGAAGGAACCGAACAAGCGCTTACCACTACGATTTCCACATGTAATTTACCATTTTAAACCAAATAAACCTGTTATGGCCACCAATAACACACTTCGGTATACGGATCAAGAACTAGCAGTATTTAAAGAAATCATTGATACCAAGCTACTTCAAGCCAAAACTCAATTGGAACAAATGCAGGGCCAAATTGTGGAAGCCACACAGGATTCTAGTGATGCCCACGGTGCCGATTGGATGGATGATAGCAGTATGAACGCAGAACTGGATATGCTCAATAATATGGCTATCCGGCAAAGAAAATATATCAAGGAACTTGAAAATGCAGCTATCAGAATCAAGAATAAGATTTACGGTATTTGTATGATTACTGGTGAATTGATTGACAAACGTCGACTAACCGCTGTGCCCACCACCACCAAAAGCTTGGCAGCTAAGACCGCCATCAGCACCATGAAATCACATCGTCGAGCGGTTACTTCTTCTAGAAAAAAGAAGCGGAATATTATCACGAAAACGCTAAATAAAAATCGCGCAAAAATCAAAAAACCTGCGCTGCCTTTAGAAGAGGAAGGAGGTTTGCTTTTTGACATCACTCCACCACCGGCCTTAGAAGAAATCCCAATGGATCAACGTCCTAAGCCTGAAGAATTGGAATGAATAAGACTGATCATCAAGCAAAAACACCAGTGGAGTTGATCAAAAGGATCTTTGATCGATGGTATTGCTATTTCCCGAGTCTAGCCAAACCCGATTTTGCTTGTTGATGAAGTCCGGTTTTGTATTCTTCTGGTGCCATTGACAAACACTGCTTAAAGTATTGCCTAGCCGATTCTTTTTGTTTGAGATGTTCGTAGATTAATCCTATTTGCAATGCAGCATTACAGGCAAAAAAGTAGGTTTCATTTTCTCCTTTTTCAATGGTTGTCTGGTACTGCTTGATCGCCTTGTCCCAGTGTTCGAGTCCGTGCAGGATTCGTCCTAAGCGGTAAGTATATTCTAATTGATATTTTTTATCTGAAAATACATCAGGCGAATTGTGCTTCATCAATTTGAAAGCACGTTGGTAATAAGCGCCATCAAATAACAAACGAGCCTCCACCAAAAATGCAGGGGGTTGCTGTCCTGATTCGGCTTCTTTGAGGGCATTTTTATCGCCTCCGGCTATGGCATCTCCATTATTGACACAAGCTTTCATATATCCTTTATACTCGGCAGTCTGCCCGTTGATAAGGTGTTGCCAGGCCAGTTTTTGATAAGCTTCCTTCACATAATAGGGTGCTTTATTTTTAGCCAAAAACTGTTGGAAGAAAGGTCCTGCATCTGTATCTAGGCGCCGAAGCTTGGCTAGGCCCAGCATATAATTTAGGTAAGGGAAGTCAATCTGACCGGCTTCTCCCTTGAAGCTTCCTAGCAATGAGATAGCCTCATCATTGTGTCCACTTCGCATTGCTATATTACTCATGATAAAGCAATGCAAGGGGTTCTTTTGTGGATTTAGGCCCGATGAACGAATTACCTCCCAAGCTTTTTCCTCCTCTTTGGCCAAGTGCATGAGCAAATAAGCATACATACTTCTGGCCTCTGTCTCAAACAAAAACTCATTTTTAGCGGCATAATTGACCACTTGCTCCAGTTCTTGCTTCCCTTGTTTAATGGTTCCGTTGAGGCTGGTTAGTAGCTTTACACCCCATTGATAATTTTCGGGAATCGTCCCCACCATAGCATGCAAAATGCCGAGGTCTTTTAGGTTAGGCAAGAAGTTGGGAAACCGCGTTCGGTTTTTTTCTAGTAGGCGATTGGCTCGATTGATATCCATAAAACCATTCAATTGCTCTCCGAAACGCAATCGAATCAAAGCCCATTGCAGGTATATTTCTGCTTGAATATAGAGATAGTAAGGAGATTGAGAATCTCCAGCCGATACCTTTTCGATTCGAAAGGCTCGTTTATCTTTTAATTTACGAAAGGTCTGCTTATCACCATTGATATAGAGGTAGAAAAAGTCGATATAGTTTTCGAGGTGATAAACAACCAGGTTGTCTGGAGATTCTAATTTGAGTTTAGCCAGTCCAGCATACGCCTTGGAGAATTGTAGTTGCGTAATATCCTGGTAGATTTTTTTGCACAGCGCGTCGTACTCAAAGTAACCTTCGGCGTGTAGCAAAAGCGGAGATAAGGCTAAATAGAAGATAAGTAGCGTTCGTGTAATCATGGGACGGTTTATTGGGCAAAACGCCTACATCAGGCTATTAATAGCAAGAGGTTGACGACCGCAATCATCAACCTCTTGAACTTGCTTTTTCTATAACAACTATTCAGCGGCTACTGTTTCCCCCTTCACTTCAGAGACGATCTGCTGATCCACTAAAATACGGCCACAATGCTCACAAGCCACAATTTTCTTACGCTGACCAATCTCTAGTTGCAGTTGAGGTGGAATCTTATTGAAGCAGCCTCCGCAAGAATTTCGTTCTACAGAAACCACAGAAAGTCCGTTGCGGTATGAAGTTCGAATCTTGTCATAGGCTTTCATCAATCGATCTTCGATTGTTTTGCGAGCCTTTTCCGATTCTTTCTTCAATTTGTCCTCTTCTTTCTCTGTCTTTTCGATAATTTTCTCCAATTCTACTTTCTTCACTTCAAGGTCTTTCTTCTTCCCGTCTAATCTTTCACTCGTAGCCCCAAGCGTTTCCTGCTTCTTTTCCAGTTCCACTCTTGACTGTCTCAATTTCTTGTCAGCCAATTGTATATCTAGTCGTTGTAGTTCAATTTCTTTTGTTAATGCATCGAATTCTCTATTATTCTTTACATTATCCATTTGCGTCTGGTAACGTTCAATGAGCGTCTCTGCCTCTTTCTGTTTGGCAGTATGTCGTCCCATTTCTCCCTCTAGTTCTTGAATTTGACCTTCCAGGCGTCCGATTCGAGTTTCCAAACCGGCAATTTCATCCTCTAAGTCACTTACTTCCATAGGAAGCTCCCCTTTCATGATTTGTATTTCATCGATTTTGGAGTCTACCATTTGGAGTACAAACAAATTTGTCAGCTTTTCAGCTATTGTCAATTCCGCCATTTACGTTTAATTTAAATCTTTTGCTTGGATAAATAAATCAATTAGCACCAATAATGGACCGGATTAGTGCGCACGGCCGTGCAACGAACCGCAAAATTACTAAATTTATCTGATATTATATCAGCTAACAAATCAATTGTAAATTGCTCACTTTCAAAGTGTCCGATATCTGCGATGATAATGTTTTGATCTGCGTCGAAAAATTCGTGGTATTTATAATCTGCTGTGATAAAAATATCCGCTTTGCGGCGGATCGCTTGTCGCAACAAAAAACCACCTGCTCCACCACAAAGGGCCACTTTTTTTATGGCCTGCCCTCGAAGTCCTGTATGTCTAATGCAGTCCACCTTCATCCGCTCTTTCAAGTAGGCCAAAAAGGCTTGTTCCTCCATAGGTTCGGGCAAATCTCCATATAGTCCAGCACCAACATTGGTCGCTTTATTTTCAATTTCGGTAATGCTGCTATGTGCTTCCGCTGCTCGCAACAAACCCACAACTTTGGCCTGGAGGCCTAGCTCAAACTGTCCTTCCAATCGGTGCCCTTGTTGATGCAGTGCAATGACACCCACCGCTTTCAGTTCGTCGTACAATTGAGCCGCTCTTTCATCAAAGGTATACGCAATAAAACCCTTTAAGATTGCTTTGGGGGCCAAAATTTGGGTATTTAGCAATCCTAATTGCTGGCCAATCCGATCATTTACCCCCTTATTATAAACATTATCAAGGTTGGTATGGATCGCATAAATAGCGATATTGTTTTGGATCGCCTTGATAATAACCCGTTCTACGTAGTTGCGGCCCGTGATTTTCTTCAGGCCTTTAAACACGATCGGATGATGAGCCACCACCAAATTACAACCGGTCTCGATGGCTTCCTCAATCACTGCCTCCGTCGAATCCAGGCAGGTCAGCACACCTTTCACTTCCGCTTCCTTATCTCCAACAATCAAACCTGCGTTGTCATAGCTTTCCTGGTAAGCTGACGGTGCGATCCGCTCTAGCTCCTGAATAACTTCTTTTACTTTAATCATAGATTTGTACTTAGTCTCTCAATTTCTGTCTCCAGTAATTGGCTTAAAGTTTCTGTTTCTGTTAGGGCATTTTTATACAGCTGCAATATATAGCTATCAGTACGCATCGCCCAATAAAAGATGGGAGGGATCGATGTATCGGCGAGCATCGCTTCATAATCCGCAAAATAGTATCCTCTGTTCTTAAGGCGTACATACTTCAATGCAAAAGGTTTGATATAATTTTTGAAATGCTCGCGATGCAATATTTCGTTATCTACAATCCACTCTTGCGAAATATCATAGTAGGTTAATAATTTCAAGCGAAGCGAATCATTTGAAACAATCTCCAATCCTCTGGATTTCAACATTTCGTAAGGCGCAGTATTGGTTACGAAGGTAGTCGTCCCCATAAGATATGGCAAAGCGCCTAACAGGGTATCACTGACGGGGCTTTGCTGCTCCAGGTGATCGATTAAATAGCGATGCAATTGTTGTCGTCCCTCGTGTCCAAAGATATTGGTCTCAATATCTTTGCGGTCCTTCAGGACTCCTTCTTTTAATCCCTTCAATGTCTCCAATTCAATCTTAACCTGGGTCCGACTTTCATTCCAATTGTTGAAGGCAATAGCCAAATTAATACCCACAAACAGGAGAAAAATCTCTCCTAGGGCATAGGTCCAGTTGACACTTTGGAAAAGACCAGTACAGCTCGCCACGAAGCGTTTGAAGAAATTCCTTTTTTGGGTCATACCACATCATTGAAACGAATACTAAAGAAAGGAATATTTTTCAAATTGTCCACTATTTCTCTGCCTGGAAGATCGGCTTTGTATTTTCCGGTTCGCTTTTTTTTGTAAAGTGGAACAAATTGCTTTAACTTTGCGTTTCCAAATTAGGAATAGGACGCTATTTCTACCCGGTCCCATAGCTCAGTTGGTTAGTAGCACCTGACTCATAATCAGGGGGTCCTTGGTTCGAGTCCAAGTGGGACCACTCACAACAAAAGCCATAATTTACTGAATTACAGTATTTTATGGCTTTTTTAATTCATAATCAATCAGTTACGAGCTTCTTTTTAGCCTGTTTTCTCGCCTTACCGTTCCATAACTACGCTTAATTTCCCAGATTTTTTCTTAGATTGTTCTAGGTTTTTCTCAATTTTCTAAGTTTTTGCTACTATGACTGTAAAAGCCGTTCTCTGGACCTACGAACCCAAGAAAAATGGGACTTGCAATATTAAAATCTACGCCAATGTTGATGGCCGTAAGAAGTACTTCAAGACTAAACTATCGGTCTTGCCTGAACACTTCGATGACAAAAAAGGGATCGTAAAGAAATCTCATCCTTCTCACCTAGGCTACAATGCCATTCTTCGGAGTCAAATGCTAAAGCTGGAGGATCACCTGCTAGGTGGTGGCGCACTACATGGCATCGAGAAAAAGAAAGCGGTTAGTTACCTTGCTTACTTAGAGAATTTTATCCGCGATACGGAAAATGGACTCACAGGCATTGAGATGTCTACTTGCAAGTCTTATAAATCTACCCTCAAACGTTTGAGGCAGTACTGCGAACAAAACGCGCTGCCAGATCTGCATTTCAAAGATATTGACCTCACTTTCTACGATAATTTCAAACGGTTCTTGATTGAAGGGGGGCTTAGCCGTACGCCTGGCTTTAATAAACACGTCAAGATTCTAAAGGCTAGTATGCGCCTGGCTATGGATAAGGGCCTGCACAATAACACTGCGTTTCTACACAAGCTGTTCAAGAAGATTCCGGTCAAAACGAATAAAATTTATCTCAGTGAGGCGGAAATTGCTAAGCTAGAAGCGCTTGATCTTTCTACTAATAAGAGCCTCGGCCTTGAAAAGGATCGATTTTTACTAAGTTTTTATTTTTTGACTCGCTATAGTGATAGTATCAGACTCCGACGCAAAGACTTTTTCGAAAAGAATGGAAAACAGTACTTGCGCTACTTCCAGCAAAAGACAAATAAAGAATGTGTGGTTCCTGCTAAAGATGCGGCCTGGGCTATTCTAGAAAAATGGAATTTTGATTTATCTGGTGACACGAATCAGGAGGCGAATCGCAAGTTGAAGACAATCTGTGCTATGGCAGGTATTGATACGCATGTGGAAGAAGGGGATCGATCGGGACCAAAGTGGATGTTCGTCACTACTCACACGGCGCGCCGCAGTGCGGCCACTCATCTTGCCCTTCATGGTGTGAATCTAAAGATCATCGCTGATTTAGGGGGATGGGAGAAAGTGGAGACCCTTCGGACGTATTTGAGGTCTTCTGGACTGGATAGTGCTGAGGTGGCCAAGGATTTGAAGTTTTTTAATTAGGGCTTCACAAATTGCATATCGCAATATGCGATTTGTAAATAAATCGGGTTTATTAATAAAGGATTTTTGTGTATATTGCATATCGCGATATGCAATATACATCATATGAGTAATCAAAAACTATATATGAAGCCACAAGATTTGGTGGTCTTATTGAAGATAATTTCTTGTGGATCTAAGGAATGGTTCCATCATACTTTGGCCGAAAGTCTTTCGATTAGTCAATCTGAGGTCAGTGCTTCGTTGAATCGTTCAAAGTATTCTGGTTTGATTGATTCCAGCAAACGACTTGTAAATAGACTCAGTTTACTTGATTTTATAGAATATGGCGTCAAGTATGTATTTCCTCAGCACCCTGGACAGCTTGTGAGAGGTATTCCCACCGCGCATTCTGCTGAGCCATTAAGTTCCGAAATCCAGAGTGATGAAAAGTTCGTGTGGCCTTACTACAAAGGTAATACTAGAGGACAGGCAATCATTCCGCTTTATAGCAGTGTTCCAGAAGCGATTCAGAGAGATAAAACGCTTTATGAGTTATTAGCTTTGGTCGATGCCGTAAGGGTTGGTAAGGTGAGGGAGCAGAAGATAGCAATGGAGTTTCTAAGAAAAATAATTCAGAATGCCGAACAAGCAGTCTATAAATCTTAAGGCAGTAGAAAAAGTGGCCCTCGCGTTGGAAGAGCTTAACGAAGAGGTGATTTATATTGGAGGCGCAATAGTGGGTTTGTATGTCACAGATATAGGTGCTGAAGAACCTAGACCGACAAAAGATATTGATGTTTCTGTACAGATTAGCACTTATCCTGAAATGGTTCAGCTTAGTGAGAAGTTAGCTACTAAGCATATCCATCCTGCTCCAATGGAAGAAATATTGTATCGATACCAGTATGAAGATATTCTAATTGACTTCATCCCTTATGATACAAACGAACGAAGAAAGTTAATCATTGAAAAACTTGAAGCTATAAGGAATCTTTAAATTCAGGAGAACTGTTTCTGGTTATCAAATATCGGCACCTTCTTTTAGAGAATACAGGTAAGATAATTATGGCATCTTGCAATTGACTTAAAAGGAAAGGGCGGTGTATTAAATGTAATGCTATCGTTCAAAATTAAATTGCCAAAAGAACCATAGAATCACTAAGTAATGCCATTCATCCATTAAAAAAAGGGCAATGAATTTTGTGTTAACCTACTGACTCTCGTATCTAAATCACTACATGCTCATTCATTGGCAGGCTACTGGAAGTCGTTTAAGCTCGACTTTAGCAGTTTATGAATCAGCATGGTTCCTATTTCCTGACTTCATTTAGCTGTGAGGTTCTAACAGGTAAGGGAGTACATTTTTTGTATTCGTCTACTGACATTTTTCACCTCCCCAAACAAATGCATGTTTTAACCTCTCCAGCTAA
>Ga0070727_10002762_pt1 | contig 16521 bp, 12 predicted proteins | sample tdAd472_FD_66722 | JGI IMG/M metagenome (GOLD analysis project Ga0070727, IMG submission 66722) | Marine sediment microbial communities from the Atlantic coast under amendment with organic carbon and nitrate - tdAd47.2 | ecosystem: Environmental > Aquatic > Marine > Coastal > Sediment | place...
GCCTGTGCCCGGTTCTGTGAACTGCTGGGACTGGCCTGCTTTGGCAGCCGCACCTACGAAGCTGACGATATTATCGGGACGCTGGCCAGCCGCATCCGCGCTGATGCCGACCTGGCCGACGAGCCCATTCAAATCCTCACCAAGGACAAGGACCTCGCCCAGTTATTGAAGGATGACGACGACTGTCTGTGGGATTATCACAGGAATACGCGGCGTAACGCGGCACAGATAAGACTGGATTTCGGTATAGCGCCGGAACAGATTCCCGACTACCTGGGTCTGGTAGGCGATGCAGTGGATCGCATCAGTGGCGTACCCGGCCTGGGACCGGTAAAGGGTAGAGCACTGCTGCAGGAATATCCCGATCTGGACGGCATTTACGCCAACCTTCACCAGGTGGGCAGCCTCTCGCTTCGTGGCGCCAGCAAGCTGGCGGAACTGCTTGGCACCCACAGAGAACTGGCCTATCTCAGCAAGCGCCTGGCCACGATAGTCGATGACGTTGCGGACGAGACCGAACCGTTCTCCATGGCCCCGCTGCAGCAGCTGCGCAGACGCCCGGCAGATCTCGCCGGCCTGTCGGATTTTCTGCTGGCATGTAAATTTACCACGGGATATTGCGACAGCATGGTCAAGGCAGTCCAGCGACTTGAACCACCCGGTGATTGAACACATGACCCTGCGCATCGTGGCTGACGCCGACATACTTTCCGTCGAAACCGGGTTTCGGGAACTGGGTGAACTGGCACTGGTTCCTGGCCGGGAAATAAGCCGGGATGTGTTGCACCAGGCAGATGTCCTGCTGGTGCGTTCGATAACCCGGGTTGATGCGGCACTGTTGCAGGGAACTTCTGTCAGGCTGGTAGGAACGGCTACCAGCGGGACCGACCACGTGGACACCGGGTACCTGCAGCAGCAGGGGATCCAGTTCTGTGATGCCAGGGGTAGTAATGCCAACGCCGTTGCCGATTATTGTTATACGGCACTGGCACAACTGTTTGCCAGGCGTAAGGTTGATCCCGGCGCGTTAACTTTCGCCATTATCGGTGCAGGCCGGGTTGGTGGGCTGTTTATACGCAGACTGAGAGCACATGGTATCCAGTGTGTTGCACATGACCCTTTTCTGGGCGAATCGGCAATCGATTCATTGATACAGATCGGTGTGAGGATGGTGGATCTCGAAACCGCCCTGGCTGCCGACGTAGTGAGCTTACACGTCCCGCTGACAACTTCGGGCCCTCATCCCACTTACCACATGCTTGGCGCAGACCGGCTTGAACTATTGTCTACCGGCGGTATTCTGGTTAATACCTCACGAGGGGCGGTAGTCAGTAACAATGATCTGCGGCAGGTTCTCGCCACCCGCCGGGATCTTTCCGTGGTACTTGATGTCTGGGAAAACGAGCCCGCCATCGATACCGGGTTGCTGGACCGGGTGACGGTGGCCACTCCCCATATCGCCGGCTATTCCATCGAGGCCAAGCTGGACGCAACAGCCATGCTGAGGCGGCAGGTGTGCGAGTTTTTCGCCCTGGAAGCAGATGATGACCGGGCCTGGCAAGGGCCGTCTGCCGGCTCCACTGAATCAGTGATGACGGGGCAGGCAGAGCCGGACGATTATTTCTGCGGCGCGATACTTTCGCGGTTTTTTCCGATCATGGACCTGGACCACGAGTTCCGCGCCGGGTTCGGAGCTGACGACATTGATGCGTCCCGGGTTTTTGACCGGTTACGGCGACACCTGGTGGGGCGACATGAATTCCGGCGCTGCAGGTTGACGACCACAGCCGATCTTTCCCGGCAGCAGCAGGACTATCTGCGCCACCTGGGATTTGCCTTCGGTCCGTCGCGGTCCTGATCGTCCCGTGACCCGTCTTACCCCACGTTGGCCAGCCGCTGCTGGCGTCGATGCAGGAAATGGCCGATTTTTTCGACGGCTTTCTCCAGCACGTCCGGGGGTGGCAGGAAAACCAGGCGGAAATGTTGACGGTCGGTGATATTGAAGGCACTACCCTGTACCAGCAGGATCTTTTCCTCATCCAGGAGCTCCAGGATCAGGCGGGTGTCGTCGGCAATGGGGAATTCATCAGGATCGAGACGGGGAAACATGTAGATAGCGCCTCGCGGTTTGACACAGCTGATGCCCGGTATGCGGGTCAGCAGTTCCCATGCCGTGTCCCGCTGTTCACGCAGCCTGCCACCGGGAAGGATCAGTTCGTTGATGCTCTGATAACCGCCCAGCGCAGTCTGTACGGCGAACTGGCCGGGAACATTGGCGCACAGTCGCATATTGGTGAGTATATCCAGCCCCTCGATATAGCTGCTGGCACAGCCTTTGTCACCGGTCAGGATCATCCAGCCGCAGCGGAATCCGGCCAGCCTGTAAGCCTTGGAAAGGCCGTTGAAACTGACGATCAACAGATCGTCACACAGGGAAGCCAGCGGGATGAATTCGGCGTCCTCGTAAGTTATCTTGCTGTAGATTTCGTCGGCGAATACCACCAGGCCGTGCTTGCGCGCCAGGTCAAGTATCTCCAGTAAAATTTCCCGGCTGTAAACCGCCCCGGTGGGATTGTTGGGGTTGATGACCACCAGCGCCTTGGTGTTTTCGTTGATCCTGCTTTCCATGTCAGCGACGTCCGGTTGCCAGTCATTGTTCTCGTCGCACAGGTAATGGACCGGTTTTCCGCCGGACAGGCTGACAGACGCCGTCCACAGCGGATAGTCCGGGGCGGGAATAAGGACCTCGTCGCCGTTATTGAGCAGGGCCTGCATGGCCATGGTGATCAGTTCGCTGACACCATTACCCAGGTAGATATCATTGATCTCGACGTTGGCGATCTGCAGCTTCTGGCACTCCTGCATAATCGCTTTGCGCGCGGAGAACAGTCCCTTCGAATCGCTGTAACCCTGCGCATTGGGCAGATTCAGAATGACATCCTGAAGAATTTCATCCGGTGCGTCGAAACCGAAGGCGGCAGGATTGCCGATGTTGAGTTTCAGAATCCGGTGACCTTCCTCTTCCAGGCGTTTGGCTTCTTCCAGTACCGGACCACGGATGTCGTAACAGACGGCGGCCAGCTTCTGTGACTGCTTGACGGGTTTCATGTGTTTTTTTCTCAAAACGGCGTAATCCGGTTATTCTAGCGATAAAAATGCAACGGGACGAGTATCGTGGCCGAAACCGTCGCGGTGTAGGCTGAAGCAATGCCTGATTGATTGTAAAAATACCCTGGCCGGGCAGAGTTTCCTTAACCTGTTAGCCAGTTTGTCGGCAGTCCCAGTGAAACGAGGAGTGACCCGCATGACCAAGATCAACAAATCCGAACAGCAGTGGCGCCAGCAACTGGATCCCGAACAGTTCCGCGTGTGTCGGCAGAAAGGCACAGAGCCGGCTTTCAGTGGCAAGTACAACGATCACAAGGAACAGGGCAGGTACCTTTGTGCCGCCTGTGGAGAGCCGCTGTTCTCATCCGCCAACAAGTATGATTCCGGTTCCGGCTGGCCCAGTTTCTACCAGCCCGCCAACCCGGAATGCGTGGAGGAACACAATGACGACTCGCTGGGCATGAGGCGGATCGAAGTAGTCTGCAGCCGCTGTGATTCCCACCTCGGACACGTCTTTCCGGACGGACCGCCGCAGACCGGGCTGCGTTACTGCATTAACTCAGCGTCACTGGAGTTCGAAAAAAGTGACGGCGAGTGAAACCCGCCAGTCCCTGTTAACGGCATCCTGGGGTATGCCGCTGCTGCCCTGATTCTGCAACAGGGGTTTGCAGGCAAGGGTCAAGGGTGGCCAGGCTGTCCCGCAGCTGCGAGGTTGCCCTCAGGACGTTTGCAATTGATTGCGAAGGTCCTGAAGATACTGCTCCAGGCTTGACTGGGCTTCCGAGCGGTAGCGGAAGGGTCCAACCTCGCCCTGCTCCCTGGTACGGAAATACCAGAGTTCATTGCTGCTGAAAAATCGATCGGAGCGGGGTGGTGCCTTGGTGAGTGACACGTCCTGGGATCTGGTGGAATCAGGCATGTAGCGCCTCGGTTTGGTTTTTTTAATTAGGACCGGGTTGTTGCCAATAGGTTCCCGTCGGTGAGGCTATCCCCGAGTCTTAACGGGATGGCACAGAGTGCTGGCAAGGCCGTAGATTGCCTCATTTACTGCGGGCATACAAGAGCCGGCAACCATCGACCGGCACTACCCGTGGTCCACGACATCGGGGCCCAGCAGAGTTTCAGCCCGGGCCAGGTCCTCGGGCGTGTTGATATTCTGGAACAGCGGTGGTTGGGGTTCCGGCAGTGTTATGGCCAGGTTCGGATGGCTTGCAAAGAACAGCCGGGGTCCGTGTATACCCTGCCGGACAGCCTGTCGCAGTTCGTCCAGAATGTTTATCGGCCACAATGAAAACAGGGGCTGAACCTGTTCGCCGGTGCGACACCAGATCACCGTTTTTCCGGTTGATACCCGGTCTTCGCCGGCGCCAATGCCTCCTGTACCGGCCGATAGCAGTAACTCCACCAGGTTTTCCGGGAAAACCGGCACGTCGGCGGGGAAACACACCAGCAGGTCCGCCGACGCGTTAGCGTGACACCACTGCATGACGCTGAAGATGCCGGTCAGCGGACCATGCCGGGCGGTGTCGACATCCTTCACCAGGGGCAGCCCCAACTGGCGGTACGCGGGCGCTACCGAATTGACGCTGATTACCAGCGTGTCTACCTGGGGCCGGGCCCGATCGATAACATGCTGCACCATGGGCTTGCCCGCCAGTGGCAGCAGCGGCTTGTTCCTGTCATGCATTCGAGAGCCCTGGCCACCCGCCAGGATCACGCCTGCTATTCTGGTCTGGTCCTGTTGCATGGCAAACGGGGACTGCCTGGGTAGTGCCGGCACCGGTCACTGCAACCTTCCGGTTACATGTCCGTAACCGGCTGGAATCGGACAGACTCCCGCAGAGCACTTCCATAATTGATCAGAGGTTCCCTAGTATTTCATCTGGATATCGGTTGCGCCATGCTTTTGGTTGACTGATTGCTGCGGCGACACAACGCCTCCTGCGTAAAGCAGAAACTTTCACCAACCAGGCCGACGTGCCATATTGAATGTGGGGGGACGATGTGGCACAATCGCGCTCCTTGAAAACCCGGCTTTCCATTCTCTAACTTGTTGATATGCTTAGAAAAGCCGGACCACTCCAATCCAGCAACAACCGGCTGCGGGTGTCATCGGCGGATACACCCATGCTTTCGGCATGCTGTGGTGTATCGCAATGACGAGCACCGCCCACCGACTTGATTAAGGGTAACGAGGTTTATAGATGGAAATTTCCGTAGAAGCCACCACCGATCTGGAACGAAAGATGACCATTGCTGTTCCTTCCGAAGAAGTTGATTCGGCGGTGAATGCACGGTTACAGGAAGCCGCGGCTAACATCAGGCTGAACGGATTCCGCAAGGGCAAGGTGCCTCTCAAGGTCGTCAAGAGCAAGTTTGGCAAGGGCGTGCGTCAGGAAGTGATCGGGGAATTGATGAACCGCACCTATTATGAGGCGCTTTCTGAAAAGAAAATCCGGCCGGCGGGGCAGCCTCAGATTGAAACCAATGAAATCGACGAAGGCAAGGACCTGGAGTTCACCGCCACTTTCGAGGTGTACCCGGAAATCGAACTGCCGGATTTCAGCACGGTGGCAGTGGAAAAACTCACCGCCGAGGTCACCGATGAAAATATCGACAACATGATAGAAACCCTGCGGGAGCAGCGCCAGACCTGGCAGGAAGCGGATCGCGAAGCTGCCGATGGCGACATGGTGAACATCGATTACGTGGGCCGCCGTGACGGTGACGAGTTCCAGGGCGGCAGTGCCTCCGGCAGTAACCTGGTGCTGGGTTCAAAACGCATGATCGCGGGCTTTGAAGAAGGCCTGGTGGGTGCGGGGGCGGGGGACAGCGTCACGCTCCAGCTCACCTTCCCGGAGAACTACCACAACAAGGACCTGGCAGGGCAGCAGACCGAGTTCGAAGTCAAGGTCAACTCGGTATCCGAGCAGGTAAAGCCGGAACTGGATGATGAGTTTTTCGCCAGTTTCGGCGTCGAGGAAGGTGGCATCGAGGCCTTTCGCCAGGAGGTGAAGGAAAACATGGAGCGCGAGATGCGCACCGCCAGCCGGAACAAGGTCAAGAACCGGGTTCTGGATGGCCTGCTTGAGCAGTGTGAAGTGCAGGTTCCCCAGTCCCTGGTGGAAGCCGAGATCGGCAACCTGAGAGAACAGGCCATGCAGCGGATGGGCGCCGGTGCCGGCCAGAAAATGGATCCGGGTATGCTGCCGGATGAATTGTTCACGGAACAGGCCCGACGACGTGTTGCCAGCGGCCTGCTGCTGGGCGAGGTCATTAACACGCACAACCTGACCGCAGACCCGGCTAAAGTCCGGGAAGCCGTGGAGGAAGTCGCCTCGACCTACGAAACTCCGGAAGACGTGGTCAACTGGTATTACGGCAATGAAGAGCAGCTGGCTGCCATCGAAAACTCGGTGCTTGAAGATCAGGCTTTTGAGTACATTCTGGAGCATGCTGATGTCGCCGAAAAGCAGGTGAGCTACGAGGAGGTCATCAAGACGGAAACGTCGGAACAGTCTGCGCAGCCTGCCGGGAATTCCCGGTCCGCCGGGGACTCGGACGATGCCGAGGGCTCTGCTGCCGCTGAGGGCTCTCAATCCGCTGAAGGCTCTGGTTCCGCTGAAGGCTCTCAATCCGCTGAAGGCTCTTCGGATCAACCGCAGTCGGAACAGGCCGATAACTCCAGGGACGGCGCAGCGTAACCCCGGGCCGGCCAGCGGTCCCGGTGACCGCCGATGCCGCTGGAAACGGCGCACACACAGGCCTTCAGACTGCCATAGCGTGACGCAGTCGAGGCAAAATCCACTCCCCGATCGCGGGCTTCCGTTTATAATGGCAGTCCCTATTTGCCGCAGGAAAATTTCGTCAATGGCACAAGAAGACAGTTCAATCGTTGCAAGCCTGGTTCCAATCGTTGTCGAGCAGACGGCTCGCGGAGAAAGATCTTACGATATCTTCTCCAGGTTATTGAAAGATAGAGTAATTTTTCTCACCGGACCGGTCGAGGATCAGATGGCGAACCTGATCGTGGCGCAGCTCCTGTTCTGTGAATCGGAAAATCCCGACAAGGATATCAGCCTGTATATCAACTCACCGGGTGGCTCGGTGACTGCCGGGCTGTCTATATATGACACCATGCAGTTCATCAAGCCGGACGTCAGCACCATGTGTATCGGCCAGGCTGCCAGCATGGGGGCGCTGCTGCTGGCCGGCGGCAAGCAGGGCAAGCGATTCGCACTGCCTCATTCCAGGATGATGATTCATCAGCCCAGTGGCGGAGCCCAGGGACAGGCGTCGGATATTGAAATTCAGGCCAGGGAAATCATCAAGCTGCGCCTGAGGCTGAATGAAATAATGGCCTACCACACCGGTCAGGATATAGAAGTTGTTGCCAGGGATACCGAGCGGGATAACTTTATGGGCGCCGAAGAAGGTGTTTCCTACGGCCTGGTGGATAAAGTAATCGAAAGAAGGGTAGATAAAAAAGAAGAAAGCGGAGATGATAAGTAGACATTTTTCGGGCTCGGGACTTGCATTTCGGCGCGATAGGCTGCATGTTTTCAGGGATGTTTCCAAAGATTATTCCCCAGGTGTCCAGCGCGACGGTCTGTGAGCCGTGTGCTGCCGCCCCGCGTATTAGTAGGTATTGGGCAGGTATTGGTAGACAGCAGCCCGACGGTCTGCTTGCTCGAAACAGAAGTTGCTGGCATGAGGTAGATAGAGATGTCCGATGATCATTACAACAAAGGAGACGACAGCGGCAAGCTGTTGTACTGCTCCTTCTGTGGCAAGAGCCAGCATGAGGTTCGCAAGCTAATTGCCGGGCCGTCAGTTTTCGTCTGTGATGAGTGCGTTGATCTTTGCAACGATATCATTCGCGAGGAAATCCAGGAAAAGGACGCCGAGTCCGGTGGGCGCAAGCTGCCGATCCCGGAAGAAATCAAGAACACCCTGGACGAATACGTTATCGGCCAGGAGCGGGCCAAGAAAGTTCTGTCGGTGGCTGTCTATAACCACTACAAGCGGCTTAACTACGACAAGGGCAGTGCCGACGTCGAACTGGGCAAAAGCAACATCCTCATGATCGGTCCCACCGGCACCGGTAAAACGCTGCTGGCCGAGACTCTGGCGAGGCTGCTGGATGTCCCGTTCACCATTGCCGATGCCACGACGCTGACCGAGGCGGGCTACGTCGGCGAGGATGTCGAGAACATTATTCAGAAGCTGTTGCAGAAGTGCGACTACGACGTGGAAAAAGCGCAGATCGGCATCGTCTATATAGATGAAATCGACAAGATTTCGCGCAAGTCCGACAACCCGTCCATTACCCGCGATGTATCAGGCGAGGGGGTGCAGCAGGCCCTGTTGAAACTCATCGAGGGCACGGTGGCTTCGGTTCCTCCCCAGGGCGGGCGGAAACATCCACAGCAGGAATTTCTGCAGGTGGACACATCAAATATTCTGTTCATTTGCGGCGGAGCCTTTGCCGGTCTGGATAAAATCATCCGCGACCGGTCAGACAAGAGCGGTATCGGCTTTACCGCCCAGGTAAGGAACAAGGAAAGCGAGGATCAGGTTGGGGAAACCCTGCGCGACGTGGAACCGGAAGACCTGGTGAAGTACGGTCTTATTCCTGAATTCGTCGGACGTCTGCCGATGATCGCCACGCTGGATGAACTGGACCTTGATGCCCTGGTACGTATCATTCGCGAACCAAAGCACTCGCTTACCCGGCAATACGCCAAGCTGTTCGAGATGGAGGGCGTGGAGATCCAGTTCCGGGAAGACGCGCTGCGGGCCATAGCTGCCAAAGCCCAGGATAGAAAAACCGGCGCACGCGGCTTACGTTCCATCATGGAGGGCGTGTTACTGGACACCATGTACCGCATTCCTTCCGAGAAAAAAGTCAGCAAGGTCATTATCGATGCGGCAGTCATAGCCGGTGAATCAGAGCCCTTGCTGATGTACGAAAACCTGGAACAGGAAGACACGCCGCGGCAGGCCGTTGACGAGTGAGCCCGGCCGCGTCAGCTTGAATTATCCTACTTCGGCTCCATATCTGAAGGCATCCGGGCTGTCCGAAGACCAGGGTTTCTCAGGTTCAGGGACGGCTCCAATTTTCTAGAGAGATTTTTATGAGCCTTTCCGACGAAAGCACAGCAGAAAACACCGACGACAACGGCAATTCCTATCCGCTGCTTCCCCTGCGGGACGTTGTTGTTTACCCGCAGATTGTCCAGCCCCTGTTCGTCGGCCGCCCCAAGTCTATCAAGGCGCTGGAAAAAGCCATGGCGGCAGATAAACAGATTCTCCTGGTCGCTCAGAAAAACGGGACCGAGGACGAACCGGCCATTGATGACCTGTTTCAGATCGGCACCATCGCTTCGATTCTCCAGTTGATACGCCTCCCCGATGGCACCGTAAAGGTGCTGGTAGAGGGGCTTACCCGCGCCAGGGTCAACAATGTCGACTCCCGGAATGACTGTTTCGTTGCCGATGTCAAGGCGCTGCATCCGGAAGAACTTGGCGAGAAAGAGGCGGATGCCTTACTGCGTTCACTGCTGTCGCAATTTGATCAGTACGTGCAGCTGAGCAAGAAAATTCCACCGGAAGTCATGACATCGATTTCCAGTATCGACGAACCGGGGAGGCTGGTAGACACCATTGCCTCGCACATGTCTCTGCGACTGCAGGAAAAACAGAATCTGCTGGAACTGGCCAATCTGCAACCGCGGATTGAGCACCTGATGGCGCTGATTGAATCTGAAATCGACCTGTTTCAGGTCGAAAAGCGGATTCGTGGGCGGGTCAAGAAACAGATGGAGAAAAGCCAGCGCGAGTACTATCTCAATGAGCAGATGAAAGCCATCCAGAAGGAAATGGGTGAGCTGGATGATGTACCTAACGAAGTCGAAGACCTGAAGAAAAAGATCGACGAAGCCGGAATGCCCAAGGAAGCCAAAGAAAAAGCGATTTCCGAGCTCAACAAGCTGAAAATGATGTCGCCCATGTCATCGGAAGCGTCAGTGGTGCGGACCTATATCGACTGGATGGTCAGTATTCCCTGGAAAAAACGCAGTAAAGTGCGACTGGACCTGAACAAGGCCGAGGACATCCTGGAAAACGACCATTACGGGTTGAAAGAGGTCAAGGAACGGATCCTCGAGTACCTGGCGGTACAGAAGCGTGTCAAAAAACTGAAGGGTCCCATACTGTGCCTGGTGGGCCCCCCGGGTGTCGGCAAAACATCGCTGGGCGAGTCTATCGCCCGGGCAACCAACCGCAAATTTGTGCGGATGGCACTGGGCGGCGTCAGGGATGAAGCGGAGATTCGCGGACACCGACGTACCTATATCGGGTCGCTGCCGGGCAAGTTACTGCAGAAACTTGCCAAGGCGGGAGTTCGCAATCCGCTGTTTCTGCTGGATGAGGTAGACAAAATGGGCATGGATCATCGCGGTGATCCTGCGTCTGCGCTTCTGGAAGTGCTGGACCCCGAACAGAACCACAATTTCAACGACCACTACCTGGAAGTTGACTACGACCTGTCCGAGGTCATGTTCATCTGTACCTCGAATTCCATGAATATTCCGGGACCACTGCTTGATCGGATGGAAGTCATACGCATTCCGGGGTACACCGAGGACGAGAAGGTCAATATCGCCAGTCGCTACCTGATACCGAAGCAGAAAAAAAACAACGGGCTGAAGGAAAAGGAGCTGGTCATCGACGAAGAGCCGGTCCGCGACCTTATCCGTTATTACACCCGGGAAGCCGGAGTGCGAGGACTGGAGCGGGAAATCGCCAAGATCTGCCGCAAGGTCGTCAAGGAAAACTCCATGGATGACGGCAGCAGGCAGCTGGAGCTGACGTCGGAGATGCTGGAATCCTATTCCGGGGTTCGTAAGTACGACTACGGCAAGGCCCAGGAAGAAAACAAGGTCGGTCAGGTTAACGGTCTGGCCTGGACGTCGGTCGGCGGCGAGCTGCTGACAATTGAAGCCAGCGCCGTCGAGGGCAAGGGTAAAACCATCAAGACCGGTTCGCTGGGTGACGTGATGCAGGAATCCATCCAGGCCGCTTTCACAGTGGTCAGGAGCCGGGCCGAGGCCCTGGGTCTGGACGCCAATTTTCATGAAAAATTTGACTTGCATATTCACGTACCGGAAGGTGCGACGCCGAAGGACGGGCCCAGCGCCGGCGTTGGCATGTGTACTGCACTGGTGTCGGTGTTGACCCAGATACCAGTGCGGGCGGATGTGGCCATGACCGGAGAAATAACCCTGCGGGGCCAGGTGCTGCGCATCGGTGGACTCAAGGAGAAATTGCTGGCAGCCCATCGCGGTAACATCAAGACCGTGATAATTCCCGAGGAGAATGAAAGGGATCTCGCAGAAATACCCGATAACATCAAGGCAGACCTGGAGATAATTCCGGTGCGCTGGATCGATCAGGTTTTAGAAAAAGCATTACAGTACATGCCGACGCCGAAGCCCAAGCAGGAAGTCAAGAAAACCAAGGGTGAAACCGGCAAAGAAGAGATCGATCCCGACAAGGAAAAAAAGCCAATCAGTACCCACTGACGCAGCGTTATTTCAGGTTGACACTTGTTTCAGGCAATTGGTATAAAGGTCCGGGCTGCGCGGGTTCTAAGCCATTGGCACCTGAATTCAACAGCAAAACGGCAATACATTGGCAATACACTGATGTGGGTTAAAGCCATCAGCTCAATAAAAAGTCACAAGCTGTAAATCTGCAATAAATTACGCAAGACTGTCGGAACTGCGAAACCACATGCTACAAACCGTAACATTGATCGTAAAACAGAACGTAAAACAAATGAAAAGGGGATAACGTGAACAAATCAGAACTTATAGATGCCGTCGCTGACAGTGCAGACATTTCCAAAGCCGAGGCAGGCCGTGTCATTGATGCCATGATAGATACAATAACTGACTCGTTAAAAAAGGATGATCCAGTGGTTTTGGTAGGATTTGGAACCTTTGCTACCAAGAGTCGCGCGGCACGCACTGGTCGTAATCCCCAGACAGGCGCGCCTATCCAGATCGCGGCTGCCAAAGTCCCGAGTTTCAAGGCAGGCAAAGCCTTGAAGGATGCGGTAAATTCCTGAGTGCGTTAGGCCAGGTTTTTATTCACAGCAGAACTGAAGTCAGGTGTTCCCGACGATAGTTCGGGAACGAAGCAGTCGGGGGACTCCCGGAGTACCTCTGGACAGGTGAGACGGGGCGCATCAACTTGATGCGCCTTTTTCGTTGAGCAGGATTGTTCCAGAATACAGTTCCAGGCGCGATGTGGGCAGGGCGCCAGGCTCCGGTCCAGCTCCGGAAGGAACTGCAAGTCACCGGCGTGGCCGAACAGAGAGGCGTAACAAGAAAGATGCTGCAGGATATACGAGACAAGAGCCAGGGCGTAATTGCGAAGGTCATTATTGGATTGATCGTTGCCGTGTTCGCCTTGTGGGGTGTTGAATCCATCATCGGCGGATTCGTTGCGGCACCGTCGGTAGCCGAAGTCAATGGCGAGGAAATTACCGAGCAACAGCTGACCGCCAACACGCAGAACCTGCTGGCTTCGCTGGGTGGTAATGCGCAGAACCTGGATCAGGGCCTGTTGGAACAAATAGCCCTCAACCAGCTCATCGAGGAGATTCTGCTTCGTCAGGCGGCGGAGCGGGCGAACCTCGGGATCTCAGAGGAACGTATCGATCGCGCGATTATTCAGAATCCGAATTTCCAGATCGACGGACGGTTCGACACTGATATCGCCGTGCGCACCATTGCCGCCCAGGGTATGAACGTGCCGCTGTATCGTCAGCAGCTGAAGCAGAGCATGCTGCTGTCACAACTTGCCAATGCCTATTCTGCGACCGGATTCGTCACCGAGACTGAATTGCAGAGAATTGCAGAATTGCGCATGCAGACACGTGATTTCCGCTTTCTGTCGTTGACCCTGGGCACGCGCACCCTGGGCGAACCCATTCCGGACGAGGATATCGTTGAATACTATGAGGCCAACCAGGCTGATTTTACCGTACCCGAGCAGGTCAATGTGCAGTATGTTGAACTGAACCGGGCAGCGGTCATGGACGAGATCGAGATAGACGAGCAGGTGATCCGCGACCAGTATGACCAGGAACGGGAAGCGTTCGAAGGCGCCGCTGAGCGTCGTGCCTCGCACATCCTTTTTGAAGTTGGTGGCAATCTGTCGGAAGACGAAGCATTAGCCCAGGCGGAGGCGGCAAGACAGCGATTGGCCCAGGGAGAAGACTTTGCCGACCTGGCCCTGGAACTGTCCAGCGACGTGATTTCAGCCGAGGCGGGTGGCGACATAGGCTATTCCGATGGCACAGCCTTTCCACCGCCTATTGAAGAGGCCTTGCTGGCATTGGAGGTCGACGAGGTTTCGGAACCGGTGATCACCGAGTTCGGTGTCCACCTGGTCAAGCTGACCGAAGATGCCGTGAGTGAATTCGCCCCCTTCGAGGAAGCGGCGGAACGCATTGAAAGAGACCTCAAGGCTGCCCAGGCCGAGCAGATCTTTGCCCGTCGGCTGGAAGATCTCTCCAACCTGGCCTTTGAATCCGGAGATCTCCAGCCCATTTCCGAGCAGCTTGAACTGCCCGTCCAGGAGAGTGGTTTCTTTCCACGCAGCGGGGGTGCAGGCCTGTTCGCCAACCAGGCGGTAATCCAGGCGGCATTCTCGGACGAAGTGCTTGCCGGGGGATTCAACAGCGAACCAATCGAATTGAATGATTCCCAGGCCATCGTGCTGCGACTGCAGGAACGTCAGGAGGCGTCGGTGCGTCCGCTGGAGGAAGTGGAGTCCGAAATCGCCGTGATATTGCGTACCGAGCTGGAGCGGGAACGGGCTCGCGAACTGGGACAGCAGATCCTGGCGAACCTGGTCCAGGGTGAGGAGATCGATGACCTTCTGGCCGAAAATGATCTTGAATGGATTGAACAGACCGGCATACGCAGAGATTCGACGGCCATCAATCGGGAGATCACCGATGGCGTATTTACGTTGCCAAGCCCGGAAGAGGGTGAACCCATTTACGAAGGCATTGCGCTGAGTAACGGGACTTACGTGGTCGTGGAACTCAACGACGTACAGACCGGCGACCTGGCATCGATGCCCGAGACTGAACGACGCAATATCGAACAGTCTATCCAGTCGCAGCGCAGCCAGGGCACTTTCAGTGCCTATCTTAACAGCCTGCGCGCGGAAGCCGACATAACCACCAGCCAGTTGCCGGAAGATCCGCTGCTGTAAGGCTTCCCGCCCGCCTTGCTGATCAGTACAGTGGCTGACTCACTTATTGACTGATCGGTTAACCTGTGTCACTGGCAGTCATTAGCGCTGATTTGCCTCCTGGCCTGGCGGTGCGGGTATTTTACCGGGTCAACCCTCTTCAAGGTTGCCCATGGCGGTGATATTGAAACCGCCATCGACATACAGGATTTCCCCGGAGATTCCCGAGGCAAGATCGGAGGATAGAAACGCGCCGGCATTGCCCACTTCCTCGATGGTGGTGTTCCTGCGCAGCGGTGTCTGCCTGGCGTTATAGTCCAGCATCTTGCGAAAACTCTTGATGCCGGATGCTGCCAGGGTACGGATCGGTCCGGCGGAAATGCCGTTTACCCGGGTGCCCTCGGGGCCCAGGCTGGCGGCCATGTAGCGAACATTGGCTTCCAGGCTGGCCTTGGCCAGGCCCATGACATTGTAGTTGGGCAGGGTGCGCACGGCGCCCAGGTAGCTGAGTGTCAACAGGGAGCCATTGCGCCCTTTCATCAGTTCTCTACCTGCCTTTGCCAGCGCAACGAAGCTGTAGGAGCTGATCTCGTGGGCTGTCAGGAATCCCTGGCGGGTGGTGACATCGACGTAATTGCCGTCAAGCTCGTTGCCCGGGGCGAAGGCGAGGCAATGAACAATACCATCAAGGCCGTCCCAGTGCCCTGCCAGGTCGGAGAATAACCGGTCAATTTCGTCGTCGCTGGTGACGTCACAGGGAAAGGTCAGATTGGAATCCCAGGCCTCTGCAAACCCCTCCACGCGGCCACGAAGCTTTTCATTCTGGTAGGTCAGGGCCAGCTCGGCACCCTCGCGATGCATGGCCGTCGCAATGCCGCTGGCAATGGAGAGTTTGCTGGCAACGCCAAGTACCAAGATACGTTTTCCTGCTAAAAAGCCCATAAATTGTTTTCCTAATTGCTGTCTTTGTTGTTGCTTGAGGCTTTATCCGGCTGCTGGTGGTAGCCTGCCTGCTAGTTCAGTGTGGTTGACGTCAACACAATTTCAATGGTCTGACCAGGAAAGATCAATGCCTCGGGGTCCAGCTGATTCCAGGCCACCAGTTCCTCGACGGAAACATCGAACAGGCGTGCAATACGATCCAGGGAATCACCTCGCATCACGGAGTAATGGACCCGTCGTTCGTTTTCGCCGGTGACCAGATCGTTGGAGACCACGAAGTCGCGGGACTGCAGAATCAGTACCTGCCCCGGATGGAGCAGAGAATCCAGTGCTATATCGTTCCAGGCAGCGATATCCCGGGATCTGAGGTTGAAACGACGGGCTATGCGCCACAGGTTGTCACCGCTGCGGACCCGGTAGCTGGTGGGGACTGCAAGCCTGCTGCCGGGCCGGGAAGGCACCGGCTGGCTGTTGGCTGCAAGGCCGGAAGCGAAACCCGGTCGCGGAACGAGCAGTGCACGCCCCGCAACAATTCGTGTGCCCCTGAGATTGTTCATGCTCTGCAGCGCGCTTACCCGGGTATTGAAGCGCCTGGCGATGGATGACAGGGTATCGCCTTTGCGGATCCGGTAGCTTTCCCAGGAAACCCGCAGCGCCGGTGATTCCGTAGTCAGACCAGCGACAATCGCACGGAATTCTTCCGCCCGGGACCTGGGCAGGACAAGGTACTGGGGTGATTCGGGGTGGGTAACCCACTGCCGGTAGCCCGCGTTCAAAGTTTTCAGAAGGTCCGGTTCCATGCCCACGAGGCGGGCGGCGGCGGCGAGATCTACCTGGTATTCCAGTTCCACCACCTCCAGGTAAGGTTGATCCGGGACAATGGGCAGGGTAATACCGTAGGATTCCGCATCTGCGATCAGGCGGGCAGCGGCAAGGAGCCTGGGGATATGTCCACGTGTTTCCCGGGGCAGCCGCAATTGCCAGAAGTCCGCCGTGGCCGCTGTCTGGCCGCTGCGGCGTACCGCGCGCCGAACATTGGCGCCACCGGTATTGTAGGCGGCCAGCGCCAGCAGCCAGTTGCCGTCGAATTCCCGGTGTAACGTTTCCAGGTAGTCCAGCGCCGCCCGGGTTGACGCCAGCGGGTCCTGTCTGCCGTCGTACCACCAGTCGGTTTTCAGCCCGAAGCTCCGCGCGGTG
>Ga0070727_10002764_pt1 | contig 16511 bp, 12 predicted proteins | sample tdAd472_FD_66722 | JGI IMG/M metagenome (GOLD analysis project Ga0070727, IMG submission 66722) | Marine sediment microbial communities from the Atlantic coast under amendment with organic carbon and nitrate - tdAd47.2 | ecosystem: Environmental > Aquatic > Marine > Coastal > Sediment | place...
TCGAATCAGGGAAACATCAGACAGGGTAATTCGCTTTACCCGGTCAAGCACATCAAGATCAAGCGGATAGCCTCCGATTATCCAGGCTACCTGCCGGGGCAGGTAAAGAGGAACAGCAATAAGCCGATGCGGTATATCGTGCACGCTGATTACCGCTTCCGCGATTCCATCCACCCTGCTGTCGGCGGACGACAGCAATCTTTTCCACTGGCCAGTCAGTCGTTCGAATCCCTGCAGAGCCGTGTCGATTATCACCTCGCCGTTCATATCGACAATCATCAACATATCGACGCTTCCCAGGGATCGATCCAGAACATTCAGGCTGGCGTCAAACAGGGTTGCAACGTCACCGGAACCAAAGGTGGTTCGGAAACCAAAATCCCAGGTCAGGCTGCTGAGTATGGCAACCAGAGTTTGCGACTGCTGAGATAACGTGTAATCGAATACGCCTGCGCCCGACTCCAGATAGCTGTTGATCATCTGTTCCGTATAGACATTGTTATTTCGCACCACGAACAGATAGATTCCGGCGAGAATGGGCAGCATTAACAACAGGAGAAAAACGATCAGTCGCGAACGGAAACGACGAAACCCGTTCACCGGTACCAATGCGACCATAGTGGGCACCCCTGTCAGGCTGGCGGATTGCTGTGTATTTTCCGGTTCCCAGGTAAGGACATCAACGGTAGCGATTGCGTGTCGAGGTAGGCGCTCGCCTGATGCGGCGTTCCGGTTCAAGGTCGAGCGTGACAGATAACACCTTGGCTTCATCGGCACCAATAGCAATGTCCCTGGTAACGAACCCGGCTGTGCCCATGCGCGAGTGCCAGATTTTCACGCTGTAAGCGCCGGGCTTCAAACTGCGGAAATCAGCTATACCGTGTTTATCGGTTTTCGCCACCAACGCGGAATCTGCTACGTAAATGTAAGCCAGCATCCAATCGTGAATGTTGCAGCCTATCTCGACTATTCCGGACTTGCTGAAGGATTCATAGTGTTCCCGATTTTCGTCGGATCCATACAAGGGGATATCGAAAGTCTTTGCCGGCGAAAACGAATAGACATGATGAAGAATATCGTCACTGTTAGGAAAACTGACACGACTGCCCCTGGGCACGACAGTAACACCGGAGACAAATTCCTTATCCACCTGATCGACACTGGTTTCCACCGGAGAAACGGCAATTGACCACGTCTCTTTTGGCTGCAGCTCCACTACCGCATCGGCGAGACCTGACTCAGCCAGCAGATCTGTTATCGAAACCCGAAGTTCCTCGCTGTAACCGGGTACTGAAATCAGGCTGACTGCCAGTGCAATCAAATAGCTTGGTGAGTTCTTTATCATGGCTAAATCTGGTGAACCAGAGTAATAGAGAATTGTGAATTTTTGTAACTACCAACATCGTCCACGTCAAAGTTCTGCCACTGGTAGGCGAAATCCAGTGCCGTATCGTCGCCCCACGGAATACTCAGGCTTGTGGACCACATATCAGCATCGGCATTCATCAGATACATCAATCTCTCCTGGTCATAGGCGGGATCCAGGGCTACGGCTTTCGCATGTATAAACAGTTCCTTAACCGGTGGCACAGCACTGGAGACAATGTGTCCATGCAGATACCGGTACCCAGCACTCCAGAGCCAGCCATTCCTCAATGTATAGCTCAGGCTCCCCGACAGAGTTCTGTTCCTGTAATCCATAGGGTCGACAGGCCGGGTGATACCCGGCAGGTAGGGCAGCTCACTGAAGTCAATGGCCGGCTCATCGGTACCACGGCTTATTTCCCGGCTGAATCCGGCAGATATCTCCAGCGCCTGGTTTAATCGTTGGGATATACCGAGGCTGTAGCGAAAGAGATTCCGGTCTCGCTGCAGACCTTCAGATTCTTCCCTGCCTGCTCCGACACCCAGTGTTATCCGCGGCGTATATGCACCCATGCCGAATTTCTGCTGCAAGCTGGTGGCAATCTCCAAACTACCGTAGTCAAAGCCATGTTGTTCAAGATAACTTGAGTAGCCGGCTGATCCCGACAAGACGATGGAAGTATTGGCAAGGGGCTGGTACAGCTTTCCCGCACTGAGTGAAGCACCCAGGAACCGGCTGCCTTGAATGTCCTTATCCAGGTAGCCTCTTGGCAGGTTTTCCTCATAGCCACTGGCCACGAGTAAGTCCATAAACCCATTTCCATGAACCACGGTTGCCCCGAGAAAAGAGACAACTGAAAACGTGTACACGACGATACGGTTCAGCATAGACATTTCCTTGACGGCGGCGTATTCAGACACGTTTAACAACTACCTCTGGTTGGCGTTTCAACCATCGACGCCTGTACTTTCCAGCTGATGCAACAGTTTCTGTATCGCATAAGTTTCACTATTACTCAGTCAATATTGAGCTTTACTTCCCAAGCCGCTGTAATTCCTGTCAATTGCTGGCATTGCTTAGCGTCATTTTATGTCGTAAAGCAGGTGGAAGATGTGATGGACTTCAAAAACGATCCCGCAATGGTACAGATTGAAGGATAGCCCGACTGCAGGTCAGGGACGCAGGTTTGGCGAAGTGACTGCGAATGGAAGTGAAATGGCAGCGTAACCTGACTGGCTTAAACGAGACTTGCTCAGCGCGTTGCCTGGTAGTCGGCGTTACGCAGCTCCGCCTGTCTTATCGCCTGCAGGGCAACGGGGCTGTCGGTAAAGAACAGGGCAGCCGGATCGATATCCCGACGCTGCATGATCTCGACCTGTTCCCGCAGTACCGGAACTCCGCTGGTGGCAACGAGAATACCCTGGCGCAACAACACCAGCACAGCTGCGAACAGGCAGAGCATCAACAGCGGGCGGACACTAAAGCGCATTGGTAATTCCCGGAAAAACCTTGTAGAACATAAGCCAGGCCATGAACAGGGTCAGGCACAGGTTGAGCGACTGGCCACAGGCATAAAGTATCAGCGGTTTACCACCGGAAAACTGGGCGCTAAGTTCCTTGAAATTTGTAGACAGCCCGATGCTGGCGAAGGCCAGTGCAAAAAACCAGCCCCGCATGTCCGAGGTATACTCGATTACTGCGCCTTCCACCAGGATCACCGCCAGGTTTTCGCCGAGCAACTCGTACAGCAGTGAGAAGACCAGGCTGGCAGCAATAAAGCCCAGGACGAACTTGGGAAACCTGATCCAGATTTCGGTAGCGGAAACTTCCGTACCTGCGGTTCGATCCACCCTGGCAGTCCAATACACCGCCACACCGAATGCCAGCACGCCAATCAGTATGTTCTGAATCATCTTGATCGTGGCGGCGACGTTAAGTGCCGTGTCTCCCAGAAATGCCCCTGCGGCTACCACGGCACCGGTTGCATCGATGGTACCGCCAATCCAGGCACCACCCAGTACTTCCGGCATACCCACTGCTGAGATAAAGGCAGGCAGCGCAACCATCATCACCGAGGTGAAAACCATGGACAGCCCCACTGCCGTTGTCAGTTCCTCCTTGCTGGCTTTACAGGCGGCGGCTGTGGCGATCGCCGCCGAAACGCCGCAAACCGACATATCCGCGCTGATGGTGATATTGAGTGTCTTGGAACCGATTTTGAGAATTTTCTGACCGAACCAATAGGTGCTGATGAGTACTGTTGGAGTGACAACCCAGGCAACGAAAATTCCGGGCAGACCGATGGCCAGAATTTTACCGAACAGGACTTCGGCACCCAGCATGATCAGCCCGGTCTTGATGTACAGCTCATGTTTGAGTGCGGGCCGGAGAAAGTCCGGAATTCCCAGGGTATTACTGATGACCAGGCCAATGGCAATGGCCCAGAGAGCATAACCCAGCCCCAGGTCACGAAACTCCCGCTGATTAGCCAGCAGAAACGCCAGTGATGCGACCAGGAACACCACCAGGAAGCCCCTGGCGAATGCCGCGAACCCCTCCTTCATCAATACCGCGCCGGCGCCGAACAGTACCACGAAAATCGCCAGCATCGCAGCCGAAAACACCAGGGTATCAATGCCCAACGCGGCAAGCGGATTGGTCACCCAGCGACCTGGCCGGGATGTGTTTGCCAGGCCGTTCAGCAAGTCACCGCCACCGGTAATAAACTGATTTTCCGCCATCCAGCTGTCCGCGCTGAAGCCGGGAACCTGACTTGCCTGATTCACCGCATCAGTTACACCACCCAGTGGGACAAGCAGGAAAACCACCAGGGCAATCGCCAGGATAAATGCTCCCAGCAGAATGGCGACCAGGTCTTCACTCCAGTTCTTAATCATTGCCAAAGCTTCCTCGTACTGCGTGTCACTGTGCCCTGAATCGATGTTCAATCACCGGCAGTAAGACCGGTGACCTGTCCGGCGCAGGCACCGGTATTTATCCAGCACTGCCCTACTGAACAGCCTTCATTCCTACCAGATACGGACCCGTTCCTCAGGCGCCAGGTACAGGTCATCGCCGGGTTGCACATCGAAGGCGGAGTACCAGGCATCCTGATTTCGCACGACGCCATCGACGCGATAGACTGCCGGCGAGTGAGGATCGGATTTAAGCTGGGAAACCAGTGCATCTTCCCTGATCTTGGACTGCCAGACCTGTGCCCAGGACAGGAAGAATCGCTGGTCTCCGGTCAGCCCGTCAATCACTGGCGCTTCTTCACCGTTCAAGGCGATGCGATACGCGCGATAGGCCATTGAAAGTCCGCCGACGTCACCAATGTTTTCTCCCAGGGTAAAGCTGCCATCCACGAAGTTCCCCGGCACCGGTTCATACCGGTCATATTGCGCCGCCAGCATCGCTGTCCGGGCGTCGAAGGCGGCCCGGGCTTCCTCGGTCCACCAGTCCCGCTGGATTCCCTGGAAATCGGATTTTGATCCCTGATCATCGAAGCCATGCCCCATCTCATGACCGATGACAGCGCCTATTCCACCGTAGTTAACCGCCATGTCGGCTGCAGGATCAAAAAACGGCGGCTGCAGGATCCCGGCCGGAAACACGATTTCATTAAATGACGAGTTGTAGTAAGCGTTTACCGTGTGGGGGGTCATTCCCCACTCCTCACGATTGGTCGGCTCGCCAAGGCGGTTGACATTGTCCCAGTAAAAAAACTCCCGTACGTTGCGGGCATTACCGAACAGGTCATTACGACTGATCTGAATTGCCGAAAGATCCTTCCACTCGTCAGGATAGGCGATTTTTGGCCGGAAGGAATCCAGCTTTAACAGTGCTTCACGCCTGGTTGCTTCATCCATCCAGTCGTTTTCGTTGATACTCTGACGAAGAGCAATGCGCAGGTTCTCTACCAGCTGTTCCATCTGCTGTTTGGCGGATTCAGGAAAATACCGTTCCACGTAGACCTGGCCAAGGGCTTCGCCAAGACTGTTACCGGCACCTACCCGGGATACCGCCCGCTCCCAACGCTCACGTTGTTGGGGAACCCCCCGAAGCACTGTTGAATAAAACCTGAAGTTTTCATTGTCGATCTGTTCCGACAGGATACCGGCGTGATTGCTGAGAAGGTGATAGGTGAGGTAGCTCTTCCAGTCAGACAGGGAAACTTCATTGATCATGTCGATAACCGGAGCCATGGCACTGGGATAATTGACGTTCAGGTCATCTACTTTCTCCAGGTCCACACCCGCAGCGGCAAAGAACCGGTCCCAATCCATCTCCGGGTAACTTTCCTGCAATTCGTCATAGGACATGGGATTGTAAGTCAGATCACGGTTACGGCGTCGGGCACGGGGCCACAGGTGTTCGGCGATCCGTGTCTCCAATGCCAGTACGGCTTCAGCCTTTCCGGCACTGTCCGCCGCATCGACAAAACCAAACATGGTTTCGACATGTTGTCGAAATGCCGAGCGGATCTGCTGGAAACGCTCTGTGTCCAGCAGGTAGTAATCGCGATCCGGAAGACTGATGCCGCCCACGGAAATGCGCAGCTGGTTTCGATCGGGATCGACCCGGTCGGGACCCACGCCGAACCCCAATGGACTGCCGCCCCCGACTCGACGCGCCTGTCCCAGAAACTCCACCAGTTCATTCCGGGAATCTATCCCGTCGATTTCCGCCAGCAGCGGTGTCAATGGCGCAATGCCCAACTCATTGAGCCGCCGGGTATCCATGAAACTGAGATAGTAGTCGGCGATTTTCTGGTCAAGGGAACCCATGGCCGGTTCGGAATCCACCAGGTCGTCCACGATAGTCCTGATGCGCTCGTCCGAGCGATCACGCAGTACATCGAAGGCGCCATACCGGCTTTTATCCGGCGGAATTTCGAAATTGTCCTCCCAGTTGCCGTTGGCGTGACGAAAGAAACTGTCACCCGGCCTTGTTTGTATATCCCGGCTGGTCAGGTCGATCCCCCATTCCCCCAGCACCGCCTCGCCGGTAGCGGACAGTTGCGAAGCCTCGCTGACAGCAACGTCTGCTGCAGCCGGCTGTTCCGACTGATTGTTCTGGTCTTCCGGATTACAGCCCGTCAGCAGGGTCATCAGAAGACAGGTGGAAATAAATCTGTTTGAACGAATCACTGGCTCTCTCACTCCTGAATGAAGGTCAGATAGTGTACCCGAGCCACTGGCTCCTGGTAAGCATACCGTCCTGGCATCCTGGAAGTTGGCCGAGTTGGCCAGGCTGCGCTGCCCCTGGGAGGATCAGGCTGGTTATAGCAGGTCGCTGACGCCGTCCTGCCTTGTCCTGACGGCACAAAAAAACCCGGGTTCGCGACGCGGCCCGGGTTTATTGTCTTCCACAGGATTGGAACGGGATTTCTAGACCGCTTCTGCGGTTTCCGCGGCAAACTCCTGTTTTTCCTCGTCGGTGATCTCCTTGATGCTGAGCTTGATTCGTCCCCGGGCATCCAGGTCGAGCACCTTGACCAGCACGTCCTGCCCCTCGGTGAGGTATTCGCTGATATCCTCTACCCGGTCCTTGGAAATCTGGGATATGTGCACCAGGCCATCCTTGCCCGGAAGTATGGTGACAAACGCGCCAAAATCGACGATGCGGGCCACTTTGCCCTTGTAGAGCTTGCCGATTTCCGCTTCGGCGGTGATGGCATTGATGGCTTCGATAGCCGCATCCCGGGAATCGGCATCTTCACCGTAGATGCGGATATTGCCGTCATCATCGATATCAATAGACGCACCGGTGTCCTCGGTTATTCCCCGGATCACCGCCCCGCCCTTGCCGATCACGTCGCGGATCTTGTCCGCATCGATCTTCAGCATAGCCATGGAGGGTGCATTTTCAGAAACATTGTCCCGCGGCGCCGAGATCACCTTGTTCATTTCACCAAGGATGTGCATGCGCGCTTCGTTGGCCTGCTCCAGGGCGATTTCCATAATCTCCTCGGTGATGCCCTGAATCTTGATGTCCATCTGCAGGGCGGTCACGCCGTTGGAAGTACCCGCCACCTTGAAGTCCATGTCACCCAGATGGTCCTCGTCACCGAGAATGTCGGTCAGCACGGCGAACTTCTCACCGTCCTTGATCAGACCCATGGCAATACCTGCAACAGGCGCTTCCAGGGGGACACCGGCATCCATCATCGCCAGGCTCGAGCCACAGACGGACGCCATGGAACTGGACCCGTTGGACTCGGTGATTTCCGAGACGACCCGGATGGCATAGGGAAAGTCATCCTCTTTAGGCATTACTGCCATGACGCCACGCTTGGCCAGTCGACCATGGCCGATTTCCCGGCGCTTGGGACCGCTCATGAAGCCGGTTTCACCCACTGAGTAGGGCGGGAAGTTGTAGTGCAGCATGAAGCTGTCTTTCCTGGTCCCTTCCAGCCCTTCGATCATTTGCGCATCGCGCACCGCACCAAGCGTGGTAATTACCAGCGCCTGGGTTTCACCGCGGGTGAACAGTGCCGATCCGTGGGCCTTGGGCAGCATGCCGACTTCCACTTCGATATTGCGCACGGTCTTGGTGTCCCGGCCGTCAATTCTGGGCTCACCCGCCAGGATGCGGTTGCGAACGATCTTCTTTTCCAACGCGGCAAAAACATCCGATACTTCGCTGTCAGTGACGTCGGTATCGTCATTGGCGAACTGCTCAATTGCAGACTTACGCAGTTCTCCCACGGCATCGTAGCGCTGCATCTTGTCCGAGATCTGGTAAGCCTCGGTAAGACGATCGGTATACGATTCGGCAACGGCATCCTGCAGGACGGAATTGGCCTCAGCCGGCTGCCAGTCCCAGGAGGGTTTGCCTGCCTCGTTCTTCAGTGCATTGATTGCTTCTATAACCACCTGCATTTCCTGGTGAGCGAAAAGCACGCCACCTAGCATCTGGTCTTCGGTCAGTTGCTTGGCTTCCGATTCCACCATCAGCACGGCTGATTTCGTTCCCGCCACGACCATGTCCAGCAGCGATGTTTCCAGCTGCGTGTTGGTCGGGTTCAGGACATAGCCGTTTTCAGGATCAAAACCAACCCGTGCTCCGCCAATGGGCTCGAGAAACGGCACACCCGAAATGGCCAGTGCCGCGGACGCGCCGATCATCCCGGCAATATCCGGATCCTGGTCCTTGTCCGCCGATACCACGGTTACGACCACCTGGACCTCATTCATGAAGCCTTTTGGAAAGAGCGGCCGGATCGGTCTGTCGATCAATCGGGAGGTCAGTGTCTCCTTTTCAGTGGGCCTTCCTTCACGCTTGAAAAATCCTCCGGGAATTTTACCAACCGCGTAGGTTTTCTCCTGGTAGTTGACTGTCAACGGGAAAAAATCAGCTCCCGGATTTACCGTCTTCTTACCAACAACGGTTGCCAGAACCTGGGTATCGCCCATGGTGACAACAACTGCTCCAGTCGCTTGCCTTGCTATTTTGCCCGTTTCCAGCGTGACCTGCTGGCCACCATACTGAAACGTCTTGCTTACTGGATTAAACATATTTATTTCCTGATTCTTTGGAATACCGCCGTACTTTCACAGCACCATTCCTGGATTCACTTTAAAGGTTATCGGCGCAGACCAAGGCGTTTAATCAACGCAGCATAGCGTTCCAGGTCCTTGCGCTTGAGATAATCAAGCAATTTTCTGCGGCTGTTCACCATCCTTATCAATCCTCTTCGTGAATGGTGATCATGGGCATGCTCCTTGAAGTGAGCCTGCAGTTGATTGATGTTTTCTGTCAACAGCGCAACCTGGACCTCGGGGGATCCGGTATCACCGTCCTTGATTGCGTACTCTTTAATAATCGTTTCTTTCTGTTCAGCTGATAAAGCCATGCTATTGCTCCAATGTAATATGCGATTAAAAAACTGACGCTACTGACCGTTAATCGGGTCAGTCATATCCCTGTCAATCCAGCATAACCACGCATACTGGTAGTTACCTGGTCAGCGAACCGTCACTGGTTCACTATCATTCGGCGCGGGGCCACTCGCCCGTCATCCAGAATACTGCCAATGCCGATAAACTGTTTCCCCTGGTATAACCTCACCAGGCCTTCCGCGGGCAGGTGTCGCACCAGTACCGGTTGACCCTGCTTGATCCAGCCTGCCGTCACGTCCGGAAGCTCCACTTCCGGCAGATCAGCCACTGCCCTGTCCATGGGCAGCAGGTATTCGTCGATAGGGCTGAATTCGTCAGGCTCACCGGCTTGCCGAAGTTCATGCAACCGTTCCAGGGTTACACTGTCAGACTCGTCAAAAGCACCGGCCTGCAGGCGTCTCAGTTCCTTTACGTGAGCGCCACAGGCCAGCATCCTGCCCAGGTCATCTGCCAGCGTGCGGATATAGGTCCCCTTGCTGCAATGTACTTCGATATGCAGGTCATTGTTTTCCATGCCCAGCATATCGATACTGTAGATCGTGATCCTGCGGCTGGCTCTTTCGACTTCCTTGCCCTGGCGTGCCAGCTTGTACAATGGCACGCCCTGTTGCTTGATGGCCGAATACATCGGCGGTACCTGATCGATGGTGCCGACAAAACCGTCCAGCGCCTGGCTTACCTGTTCCCCGGTGACCGAGACGTTGTCTACCTGCTCAACCACCTGTCCTTCGGCGTCACCGGTGTCTGTGCTGACACCGAGACCTATGGTTACGCGATAGCGCTTGTCCGCATCCAGCAGAAACTGCGACAACTTGGTGGCTTCGCCCATGCACAGCGGCAGGACCCCGGTTGCCAGCGGGTCCAGGCTGCCCGTGTGACCCGCTTTGCGTGCGTTAAACAGGCGCTTTACCTGCTGCAACGCCTCGTTGGAACTCAGCCCTTTCGGTTTATCGAGTACCAGGATGCCGTCAAGTGGTCTCCCCCTGGGCCGTTTTCCTCTGTTGTTACGCCTGCTCAACGGCGATCATCCTGTTTAGCCTGCCTGACCTGTCACTCAGGAATGCAGCTTGCGGTCGGCTTCCAGGGCATCATCAATCAACGAGGAAAGCCTGTTCCCCCGAGTCATGGTGGCATCATAATGAAACCTGAGTTTCGGGGTAGTGCGCAATTTCAGCCGCTTTGCCAGTAAACTGCGCAGGTATCCTGCTGCCTTGTTCAACGCCTTGATATTTTCGTCAATCTCAAGCTGATCGAGTCTGTTCTCCGGCCCGGATTCAGGGGCAGCACCGGGTTCCGCTACAGCTACCTGGTCTGGTTTAACCCCGGAGTTCCTACCGGAGGATTCATCACTCGCGGCATCAGCCTCGTCGTGATGCCCCGTTGGCGAGTTCAGCACGGTCACGTGAACATTCGCATGAGCCAGGTCCCGGCTTATATCGACCCCGGTGACCGAGATCATACCGATTCTCGGGTCGTCGATTTCCAGCTGAATCAGCACAGCCAGTTCCCTTTTTATCAGGTCGGCAACGCGCTGCAGTCTTGGTGATTGTTCCGTCATGTCGTAATCGGCTCGAATAGCTGTTTCGAATGAATGACCTCGACTAACAGCCTGCTAATCCGTTCAAAGTGTTCGGGCTACTTCCTTGGTCTCGTAAACCTCGATCTTGTCACCCACCTTGACATCGGTGTAGTTCCGTACGCCGATACCACATTCCATGCCGTTACGCACTTCGTTGGCGTCGTCCTTGAAGCGACGAAGTGATTCCAGCTCGCCCTCGTAAATAACCACGTTGTCCCTGAGCACCCGGATCGGCTTGTTGCGATAAACGGTACCCTCGATCACCATGCTGCCGGCGATCTGGCCAAACTTGGGCGAATTGAAAACGTCCCTGACCTCGGCAACGCCAACAATTTCCTCGCGAAGTTCGGGTTTCAGCATGCCGCCCAGGATCGCCTTGGCATCATCGATCACGTCATAGATGACGTTGTAATAACGCAGCTCCAGTCCTTCGGTTTCGATCACATCACGTGCCGCCCGGTCTGCGCGCACGTTGAATCCGATCAGCATGGCGCTGGAGGTCGCGGCCAGGTGGGCATCGGTTTCGGTGATGCCGCCGACACCGGAAGAAACCACGTTTACCTCAACTTCTTCAGTACCAATGCCCTGCAGGGAGGATACGATTGCTTCCACCGAGCCCCGCACATCGCCCTTGATAATCACATTGAGCATCCTTTTCTCGTCCTTGCCTATACTGGCAAGCCACGAATCCATCTTGCCGCTCTGCTGGGAGGCATGCTGACTGTCCTTGGTACGATCCCGTCTAAACTCGGCGACCTCTCTTGCTTTCTTTTCATCCTTGACCACGACGAATTCATCGCCGGCTTCCGGTACGCCAGTAAGGCCCAGAATCTCCACGGGAATAGACGGGCCGGCGGAATCGACGTTTTCGCCATTTTCATCGATCAGCGCGCGAACACGACCATACTCATGCCCGACCAGGACGATATCGCCCACGTTCAGAATACCGTTCTGCACCAGTACCGAGGCCACTGGACCACGGCCTTTATCCAGCCGGGATTCCACTACTATGCCGTTACCGGGAACGTCGGTGTAGGCTTTGAGTTCCAGCAGTTCCGCTTGCAGCAGTACTGCCTCCAGCAACTCCTTGATGCCTTCACCGGTATGAGCGGACACTGGCACAAACTGGGTATCGCCGCCCCATTCCTCGGGAATAACATCCAACGCAGACAGCTCGTTCTTGACCCGGTCAAGGTCAGCGTTTTCCTTGTCAATCTTGTTAACTGCAACCACGATGGGTACTTGCGCGGCGCGGGCGTGATTCACCGCTTCCTCGGTCTGGGGTTTAACCCCGTCATCGGCAGCGACTACCAGGATGACCACGTCAGTGGCCTTGGCTCCGCGGGAACGCATGGCGCTGAATGCCGCGTGACCCGGCGTGTCAAGAAAACTGATCATGCCATGTTCAGTATCTACATGATAAGCACCGATATGCTGGGTAATTCCCCCTGCTTCATGAGAGGCCACGGAAGATTTACGGATGTAGTCCAGAAGCGACGTCTTGCCATGATCAACATGGCCCATAACTGTTACAACTGGCGCTCTTACAACTTCCTTGTTACCCTCCTGAAGAGCAAGATCCTCGTATAATTGTTCCTCGATCGCATCTTCAGAAACAAACTTGGCTTTGTGCCCCAATTCTTCAATCAAAAGCGTCGATGTATCACGATCCAGCGGCTGGTTTATGGTTGCCATGACTCCCATGTTAAATAGAATCTTGACCACTTCCGCGGCTTTGACCGACATTTTCTGAGCCAACTCGCCAACGGTGTTGGTTTCGCCGATAGTAATTTCCCGCGAAATGAACTCGGTTGGCTTTTCGAAAGCGTGCCGTTTGCCGCCAACCCGTGATTTGGCCTTTCGTCCACCGCGACGCATGTGGCTTTCAACTTCCGCGTACTCACCATCTTCCAGAACGAAATCGTCCGCAGTCGGCGCTCTCTCCCTGGTCTGTTTTCGCAGGGCTTTTTCCTTGTGCTTCTGATGCGATTTCTTGTCTTCACTTTCACCATCACGACCTTTGCGCTTGGGCGCCGCCTTTCCAGGCTTGGCCGATTCCGGAGTGGCCGGCGGTACTGCGGCAATATCCGGCACCGGCGTGGTGTCAGCCGCAGCCGTATCACCGCCAGCAGCAGTTTCCTCCGCTGCCTTTGCTGCGGTGGCCGCTTCCTCTCCAGGTTTCTCTGCTGCCCCGCTTTTTTCAGCTTCCTGTGCCGCAGTCTCGGCTGCTTTCTGTTCTTCAAGCAGTCTTTCCGCTTCAGCAGCTTCCGCTTCCTGTCGTTCCGCTTCAGCCTTATCCTCAACCGGTAAGGCGCTGCGCTTGATGTAAGTTCGCTTTTTGCGGACTTCCACATTTACCGTCTTGCTTCTGCCATGTCCTGGCGAGGATTTCAGCGTAGCCAGGGTTTTGCGTTTCAGCGTAATCTTGCGTGGCGCCGCATCGGTGGTTTCACGCTTGCCATGCCCCTGGCGCAAGAACATCAGCAAGGTGTTCTTGTCGTCATTAGTAATGGTCTCATCAGGGCTGGTATGGGGGAGACCTGCTTCTTTAATCTGCGCAAGAAGCTTATCCTCCGTCACACCCACCACACTGGCAAGCTCTTTAACTGTTACATCTGCCATTGACAATACCCCTTAATCTCGTACCTCGCGGACCAACGTCTCACTCAAACCACGGGGCTCTCGCAGCCATGATCAATTTGCCTGCTCGTTCTTCATTCATATCTTCGATATCCATCAATTCATCCACTGACTGCTCCGCCAGGTCTTCCATATTCAGAATTCCCATTTTTGACAGCGCCAGGGCCAGCTGATCATCCATCCCTTCCATGTTAAGCAGGTCGTCGGCGATGTTGGCGCTGGATATATCCTCTTCCGAGGCAATAGCCTGGGTCAGCAGGGCATCTTTTGCCCGATTTCTCAGTTCGTTGGCTATTTCCTCGTCGAACCCGTCGATAGCCAGAATCTCGTCCAGCGGCACATAGGCTATCTCCTCCAGGGAGGTAAATCCTTCCTGTACCAGCACCTCGGCAACATCGTCATCGACGTCCAGTTTCTCCCTGAACATCTCTATGAAACTGCTTGCTTCCTGCTGCAACTTGGCCGCTGCATCCTCTTCACTCATCACGTTGATGGTCCAGCCGGTCAATTCGCTTGAAAGTCGCACGTTCTGGCCGTTTCTACCAATGGCCTGGGCCAGATTCTCTTCCGCCACCGCGACATCCATGGTGTGGCTGTCCTCGTCGACAACGATAGACGCCACTTCTGCCGGCGCCATGGAGTTGATTACCAGCTGCGCCGGATTGTCATCCCATAAAATGATGTCGATGCGCTCATTGGCAAGCTCATTGGATACCACCTGAACACGTGACCCACGCATACCGACGCAGGCACCAACGGGATCGATTCTGCCGTCGTTGGTACTGACCACGATCTTGGCCCTTGAACCCGGATCTCGCGCCGCGGCTCGAATTTCAATCACTTCCTCGGCGATTTCCGGTACCTCGATTTTGAACAGCTCGATGAGCATGGCCGGTGACGTTCGGCTGAGTATGAGCTGGGGACCGCGGGGTTCCGACCGTACTTCGATCAGCAGTGCCCGCAACCTGTCACCAATACGAAACGTTTCCCGGGGGATCATCTGGTCCCGAGGCAACAGGCCTTCGGCATTGTTGCCAAGGTCCACAATAACGCTGTCCCGGGTTACCTTTTTAACGGTACCGGAAACAAGTTCCCCGACCCGATCCTTGTACTCGGCAATGACCAGTTCACGCTCCGCCTCCCGGACTTTCTGCACGATGACCTGCTTGGCGGTCTGTGCGGCGATGCGCCCGAACTCAACGTTATCGATCGGTTGCTCCCAGGTGTTTCCAATTTCCAGGGCAGAGTCCTTTTCACCGGCCTGCTCCACGGTCAGCTGGGTGGCCGGATCCTCAAATTCCTCGTCATCGACGACGGTCCAGACACGAAAGGTTTCGTATTCACCCGTTTTGCGATCCACAGAGACCCGGCAATCGATCTCTTCATTGCCGTGCAGCTTCCTTGTGGCTGTGGCCAATGCAGATTCGATTGCTTCAAAGATTACGTCACGCGATACACCCTTCTCGTTAGAGACTGCGTCCGCAACCATTAAAATCTCTTTACTCATCATAACGATGTCACCCTAACTTACTGCTCTACTGTCACGCGTGCTGGCCGGACCCCGGTAAAGCATCAGTAGACAATATTGGCTTTTTCAATCGCTTCAAACGGACACTGGTATTCATTGCCTTCGACAACGATGCACACTGACCGATCGGTTACCGCTTTCAGCTGTCCCTTAAATTTACGTCTCCCTTCCAGGGGAGTCTTCAGCCTGACATTCACCTCGTTGCCAATGTACTCCCCGAACTGCGACAGGGAGAACAGGCGGCGGTCCGCACCCGGCGACGACACTTCCAGCGTGTACTCTCCGGTAATGGGATCCTCGACATCCAGTATCCCGCTTACCTGCCGACTGACCTGTTCACAGTCCTCGATGGAGACGCCATCCGGACTATCGATAAATATTCGCAGCAGGCTGTGACGCCCCTGGGAAATATGTTCCACACCCCACAATTCCAGGCCCATGGCCTGGATCGTGGGTTCCAGCAAGCCAGCAATCTGCCGTTCGCTTCTTTTCACCTGTTGCCAGTTTTCCGCTTCGCGCAAACAAAAAATGGGCCAATGGCCCACTCCCCAAACAACTCTCTGTCCACAGAAGCCTGTACAGCACTTCGCCTCAGAACCGCTGCCATCCTCCCGGATCGACTACGCGCCTAATAAAAAGCCCCTATCCGGGGCTTCTTTGCTCAGCACCGAACCAGTCGGGGCGCCGAGTCATCGTCGAAACTGAATACGGGAGCAGGATTTTAACCTGCGACCTTCCCGGCTATGCCGCCTGAGGTGAAGAGTCGAGCCCGATCGTCGGGCTGCCTGATCACATTTGGCGGACTTTATTGCCAGCCGGAGCAGGATTTTAACCTGCGACCTTCCCGGCTATGCCGCCTGAGGTGAAGAGTCGAGCCCGATCGTCGGGCTGCCTGATCACATCTGGCGGACTTTTTTGGTAGCGGGGGCAGGATTTGAACCTACGACCTTCGGGTTATGAGCCCGACGAGCTGCCAGACTGCTCCACCCCGCAATAAACCTTATATCAACAAACCTTATGTCAATATCAACCTTCAATCGGTCAGATTTTCTGACCTGCTACTGATTCTCGTCTCAGCTTGTCCTTAAGCCATCAGCAACCCTGGTCCTGTTTTCCGTTCTTTTTTCCTGTCCTTTTCTTTTCCTATCTTCTTTCCCGGGTCCCTCCAGGGGTCCCACCCGCGCCCAGCCATGCAGTCGGCCTGGCCGGCCGGCGCCGCTGCCTGCAATCAAGCGCTGCCTGCAATCAAGCAGGGACAGCTACTACGGGGTGCCGAATTATAAGGAAGTCATACCCGTATCGTCAAGCCAAAACAAAAACCAGGCAACATTGATTCAGTTCTGCGATTCAGGTTTGCGTACGGATTCCCGAGCAGCAGGGCCGGCCCGGGAGGACTGATCGGAATTTGGTGCCGAAGGCCGGACTTGAACCGGCACGACCGTAGGTCACTACCCCCTCAAGATAGCGTGTCTACCAATTCCACCACTTCGGCAA
>Ga0070727_10002767_pt1 | contig 16500 bp, 7 predicted proteins | sample tdAd472_FD_66722 | JGI IMG/M metagenome (GOLD analysis project Ga0070727, IMG submission 66722) | Marine sediment microbial communities from the Atlantic coast under amendment with organic carbon and nitrate - tdAd47.2 | ecosystem: Environmental > Aquatic > Marine > Coastal > Sediment | place...
GAAGCCGAGGGCCCCCTCGACCCCCGCGAGGCCGCGCGGCTGGCTCAGCAGCTGGCGGCGGCGCTGCAGCACGCCCACGAGCACGCGATCCTGCACCGCGACGTGAAGCCCGGCAACGTGCTCGTCGACGACGAGGGGCAGGCCTGCCTCACCGACTTCGGCCTCGCCAAGGAGGTCGAGGGCGAACAGGGCGTCACGATCACGGGGGAGGTCGTGGGCACGCCCGCCTACATGGCGCCGGAGCAGGCCGACGGCGAGCTGGCGCGGATCGATCGCCGCGCCGACGTCTACGGCCTGGGCGCGACGCTGTACGCCATGCTCACCGGTCGGCCGCCCTTCCGCGCGGGCAGCGTACTGGCGACCCTCGAGCAGGTGCGTCGGGACGAGCCCGCCTCGCCGCGCAGCCTGCGCCCCGAGCTCGAGCGCGACCTGGAGACGATCTGCCTGCGCTGCCTGGAGAAGGAGCCGAGCGAGCGCTACCCGACCGCGGGGGCGGTCGCCGCCGAGCTCGAGCGCTACCTCGACGACCGGCCCATCGAGGCGCGGCCGCCGGGGCTCTTGGATCGCGGGCGCAAGTGGCTCCGCCGCAACCGCTCCCTGGCCGCGGTCAGCGCGGGGCTGATCGGGGTCGCGGGCCTCGTGATCGTGGTCGGCAGCGTGTGGTTCTCCCTCCAGCTGCGCGCGGCGCTGGCCGCCGCCGAGTCCAGCGCCGAGACCGCCCGCGACCAGGCCGACCGCGCGCGCGCCGCCGAGCGCGCCGCCGCCGACGAGGCGGAGCACGCGCGGCGGGTCTCCCATGCCGCGCTGATGACCCTCAGCAAGCTGGCCCTCGAGCTGCGCGAAGAGCTCGACCGGCTCCCAGGCCCCGGCGCGCGCCGGCTGGAGGACCGCCTGGTGAAGCTGATCCGCGCCGACGTGGCCGAGCTGCGCGAGCTCGGCGTCGAGGGCAGCCAGGTCACCGGCCTGGAGGTGCTCCTCGCCCACGAGCTCGGCGGCGCCGAGGGCCGCGCCGCCCGGCTGCGCGCCCTGGAGCGCGCGCGGGCGCTCCTCGCCAGCTACCCCTCCGGCGCGCCGATCCAGCAGACCCTCGCGGCGCGGCAGCTGCTCTGTCGTTGCCTGGACGCGGTCGGCGACGACCTGCGCAACGCCGGCGACCTGGGCGCGGCCGAGGGCGTCTACGCCGAGGCCCTCGAGCGGCGCCGCGGCATGCTGGCGCAGCTGCAGACGGCGGGGGTCCAACGCGCCCTCGGGGTCTCGCTGCGCGCCATGGGGCTCCTGCGCGAAGACCAGGGCCGGCTACGCGACGCGCGCGCGCTCTACCGGGAGTGGGTCGACGTCACCTGCGCGGTGGAGATCCTCGAGCCCGAGCGCTCCAAGCGCCGCCTCGAGCGTTGCCGGGCCCAGGTCAAGCTCGCCAGCCTCGAGGCCGAGCTGGGTCGGTTCGAGGCGAGCGCAGCGGCGCTGGAGCCGGCCGCGCGAGGCCTGGCCGAGCTGCTCGCACAACGCCCGGGCGACCCCGAGGCGCGTCGGCTGCTGGGGATCGCTCACGAGGTGCGCAGCGAGCTGGCCCAGGCCCGCGGCGACACCGAGCAAGCGCTCACGCACCAGGCTCAGGCCGTGGTGGAGGCCCGCCGGCTGGTGCGAATGAACCCGGGGGACGAGCAAGCGACCTGGGACCTGGCCCGGCACCTGGACGAGCTGGGCACGCAGCAGAGCAACGCGGGCCAGCGCGACGCCGCCCGGGCCAGCCGCGAGGAGTCGGCCGGGCTCTTCGACGCGCTCGCCGCGGCGGACCCGGGCAACGTCTACAAGCAGGAGGGCCGCGCCAGCGCGATCGCCCAGCTGGCCACCCTCGCCCTGGAGGCGGGGGAGCTCGAGGCGGCCGAGCGGGGGTTCCAGGAGGCGATCGACCTGCTCAGCCGGCTCCTGCTCCAGCGTCCGGACTCGCACACCCTGCGGTTCAACCTCGGGGTCTACCGCTGGCACTTGGCCAAGGTGGCCGAGGCGGCGGGTGACGCCGAGCGCGCGGTGCGCTTGCTCTGCGAAGCGGCCGAGACCTTCCGCCCCCTCGCCGAAGCCACCCCGCCCTCGGCCGAGGCGGTGTTCGAGGAGATGCGAATCTGGCGCGACGTCTACCACCTCGAGGCCGGACGGATCGAGCCCGCGCTGGCCCTCGAGCACGCCCGCGAAGGGCTGCGCTGGGCGCGGCGGTATCACGAGGTCAGCCCCAGCGCGCACGACGCCGTCGTCCAGCTGGGGAACTCGCTGTTCGTGGTCGCGACCCTCGCTCAGGAGGCCGGCGCCTTCGCCGAGGGGTTGGCGGCGATCGAGGAGGCCCGACGCGACGTCGAGGCGCGGCTCGCGGTCGACGACTCGGACCTCACGCTGTTCGAGAACCGCGCCGTGTTCCTCTCCGTCGAGTCGCAGCTCCTGGGCGCCCTGGGGCGGCACGCCGAGGCCATGCAGCAGGCCGAGCGAGCCTTCGAGCACCAGTATCGGGTGAGCCAACGCGACCCCCGGGGCTCGATGCGGCTGCGGATCCTGGTGTGGCGGCAGCTCGAGCTGCTCGGGCAGGCGCTGCTCGACGGGGTCGCGCTCGACGCCGAGCTGCGCGAGCAGGCGCACACCATGCTCGGCAACTACGCGAGTATCGACGCCACCGAGCGCCGCGCGCTCAGGGACCTCCGCCCGACCGTCGACGCCGACGGCCAGCGCGGGATCGACGCCCAGTTCCGCGAGCACCGCGAGAAGGTCGAGCTGCTGCGCAGCGACCCCCGCTGGGAGGCCCTGCGCGCCGACGGATCGCTGCAGCAGATCCTCGACGACGCGGGCCTCTAGGCCTCACCGGTCGGGGTAGAGGTTCAGCCCCTCGAGCCCCTCGCCCTGGGGAGGGTGGGCCGGGCCCTCGCGGGTGTAGAACAGCGTGTCGCCGGTGCTGGCGAGGAAGTCGTAGCCGAAGCCGCCGTTGCGCAAGCGGTAGTCGTAGTAGATCCGCGTCTTGTTCTCCAGGTGCCCGTAGGCGTTGCGCGGGTGGTCGGCGTGGCCGGGGCGGAACGCGTGGTAGATCCAGCGCGGGATCTCCTCGCTGCCTTCGACGTGGGCGTCGTCGGTAATGAACCGGTTGCGCCACCCCGGAGCGAGCAGCCCGATCTCTGCGGCGGCGAGGCCGCCGTTGACCGTCAGCGCGCCTTCGTCGGTCTTGCCCGCGATCCGGCGGTTGGCGAAGAGGTAGGCGTCTATGTGCCCGACCTGGGTCGGCCAGGGGAAGCCGACGCCGAGCTCCTCGGCGATCAGCGCGCCATACCAGGTCTCGTCGTTGAAGCCGCCGAAGACGAGCATGCCCGCCTTGCCCTGCCAGAGCAGCTCGGCGGTGTAGAGCCGACGCTTCCGGTGGTCGATACTCCGCGGCAAGCTCATGCCCCGCGCCCTGACCCAGGCCTCGCCGAGCTCGAAGGCCCGCTCGGCGGGCTCGACCGTCCCGGGGACGCGGAAGGTGATCAGCTGGTAGAGATCGGTCCCGAGGAGCTCGCGGTACTCGGTCTGCCCGATCCAGGGATCGAAGCGGGCCTCCCCGACCTCGGTCGGCAGCCCCTCGCGGATCACGTTCCCCGGAGCGAGGGCGGCGTCGTAGCGGGGGGCGTCGACCTCGACGTGCTTGCCCATGAGTCGCGAGGCCTTGGTGCGCGCGATCCGATCGTTGGAGACGAAGCGCCCCTGATCGTCCATGAAGCGCCCGCTGCCCGGGTCTTGCCGCAGCTCGTGGGAGACGATCGCCCCGTCGTTGGAGGCCTCGTAGAAGCGGATCCGGCCGAGGTCGAACTGCGCGCTGAAGAAGTCCTGGGCCTGGCGCTCGGCGACGCGGCGCACCTCGCCCTGCTCGTCGAGGTAGGTCCAGTCGCCGACCACGATCGTGCTCCGCGCGGCCAGGCGCAGCTCGCTGATCCCCTCCTGGATCGCGTCCACGGCCGCCTGGTCCCCGGCGAGGGGCCACCCAGCGCCCGGTTCGTCGACGTAGCGCACGTCTCCGGCGACGTAGACGTTGCGCCCCGCGTAGATCGCTCCGCGTCCCTCGACGTAGCCCTTGATCACGAGGTCGCCCTGCACGAACACGTTGCCCATGATGGTGATCGGCTTGCGGTCGTCGTCGCTCCCGACCAGGACCAGGTTCCCCTCGATCACGCTCAGGCTCTCGGGGACATGGTCCAGCGCGCCCGTCCCCGGGGCGCCGCGCTCGCTCCAGTCGCGGCCGAAGGGGACGATCCACATGCCGGGCTTGCCCTTGAAGCGCCCGCCGAAGGCGCCGCCCTCGACCCACACCCGACCCGCGCCGTCGCGGGCGCGGCGCTCGACCTCCACGGGGTCGAAGCTGGGGAAGTCCGGGACCCCGTCGTTCCCGCGGGAGTCCTCGGGGAGGTAGGGCCCGCGGTAGAACTGCTGCACGCTGCCCGAGACGAGGGTCCCGTTGATCAGCTTGCTGTCGTGGAGCTCGTCGTCCGACCAGCGCCAGTCCGCGTCGTCGCTGGCGCGGCCCGCGAGGTAGACGTCACCGGCGATCGTGCTCCCCGCGCCGGTGAAGCGGCCCTTCCCGTTCTCCCGGCCGTAGCCCGGGCGGAACAAGCCGATCGCGCCCACGTCGCCGCGCACGTGGAGGTGGCAGAAGGTGCAGTTGGCGTCTTCGGTCAGCAGGGCCAGGTCGAAGATCGCGTTGCGGAAGATCGTCAGCCGCAGGCGCACGCTGAACGCGCTGCGGGGGTCGTGGCGCGCGCTGCCGAAGTCGGTGGTCGGCGCGGCGACGAGGTCCAGCCAGCCCTGCTCGAGGCTCACCGCGTCCACCCAGGCGCGGACCCCGGGCAAGCTCTGGTAGCTCGCCGCGCCCACGGCGGCGGTGCCCGGCGGCGGCGGCACGGGGACGGGGCCCACCGCCTGCCAGTCCACGGGGGCGGCGATCCCGTCGGAGGGGATCGCGCCATGCACCCGGTAGTCGTGGTCCTCCTGCAGCGCCTTCAGCCAGGTCCGTCGCGCCATGCCCGAGGCCTCGTAGTGGCGGATCAGCTGCAAGCGCAGGGCCTCGATCGCCGCCTCCGCGCTGTAGAGGGTCAGGGCGCGCTCGCGCTCGGCGAAGGAGGCCCGGGAGGCGTGCTGCGCCAGCCCCCCGGTCGAGAACGCGAGCAGCGCGAGCAGGGACGCCACGATCAACACCAGGATCAGGGTCGAGCCGCGGCGAAAGGGAGGGCAGGGCATGGCCCCGAGTGTGGCAGACGCGGATCGATCCGGCGATCACCCGACTGCGCATTTCACGCCGTGCCACCGCGCCTCGAGCTGCGCTGAGCGCGACCTGCTTCCCGAAAGCGGACCAGGCGCTCGCGCTGGGTGCTCCCGAGGGGTGTCGAGGTTCGACACTCGACCGCAACCCCTGCGCTGTCAGGGGTCCCCGTTTGGCGCGGGGCGTGCGTTCTTGCACCGCACGAGGTGCTGAACCCCATGACGATCTCCCGTGCGCTGATTCTGCTCGCCGGCCTGGCCGCGCTCCCTGCGCTGGCCCAGGACGCCGGGCTCCCGCCCCCCACGACCCTCCCGGCCTCCCACCCGGCCGGCGACGAGGACGAGGGGGACGAGCCGGACGGCTCCATGCGCCGCGCGTTGGCCTACTCCCAGCGGGGACTGATCCGCGAGCTGTTGGAGTCGCCGGGTTCGCTCGCCTCCAGCTCGGCCCCGGAGCTCGCCCGGGAGCTGCGGATCCCCGAGGTCCACGCTCGCCTGCTGATCGAGGGCGCGATCGCCGCGGGGCAGCCGATCACCAAGCTCAACGAGCTGCTCCGGCTCGGGCTGCCCGAGGGCAAGGCCGCGCCGTCGGGGGCCAAGCTCGACACGCTCAGCGCCGCGCAGTTGAAGAAGAAGGTCGGCCTGACCGACGCTGAGGTCCAGCGCTTCGAGGTCTTCCGCCGCTCGGCGCGCCGGGTGCACGATCGATTTCGCGAGCTGCGCGCGATCAAGGAAGCCCGGCGGCTGGGGGCCGAGCTGACCAGCGAGACCCTCGGCCGCTTCGTGCGCGGCGGCACAGGCGACCGCGTGCGCCTGCTCGCCGACGCCCTGGGCTACGGCGCGCAGCCGAGCAGCCTCAGCGAGGCGCGGGCGGCCGAGGAGCGGCGCGCGCGTGAGCTGCGCGCGGGTGAGCAGGTCGGCCAGGCCCTCGCTCAGTTCCGCGACGCCAACGGGCGGGTGGACTGGAAGCGGGTCGGCGCGAGCGAGCTCGGCGGCAGCGCCAGCGGGTTCGGCCAGTTCGCCTTCGCGCTGTTCCTCAAGGAGCTGATGGTCGCCGCCCAGTCCGACGACCCCGAGCGCCTGAACGCGTTCCTCGACCAGGTGACCAGCCAGGAGTTCCTCGTCGACTACAGCCTGTTCGTCGCTGGAGCCCGCGCCGCCGATTCGCTCTACGGCGCCCGGATCCGCAAGCACTTCAAGTCCGGAGCGATGAGCGGGTTCTTCCGCACCCACTTCGTGCTCGCCGCCGGCCTCGCGGTGCCCTCGGTGGCGCGGGGCGAGTTCGAGCTCGAGACCTACGGCGTGGACCTGCTCGCGCTCTCGCTGAGCGTGACCGCGGTCCAGGGGGTCACCGCCCTCGGCCGCGGGGCGCTCCAGCTCGTGCAGCCGGGCAAGCGCGCCCTGCTCCGCGGCGGGCGCCTGCTCAACGTCGCCGGCTGGGTCTACCGCGCCGGCGAGACGGCGGTCGTGCTGTGGCTGGCCGACCCGGTCGCGGCGCGGATCGACCGCTTCCTCGACGAGCGGCGCCTGCGCGACACGATCCGCGGCGCCGAGGGCCGGCTGAAGGACCTCCTCGGCGGCGGCGAGTCGGGAGACGGGGTCAGCCTCGAGGAGCTGCAGCGCCTGCTGCTCGAGGTCGACGCCGCGTATCAAGCGGCGCGCTCGCACTCGACCCAGCCCTTGTTCTCGGCCGCCCACCTGCACCAGGGCGAGGTCGCGGGGACCGTCGAGGAGCTGGAGGAGGCGGACGCGAACGCCGAGGAGATCCGCGCGCGCCTGGCCGACCACCCGCGCCTGGCCGAGGCCTTTGGCGAGACTGCCGGCGCGGACGCCGCGGCGCGGATCGCCGACCTCGAGCGCCAGTTGGCCGAGCTCAACCGCAGCTACACGGCGGCGTTCGGCGAGACGATGAACGACGCCTACACCGGCGGCGTCGGTCGCACCGACGCCCCCGAGGAGGGGAGCAAGCTCGCGGCCTACGAGGCCCAGACCCGCACGCTGCTCGACGCCCTCGACCTGACCGACGACCCGGAGCTACGCCTCGGGCTCGTGCTCCAGATCGAGGCCCTGCGCGCGGAGTACACCCTCGAGGAGACGCTGCTCGACGCGACCCTCGCCGCCACCGTCGAGGAGGCTCCCGCCGAAGCGACCGCGGAGGCGCCCGTCGAGGCGCCCAGCGAGGGGATCGCGGGCCAACTGGAGACCGAGTAGCCGGCCAGCCGCGGGTCTCCTCGCGGCCTCAGCGTGAGGGCGTGGGGGGACGGGTCGCGGCGCCGAGGGGCAAGTCGATCGCCCGAGTCCGCGCACTGCGCGTGGGCGCGCGCCGGCGCGCGTCGAGGAGCGCGTCGAGCGCGACGTGCGTCAGGCGGCAGGGGGTGACTCCAGCCTGACGCCCGCGGAGGATCGACTCCGCGTGGGAGAGGTTCGCGATCACGACGTCCGCCCAGGCCCCGGGGAGTCGCTGATTCTCGAACACGACCATTCCGTCCGAGGTGCTCCCGTGCAGGGTCTCCATCAAGCGCTGCGACACCTGATTCAGCGGATCGTGGATGCGATCCCCCTCGAGCACGTCGCGGCTGGCGCGGGAGTAGTGGGAGCGCACGGTCACGGTCGGGACCCGACGAATCACGCGCACGGGTGGCTCCCGCAGCGCTCGCGCCAGGCTCACTTCCCGGTCCAGGTCGAACACGGACTGACTGCTGCCGGCGGACTCCCCGCTGAGCAGCGGCAGCACCTGCTCGAAGGCATAGCCCAGGGAGCCGTGCAGCCCCTCGAAGCGGGTCAACACGTCGGCGAGAGGGGAGCCGTAGTAAGCGGACTGGATCGCAATGAGCCCGTAGACCTCAGGCACGAGGTCGGGCGCCCGCGCGAGCGCGGTGAGGGTATCCGGCACCCCCTTGCTGTGGGCGATCAGGAGCACCCGCTTGCCGGCCTCGACGCGTCGGCGGAGGAACTCGATCAGGACGCTCGCGTTCTCGTCCACGGGGGCCAGCGAGTTCACCGGTGCGCGACTCACCGACCACCCGCGCACCTCGAGGGCCAGCTGGTTCTCGTCGAGGGTCGGCCCCATGCGCTCATAGAGGGCGCAGGCGAGGCCGCGCACGAGCACCACCTCCACGTCGGGCGGCGGCGCGGGCGCGCGGCGAAGGGACACCTGCGCTCCGTGCAGGGACCCCGTCCACCCGTTTGCGAAGGGGGCCAGAACCCCCACCAGCCCTTGCGCGTCCTCGCCTCGCAGCCTTTGGGTGACCCTGGCCCGCGAAACCAGCTGCAGCGTCCCGTTCGACTGAGCCCGAACGACGAGGTCGAGCTTGGCGCGCTTCGCTCGCAGCTTGCCCGACACGGCTCCTCGCTGGAGCTCGAGCACGTCTCCGCGCAAGCGGCCAGGTCGCGAGGCGTCCCCCGCGTCGAGCTCGACCCGGCCAGATCGATTGGCTCCTTCGAGGGCGTAGGACTCGGCAGCGCCTGGCATGCTCAGGCCGAGCAGGCAGGCGAGGGCAAGGGGCAGGGATCTCACACGTCTCTCTCTTCCTGGTTCTCTCTTGGTTCGTCGCCGCTACAGCCGCTTGAGGTACTCCAGCAGCGCGCGCCGACGCTCGGCGTTCTCGGGGCCGGCCAGTCCCCAGCTGCCGTCGACGGTGGGGTGACCCTGGTTTCCTCGCCCCATGGGGCGGTCGCGGGTGTCGTAGATCCAGCGCAGCTCGGTCGCGGCGCGAGAGGTCACCGGCTTGCCGGCGGCGCGCCGCTGCGCAAGCTCCAGTTCCGCGGGGGTCAACTTGCGGTGGCTCATTCCCACGCGCTGGTCGTCGTAGGCGTAGGGGTCGACGTTCATTTGCCAGATCGTGGGACGGCTCGGCGGATCGAGCACGTGCTCCAGGGTTGGCACGGCCCCGTTGTGAAAGTAGGGAGCCGTGGACCACACTCCGACCAGCGGCGGCGCGTAGTAGCCCTCGCCGGCGAGGGGATCGCCGACCGTGCCCCACAGCGGGTCCAAGCGGTTGACGGGGAACGCGACCTTGGAGAAGTAGCGCTCGGGGTAGCCCTGGAAGAAATCGTCTGCGACTTCGTAGAGCGCGCCGAAGGAGCGGATTCGATTCAGGTAAGCGGGGTCGGTGCCCACATCGTAGACCGCGTCTGGGAATAGCCGCGCCTTGGCGCGCAGCGCGTCGGGGGTATCGGACTCGAAGATTTCCTCGCCGAGGAACGTGCCGTCGCGCCGGTGCTGGCCGTGGCACGACGCGCAGGAGACCGCCCCGGAGTGGAACACGCGGAACCCCTCGTCGGCGAGGGCATCGTCGATCGGCCCCGGATAGCGCGGGGCCGTGGTCTGACGGGCGAAGGCGAGGTGCGTCTCGGTGCGCGCCATGCGCTCGCGCATGCGCGCTCGGATCGCCTCAGGGCCCTCGGGGAGCGCGTCGATCTCGTTGAGCGCGAAGGTAGGCGCCGTGAGGTGGGTCACGTCGTTCAGCCAGAACGCGCGCTTGCGGTACTTCAGGATCCACCACGGATTGGGCTGCACCGTGGGCAGCGGCCGCAGCGCGTCGCTGCCGGGGACGTGGAACAGCGCCCGCTCGAGGTCGGTGATCTTCCCCTTGGGCGCGAAGCGAAACCCGGTCTCGGGCGAGCCCTCGAGCCGCGCCAGGGTGCGCCAAATCGTATAGGGGCCCGGGTTGTCACCGCGGACGGTGGCGAACACCGACGACGGGCGGAGGATCGTCTCGTAGTAGTCGAGGAACTCACCCAACACCTTGCGCTCTTTCCTGGTGGTCAGCACCTTGAGCAGCAGCGAGTCGCGCTGCTGCAGCGCAGCGTCGGCCTGAGCGATCCCGACCGCGGCATCGATGTGGGTCGTCGGCAAGCCGGCGACGTGGATCCCGGCGACGATCCCCGAGTGGCAGTCGACGCAGTTCACCGCGGTCACCTGCGGACCCGTCCCGCCGTAGGCGCGGAAGGTGTTCTTTCCGGCACCATAGGGCAGGCTACCCAGCTCCCAGGCTCGCTGCTCCGAGACCCGCTTGCCGGTGAGCAACTGCATGAGCGCGCCGGCTCTCTCCAGCGTCGTCGGGACGCCCAGGTGCCACTCGCCCTCGGCTCCCCGGGGGTCGATCATGGAACGGAGCCCCTCCCTCGCCGTGGGGTCGCTCGCGCCGAAGCCGAACGCGCGCACCTCGCCCACGGTCCTGCGCACCAGGATCACGCGACGGGCCCCGTCGAGCCGACCCTCGAGCAGCGTCGGGCTCCCCACGAGGGTCAACCGCGAGCTGCTGGACGCGCCGACCAGGTGCTCGGCGAGCGCCCGGGTGCGGCCGCGGAAGCTCCACCTCCCCTGCGGGTCGCGCTGGCCCCGGAGGTACAGGGGGCCGCGCTCACCCAGCGTGAGCCTGAGGGTCAGCGGCGCCAGCGGGTCGCCCGAGGGGGTGAGCTCGGCCTCGCCTGGCTCCGCCCCTTGGACCGCCACCCGATAGGCGCCCACGAACGGCGCCCAGCCCTCCTCTGCTGCCCCGGACCCTGCTACGAGCATGACGAGCAACGCCCAACCTGCGACCTTCATGGCGCCTCCACACCGGGAGCTATGCGGAGTCGCCTCCGGGCCTCTCAGCCATCTCCCAAGTAGTTTGCGACGTTCACTTTGCGTTCGCGGCGCGCGGTCGTCCTCCTGGCGCCCGTCCCAACATCTACGAGAGCCTCGCCGCCCGCTGCCGGGGACCCGTCACCCCCCAGCCGCGCCGCTCTGGCTCGAACCCGATCGGGCAGCTGATTGGCTGCGTGATCGGGATCGTGTTCCTCCTGATCTTCGTCGGTGGCGGGATCCTGAATGTGATCGTCGGCAACCAGTAGCCACCCATCACAGGGGATCGCGGGCGCATCCTGGACCCAAAGGGCGACGCATGCTGCACTAGCGCCTGCACAGAAGCCGACTGGTGCCGCGCCCGTCGACCTGCCACAGTCCCGCCTGGAGGCCCCATGATCCGTCGCGCCCTGCTCGCGCTGGCCCTCGCCACCCCGCTCCTCGCTCAGGAGGCGCCGCCTCAGGCGTGGATGATCCTCGCCGAGCACCCGCTCCCAGCCCAGCGCCAGACCGCGCGCCTGCCGCTGAACGGGATCAAGGGGACCTTCGACCACCTGCGGCTGGGGGTCGCCGGTGCTCCGGTCGAGCTGCAGAAGCTGACCGTGCACTTCGGCAACGGCGAGACCCAATCCGCGGACGTCAACCAGACCGTCGCGCCCGGCGAGTTCACCGCGGCGGTCGAGCTGCCCAGCAAGCTGCAGCGAATGATGGTTCGCCTCGACCTGAGCTACACCGCCCAGCCCGGCGCCCGGATCAAGGTCTACGGCGCCGCCGACCGCTGGGTCACGCTGGGGCAGGGCAGCGTGGGCGCCAGCGCCGAGACCCACACCCTCGAGGTCGGCGCCGGCGAGTTCCGCTTCGACCGCGCCCGGCTCTCGGTCGAGGAGAGCGGGCTGCAGCTCCAGGGCGTGACCTTCCACTTCACCAGCGGCGCCCCGCAGCCGGTGAAGTTCTTCGGGATCCAGGGCAAGAACAGCCTGACCCGGGTGGTCGATTTCACCGGCGGCGCGCGGGTGATCTCCAAGGTCGAGCTGAGCTACAAGGCGCTGAACCCCAAGGCCACGCCGCCGGTGGTCACCGTCTTCGCCCACACCGCGGGCACGTGGGAGGAGGGCAGCGCCGGCGATGACCAGCAGTGGCAGAAGCTCGGCCAGGGGCTCGCGACCCTGGCCAAGGGGGAGGCCGAGATCCGCGGGCTGGGCCTGCGGGGCATGGTCAACACCAAGCTCAAGGTCCAGATCGAGGGCAAGCAGGAGCTGCTGGTCAACGAGATCGTGATCGTGTTCGGCAACAAGGACCGCCAAACCGTGGCCGTGAACCGCACGATCCAACCCGGAAACGACTGCGGCGTGATCGAGCTCGAGGGCACGACCAAGCGCGCGATCCACACGCTCAAGCTTCGCTACGCCCCACAGAAGGTGCTGGGCGTGGCCAAGGTGGTCGTGTTCGGCCAGTAGCGGCTGGCCGGGTGAGCCGGCCTCCGGCTACTTGGCGGCGATTCGAATCCGCGAGAGCGCCGTCCACACCATGCTCTTGTCGGGCAGGGTCAGGCGCACGGCGTAGGAGCCAATGATCGTGCGCACGGTGGCGTCGACGTAGGCGTCCTTGCCGGGGAGCTTGACCTGGACCGTGTCGCCGGGCCGGGGGCGCCCCGCCTTGATCTGGGCGTCGCTGCGCCAATCCCAGGTCCCGTCTTGGAAGACCACGCGGCTGCCCTGCTCGCCCTTCTCGACGACTTGCCCGCAGTAGTACCAGCCGGCGTCGTCCTTCCAGGTCGCGAGGACCGGCTCCGCGGCCTCGACGGCGTCGACGGCGACCTCGTCCTGGAGGTTCGCGGTTTGGATCCCCAGCTGACCCACGCCGCGGACGGCTCGGGTCCCGTCATCGAACACGATCAGCGCCACGTCGTCGAAGCGCTTCTCGACGGTGGCGGAGACGTATTCCTTCTCGCGCGGGGCGTCGACCTTGCTGCCGGCCTGCAGGGTGTCGGGGCGGAGGGTCGCCGGCCCGCGCTTCTCCTTGAAGCCGTCCTGGTAGACGACTTGGAAGCCCTTGTCGTGGACCTCCACCACCACGGCCGGGAACCAGCGCCCTTCCTTGCGAAAGTTGGCCAGCACCGGGTCGCCGACTTGCCAGTCTTGGGCCGTCGCGACAGTGGTAACACAGAGCAAGATCAGCGAAGTCACGATCGCACGCATGGGAGCCTCCCGGGCTGAGCGGGAGAGCCTACCCGCGGTCCGGCGCGAGCGCAGCCCAAGCAGGGTGGACCAAACGCTACGTGGTGACCCGCACGGCCACCGACAGCAAGACCAGCACCGTGCACACCGCGGGGACGACGAAGAACACGCTCCCGTAGTAGTCGACCGAGCGGCGGTCTTCGCTGCGCGCCCTGCCGTAGCCGGGGGAGAACACGTACGAGCCCGAGGCACCAAACAACGCCCAGAGTTGGGCCACGCACCAGCCGCCGCCGAGGGCCGCCCCGACCAGGTTCGCGGTGACCGGGGCGCTCGCGACCTGGGCCCCGAGGAGCAGCAGGTTGAGGACCGCCGTGGCGAGGAACCCCCAGCGGGCCCAGGGTCGGAGGTCGAACAGGTGCGACCCGAGCAGGACCCCCCAAGCGCCCGCCACGATCACCGGGCCCAGGACCACCGCCGCGCGGCTGGGGTAGGTGCTCAGCGCCAGCAGCCACGCCGCGCCGACGATCGCCAGGAGCCCGAAGATCCGGGTCCAGACCCCAATCGCCATCACCCGCGCTTCGGCGACGAGGTCGCGATCTCGCATGAGCCTCGAGGCCCCCTCGCGGCGCTGGGGCTTGGTGGTCTGGGGCGGCAGGTAGGGAGAGGCGTGAGTCGACTGGGGCATGGGACCTTCCTGGGGTGCGAGAGGCCCTGCGCACCCCCAAGGCCAGCCAGAATCACGTCCCTGCAAGGGTTATGCGCCCCGTGATACGAACCGCGCCCCGAGGCTGGCTACGTCGTTTGCGCTGCCCCGGCGAGGGCCCCTCTCCGTGTCGACAGGGGAGCCGCCGCTGGGCCTCAATCGTCGTGCCAGAGGCTCGAGGCTCGAGGTTCCAGCTACTCCAGCCCATGAGTCCTGTAGGTTTCAGCACCACGTCCGGTGGGGACGTCGTCTGGCGTCTAGGCCGCGACCGCAGGCCCCTCCAGCCACCGGGCGAGCGCCTGCCTCCCAGCCGGGGTCAGCGCTCGGCCGCGAGGGGTCACCCGCACCAGACCCGCCCGCAGCAGGAAGGGCTCGATCGTCCGCTTCAGGTTGCGCCGCGACGTGCCCAGCCGGGCCGCGAGGGTGCTGACGCCCACCGGCCCCCCGCCGCGCTCCAGCGCGCGCAGGTAAGCGGCCTCCGCGGCCTTGATCCCGCGTTCGTCGCAGCCCACCCGCGCGAGCACAGCCCGCACCAGCTCGACGTCGAGCCGGGTGACCCTCCGCGCCCGCGCCTCGTCGCGCACCGCCTGCAGCAAGCCGAGGGCGAACCGCGGCGTCCCGCGAGACGCCCGCGCCACGATCCGACACGCCTCGGCGTCGAGGCTCAGTCCGAGCGCGGCGGCGGCGCGCGCCCAGACCTGCTCCAGCTCCCTGGCCTCGTAGAACTCGAGTCGCTCCTGGTAGGCAAACCGGCTGCGCAGCGGCGCCCGCACCTGCCCCTCCTCGGTGGTCGCCCCCACGAGGGTGAACGGCGCCAGCTCGAGGGTCAACGAGCGCTGCTCCCAACCCGCGCGCACGGTCAGGCAGATCCGGCGGTTCTCCAGCGCGTCGTAGAGCACCTCGGCCACCCGCGGCGGAAGGCCATGGATCTCGTCGAGGAACACCACCGCTCCCGGGCAGAGTGAGGTCAGCATACGCAACAGCACCCCAGGCTCGCGAATCAGCGGAGCCATCACGGCGCAGAACTGGCCCCCGAGCTCACTCGCCAGCGCGCGGGCGAGGGTGGTCTTCCCCAGCCCCGCCGGACCGTAGAGGAGCACGTGCCCCAACCCCTCGCCGCTCGCCAGCGCGGCGCGCACGGCGACGCCCAGGTTCCGCCGCACCCGGTCCTGGCCAACCATGGCCGCGAGGCCGGAGGCGGGGTCGCCGTCGAGGTCGGCGCGGTCCCCGCGGCAGTCGGTGGAGCCGCCGCTGCCGCCGGGCTCGGAGGCGGGGTCGCCGTCGAGGTCGGCGTGACCAGGATCGGCGACGTGAGTGCCCCTGGAGCCCGCGCGGCCAGGCACGGGGGTCGCCGCGGCTCGATCGTCGAGGGAGGCGAAGCCGGGCTCGAACACCAGCTCACCCGCGGCGCTGAAGCGGAACAGGTGACGGTGTCGCCTCCACCAACGGACGTCGACCGTGTCGGGCACGTCGTCGAAGGTCACGGGTTGGGGACCCGACCGTTGCCGTGGCTCGAGTTGCGTGTCGCTACGTGGAGACTCCACGCTCCACGACTCCACGCCCGACGCGCCGTCTCCACGCGAAGACTCCGCGCTCTCTGCGACTTCACACGCTCTGCGCCGCTGCTGACACCGCCGCCGCCACCAGCTGGGGTCGACGGCGGCGTCGGCGGCGATCGGCCGAGAACCCGGCCCAGCCGAGTCGGCCCGACCTTGCCGCGGCTCGAGTTGCGTGTCGCCACGTGGAGACTCGACAGGCGCGTCGGCGGCGATCGGGCGAGCACACGGGCCACCCGGGTCCGCCCCTGGTTGCCCCCGCCGGAGTTGCGTGTCTCCACGTCGAGACCCCCGGCCGCTCGGCACCAGCGCCGCCAAACCGGACACCCGCAGCGGGGGCGTCGCGCGTTCCCGGAGCGCCGTCCCCCTGCTGTCGAGGAACTCGAGCGCGTCGACCGGGCCGCGGAGGATCAGGAATCGATCGTGGACCAGGGAGTGGCACTCCTCGCACAAGGCGACCAGGTTCGCGGGCGCCGTCCGTCCGCCGTAGCGCCGCCACTGCACGTGGTGCACGCTCAGGTTGCGCCTGGACTCGCAGCACACGCAGCGGCGCCCGTCGCGCTCGAGGACCTGCTGGCGCAAGGCCTTGGGGGTCGGGACGTCGCGCAGCTCCTCCGGCTGGGGCGCGCCCTGATTGCGCGGGTCGAGCTCGGGGTTCGGCGGCCGGCGGGTCAGCTCTTCGCCAGTCAGGGCGCGGAAGCCGAGGTGGGCGCTGAACAGGACCAGCTCGGTGTCGGAGATCCGACCGCCCTGCTGCTGCTCGACGGCTTCGCGAAAGGCCTCCCAGGTCGCGAGCTGCACCGGGTTCAGCTCGGCGCCGAGACGGACCTTGGTGGTGTGGATCCGGCGCCGCTCGGGGTCGGTCGGCAGGTCGCCCTTCTCGCGTCGCCTGACCTGCTGAGTCACCTCCCGCGCGCTCTTCCCCGCCGCCCACTCGCCCCAGGCCCGCGCGGTCTCGGGCACGGCGACCCGGGTCAGCTCGCGGACCTGCGACCAGCCGAGGACGTCGTCGCGAAACCTGCGGTCGAGCTCGGGGAGCTCACCCAGCGCGCGCCCGACCCGCGCGTATTCGAGGACCGACTTCGCCGAGCGCCCCAGGCGCTGCTCGGCGTAGAGCGCGAGGGTCGCGTAGCCGCAGGCCTGGTAGAGGTTGCGCTCGACCAGGTCGGCGAGGAAGTGCGCGAGGGTCCGCGCCGCGACGTCCTCGATCCGCAGCGCCTCGAGCACCCGCCG
>Ga0070727_10002769_pt1 | contig 16481 bp, 15 predicted proteins | sample tdAd472_FD_66722 | JGI IMG/M metagenome (GOLD analysis project Ga0070727, IMG submission 66722) | Marine sediment microbial communities from the Atlantic coast under amendment with organic carbon and nitrate - tdAd47.2 | ecosystem: Environmental > Aquatic > Marine > Coastal > Sediment | place...
TACCGCATCCCGGTAGGTTGCGGGCCGTCGTCAAAAACGTGCCCGAGATCCGCGCCGCAACTCTTGCACACAGCCTCGTGCCGGATCATGCCGTGGCTTTCGTCGATGTTGGTCTGTACGGCATCACCCGCCAGGGGTAGCCAGAAGCTCGGCCAGCCGGAGCCGGAATCGTATTTGTGTTCGGAACTGAATAACTCGGCCTCGCAGCATACACAGCGATACGTACCGTCGGCCTTGTGGTCCACGTACGCGCCAGTAAACGGACGTTCGGTACCCTTTTTCTGAGTCACCCGGTATTGCTCTTCGCTGAGTTTCCCGCGGAGCGCGCTGTTGTTGTCTGCGTTGTCGGCCATCAGGCGTCCTTTTAGCCTGCGTCTGGCGCAGAATCAAGCTCCAGCAACAACTGGTTCATGCGACTGACGTACTCGGCCGGATTTTCGAGCTGCGTGCCCTCCGCCAGCAGAGCATGATCAAGCACGATGTGCGCCAGCGCGTCAAAGCGCTTCTCGTCGGCTTCTCCGGACAGTCGATTGAGCAGCGGATGTTCGATATTGACCTCCAGTATCGGTTTTGTCTCAGGCAGAGCCTGACCACTTGCCTCCAGCATGCGTTTGAGGCTCGGATTCAAATCGCCCTCCCCGGCAACGACGCAGGCAGGTGACTCGACCAGTCGGCGGCTCACATTGACCGCTTCGACGCGATCCTTGAGCACCCGTTTGATCTTCTTCAACAGTGGTTTGTGTTCTTCGTTCACCACGTCCTGGGTGATCGCCCCGTCTCCGTCAGGCAACGCCAGACCTTCACGACCAACATCCGCAAGTGGTCTGCCGTCGTACTCGCCGAGGCCGTCGACGAGCCAGGGGTCAATTCGATCCGTCAGCAACAAGACCTCGATGTCCTTCTCGCGCAGCTGTTCGAGATGCGGGCTCGCCGCAGCTGTTGCGTAGTTGTCGGCAAGCAGATAGTAGATACGATCCTGGCCTTCCTGAACCCTCGATATGTAGTCGTCGAGAGATTGCTCCTGCGCAGCACCGTCGCCGCGTGTCGTGGCGAACCGCAGCAGCTTTGCAAGTTTGTCCTTGTTGGCCGGATCCTCGACCAGACCTTCCTTGATGACTGGCCCGAAATCACGCCAGAACTGCGCGTAGTCGTTAGACTCGTCCGCCATCATTTTGGCGAGCATATCGAGCACACGTCGCGTCAGCGCGCCGCGGATTGCCTGCAGGTCCGGATGCTGCTGCAAGAGTTCGCGCGAGATATTGAGCGGCAGATCGGAAGAATCGACGACGCCCTTGACGAAGCGCAGGTAGAGCGGCAGAAACTGCTCGGCGTCATCCATGATGAATACGCGCTTCACATACAATTTCAGACCGCGTGGCGTGTCCCGATTCCAGAGATCGAACGGCGCGCTGGCCGGGACATAGAGAAGACTCGTGTACTCGCGCTTGCCCTCTACACGATTGTGGCTCCAGCGCAGCGGATCCGCGAAATCGTGCGACAGGTGCTTGTAGAACTCCCTGTACTCGTCGTCGGAGATGTCCGCACGTGAACGCGTCCAAAGCGCCGTCGCCGAATTGACGACATTGTCCTCAACATCCCCGCCGGCCAGCGTTACGGGAAACGCGATATGGTCGGAATACTTGTGAATCAGATTCTCGAGCCGGGCAGGCTCGGCAAACTCGGTCTCCGACTCCCTGAGATGCAACGTGACGCGCGTGCCCCTGTGCGGAAGTTCGACCGTCTCCACGGTGAACTCACCCTGTCCATCCGACTCCCACCGTACGCCTTCACCGGCGGGCGTTCCGGCGCGGCGGCTTTCGACCACGACATTGTCCGCGACGATGAAGGCCGAGTAGAAACCCACACCGAACTGGCCAATCAGGCGCGCGTCTTTTTGCTCGTCACCGGTCATGCGACCCAGGAATTCGGCCGTACCCGAGCGCGCAATCGTACCCAGATTCGCCACGAGTTCATCGCGCGACATTCCGACTCCGTTATCCACGACGCTAATCGTTCGCGCCGCGCCATCAAACTCGACGCGAATACCGAAGTCGGTGTCCTCCCCGAGCAAATCCGGCGCAGCCAGTGCTTCGAAGCGCAGCTTGTCGGCCGCGTCCGACGCGTTGGAAATCAGCTCACGAAGAAATATCTCCTTGTTGCTGTACAGAGAGTGGATCATCAGCTGCAACAGCTGACGTACTTCGGTCTGAAAGCCGAGCGTTTCCCGGCCGTTCGTGTTACTCACGCGAGTCTCCCCCAAGTTGGGATTGCGGCAATCGCCAGACAGCCGCTTCAGGGCACAAACGATAGGGTTTCAGGCGCCTATTTCAAGGCACTACATTAGTGGCGAACGCGTAAATAGCAATTTGCACGTCGGTGGCGAGCGGTTTTTCGGTGGTAATTGGCGCGTGCTCGACCGCGGACCCGGGGCATTTTGCAGGCTCAGGACGCCTGGAAGCGCGTGTGTGCGGATGTCTCTGGCTGTGTTACGGCACGATACAACAGCCAGACGAACAACAGTATTGCCATTGCCAGGCCGAGCGGTGGTTCATTCAGAGCAATCAGGATTCCGCCGGTTCCCGTCACTGCCAATCCGACGATCAGGCCGGCCAGCCATGCGAATTCGCGCAATCGCTCGGCCAGCAAGCCGAGCACTCCGTAGAGGTCGTCCAGGTCATCGAGGCATTGCAGGAGGCGTTCCAAGGATACGTCCTGTACGGCTAGCGTACGATAGTCAGTAGCGGGCCGCCGCCATTGGGTTCATCAGAACTGCTGTCCCCCTCCGCAAGCGCCGCATTATTCGATTCCTTGGCATGCGCGATTGCCCGGTGAAACAGTTCCCAGCGTTGTCGCGACGATTCGTTTTTCAGGGAGACGACCGGCGCTTCATTTTCATTGTGCTTAGTTGACATACTGTCTTCGCAGTCCATTAGCAATAACAGTCTTGAAGCGACTATAAGCAGCTCTGGAAAATCGCTCCGTGAGGCACATCACAGCTTTTTTTTAAAGTCCTGGTCGTGGTCAAGAAAAGCGCGAAAACCAGACGCAGTACCGCTTTTTGACGGCGAGCCGGTCACACCGCAGACCCTATTGACGCCACGATATGCGCCAAAGAAAAACGCCGACATCAGGTCGGCGTCTTATGAAAAATAGATGCGGGTTCCGACGCTAGTCGTTGTCCTCGTCGTCCGTCCAGTTGCGCTTGATCTGGTCGCTCCAGGTGCGATAACCCTTCCACGTATAAAGCGACGGATCGATTCCGACTCTGCGACCGCGCGGCGCGGGCGCTTTGGTAATCCAGCGACGGTATTGCTGCCAACCATCGGCGTCGTTCGCCGCAGGTTGGTCAGGGCTCAAGGTCGTCTGGGGCTTTTCGGCTTCCGGCTTCGCATCCGTTGCGTAGTCGTCGACCCATCTCATGTGTTTGCTATCGGGCATCGAGTTTGCTCGGGCAGTCCTTTGATGAAATGCTATGTTTAATAGCGCCCGATTCACAGGAACTGCATCACAATGCAGTATTGCATTTTTTATATATTTTTCAGCGAGTTATGTTCCTTTTTTACTTAATCTTCGGTGTTAAAGCGGACCGCTCGCCCGAATCTCGACAATGCACGATGCTTCAACCAGGCATTCGCCGCACTGGCGTCAGCTAATTACCCGGTAGCACGGCTGGTAGGTGCCGGCGGCGATCTTCATACGTTTTTGTTCCACGAAGGACGCCAACAGCTTATCCAGCATCGCCATGATGCGCGCTGAGCCCCGAATCTGGAACGGGCCATGCTTTTCGATTTCCGCGGCCGTGTCGTCGCGAACGTTTCCAGAGACGATGCCGGAAAAAGCGCGGCGCAGATTGGCTGCAAGTACGTGCGGCTCCTGATCTTCATGGATCACGAGGCCGCTCATCGTGTCGTGCGTCGCCGTGAACGGTTGCTGGAAGTTGCGATCTATCGTCAGGCGCCAGTTGAAGTAGTAAGCATCGCCATGTTGCTTTCGAAATTCGTGTACCGCGTCCAGGCCACGTGCGAGTTCGCGTGCAACCGCGCGTGGATCGTCGATGATGATCGAATAGCGCGCTTTCGCTGCCGCACCCAGAGTCGCGGTAACGAATTCGTCGATCTGCCGGAAATACGGTTCCGATGACGCCGGCCCTGTCATGATCATCGGCAGTGGCTGCGATGCATTATCGGGATGCAGCAGTACGCCCAGCAGGTAGAGGATCTCCTCGCCGGTGCCCACGCCGCCGGGAAATGCCACGATCCCATGACCAACACGCACGAAGGCTTCGAGACGTTTCTCCATGTCGGGCATGATCACGAGTGAGTTGACGATCGGATTCGGCGATTCGGCGGCGATGATGCCGGGCTCCGTGATGCCGATGTAGCGGCCGTCACGAATGCGTTGTTTCGCATGCCCGATCGTCGCGCCCTTCATGGGACCTTTCATCGCGCCCGGGCCGCATCCCGTGCAAACGTTGAGGCCGCGCAGCCCCAGTTCGTAGCCCACGAGCTTGCTGTAGTCGTACTCCTTGCGACTGATCGCATGACCACCCCAGCAGACGACGATGTTGAGGTTGGCGGGTGTGAGCAGCAGTTTCGCGTTGCGTACGATGTGAAACACCGCGTTCGTCGTACCCTCGCTGGATTGCAGGTCGAAGCGACTGTCTTCGACGATTTCGTTGCGCGTAAAGACAATGTCGCGCAGTACGGCAAACAGCAACTCACGAATGCCGCGGATCATCTTGCCGTCCACGAACGCATTGGCCGGTGCCCCGCTCAACGAGACTTTTAGCCCCCGGTCCTGTTGGATGAATCCGACCTGGAAACTCTTGAAGCGCTCGAGTACCGCCCGCGCATCGTCCATCTCGTTGCCAGAATTCAGGACAGCCAGCATGCAGCGTCGCAACAACGGGTACAGTCCGCCCTCGCCACCACCGCGCAGTTGATCAACTTCGAATTGCGACAGGACTTCGAGGCTGCCTTCCGGCCATACCTCGGCGTCAACCGTATCGTGATCGGTCATTATTATTCCGCTTGTTTGCGGACCCCTGGGGCGAATTTCTATGGGCGAATTTCTATGAGCGTATTCTCGCTCGTCATGAGCCAGATATCGATCATGTCGGAATTCGACACTGCGATACAGCCATTGGTCCAGTCCTGAGTCCGGTAATACGCTTCGGACCGGGTAGGGTCATTGGGTTGCCCGTGAATCATGATGGCACCGCCCGGATCCACGCCTTGCTTGCGGGCCTCCGAACGATCGCGTTGATCCGGGTAAGACACGTGGATTGCCAGGAAGAACTCGCTGTCAGGATTGCGAGCATCAAGGACATAGGCGCCTTCGGGCGTCTTGAAGTCGCCCTCACGCTCCTTGTCACCGACCGGCATGATTCCCAGCGCGATCTTGAACGTCCGGAACGCGACACCACTTTTCATCAGGTGCAACCTGCGGCTGGACTTGTCCACGACGACCTTGTCCGCGACCGGGAAGTCGCCCGCCCGAACGCTGCCCTGCCAACCCGGCGCCGCCAGACCCGCCGTAAGCAGGGCACTCAACATGCCGAGGTATCGCAAACGTCCAACCATATGTGGAATCCCGAAAATCGTTGCACCCAAGATTAGCAAATTTACCTGCTGTGAAAAAAGAGCCAGGTCACATCACACATTTCTGCCGACGATCCAGCCGATGCTGAAACCGATGCCGCCAGCCACAATCGTATACGCCGGCAGAAAGCGAAATAGCTGCGCGGGCTGATCGGCGTCATTGAACATGCCGTTGAGATTGGTTGCATACGCGTAATGCAGATATAGCGACAGACCGAGGGCAGGAATCGCGAATCCGGCCGTGCCCAGCGGCCATCGCCAGCCCGTGCCCGTCCAGGCGCCATTGCCACGCCACAGGGTGATTCCTGCGAGGATCGACACGAGCACCAGTGGCAACAGGTTGCGCAGGACGTAGGGCCCGCCCTGCTGGACGTCTTCGAACCAGAACGCCGCCGCCACGGTCACCAGCAGCAGTGGCAACAGGCGAAACAGCGTCGCCCGTAAACGAGCCTGCATCAGGACGCATCCGTACTGATCAGGGTCGGGAAACGCACGGTCGTGCCCGGCGTGACCCTGTGCAGATCGAATCCGGGGTTGTACTGGCGAAACAGCCACACCGGGACATCGTACTCCCGCAGCGACAGTATCCAGATCGATTCGCCGGAGCGGATCGTGTGCTCGGTTACGCCTGTGATTACGTGCTTGCGGAAGAAGCCATCCTGCTGACCCCGGTGGTAGTCGACGCGGAGGTTCTCGAATGTCTGCGCATCGATGTCGCCGAACTCGAGCTTGATGCGTTGACCGACCTCGACCGGCGTGCGGAATGCGAAGCCATTGATGTCGCGCAAGCGCTGCGTGCGCAGGCCCAGCCAGTCCGCATAGTGGCCGAGTGTCTCGAGCGGCTGTATCTCGATCGTATTGTCGTTAGCGACCGTGTAATCGCTGGGGTCCGACAACAATGTCGTCTGCAGACTTCCGACGAGACTCGAAGCGAGGTCGCTCATGACCTCAGCCGGCTCGAATTCCTCGACTCCCGGTACCTCCGCCGGCACGTCGCTAATGCTCGCAACCGCGATTGGCTCCGCCACCTCGGCCACCTCGGGAACCTCGGGAACCGGCTGCGCGGCAACTACGGGCGCCGGACCGGCGGCTGGCAGACGTAGTTGCTGCCCGGCGCGTATCCGGTGACTGCTGCCGAGGCCGTTCAGCGCGACGAGCGTCGATACCCGTGTGTCGTAACGATCGGCGATTTCCGACAGCGTGTCGCCGCGAACGATCGTATGGAACAAATCGGGCAGTTGTTCATCGTGCCAGCTCCCGGTCGGAACCCGGGCGACGAGATCCTCGATGGGATCGCCAAGCGAACTCTCCGGCATGCGAAGGTTGAAGTCGCGCGGCACATGTTTGCTGCCCTGCCAGACTGTCGCCTGCAACGACGGGTTGTGCTTCGCAACCTGCTTCGCCGTTAAGCCAAGCGCCGCCGCCAGCTCGTCCGCGGGGACGTAGTCCGGCAACTTCAGTTCAGCATACGCAGTCGGAGATTCGCGAACGACACCAGGAAAGTACTGCTCCGGGTTTTGATCGACCTCTTTCGCTGCCAGAAACGCGACATAGAAATTGCGCGACGCGAAGCCGAATGTCCGACCGTTGTATCGGCGCAGGATATCGACGTAAGCCGTATCGCCGTAACGGCGCATGGCCCGGCGCACGCCGGACAAACCGTGGTTGTAGGCGGTGATCGCCATCGGCCAGTTGCCCGTAATCGAATAGTTATAGGCGAGCAGCCTGGCCGCGCCCCGAGTCGCTTCGAAGGGATCGTTGCGCTCGTCTATGACATGATCGACGCGCATGAAGCGCCGGCCGGTGCTCCTCGTAAACTGCCAGATTCCCGAGGCGCCGACATGAGAACGTGCGTTCGGATTGTAGGACGACTCAACGTGTGGCAATGCCGCGAGTTCGACCGGCACGCCGAGCGCGGCGAATTCCGCTTCGATGAAATCTCGCCAGCGACCCGAACGCTCGAGTCCTTCGCGGAACCGATCGGTCAGCCCGTGTTGAAAGCGGATACGACCTGCGGCGGCATCGAGCGTCGCTGTGCTGACGTCGGCAGGCCAGAGCGCAAGCACGCGCGCTTGCTCCGCGCTCAGATTGTCGCGCTTGCCGTTGGCCAGCGAGCGCAGCACGGCGGCCAGGGCATCGCGGCGTTTCTTGACGCGCCGGTTGCGCTCACGCCTGCCGAGATTTGCCGGCATGTCGAGTCGCTCGTAGACGATCGCGAGATCGCGATTATCGTGCAGGACCCCCTCATCCGTGTCGTATTGGGTGAAGATCGAGACCCAGAATTCGACGTCGGGCTGTAATTCTTCGGGAAAAGGGAAGGTCTCTTCTGCAACAACCGGCAATGCGGTGAGTAGGGCCGGCCAAATCAGCAGTTGGTACAAATATCGACTTTTTCTTGCCATTTGGTTCAGTTCAAGTTTCAATCGCAAATTATTGATTAGTTCACAGAAACATACTGAGAAACAACGTAATGTTGGCGATGCTAATGAGCTTTGCCGGCCACGGCAAATAACCGCTGGTCGGGCGCCGCCAGAAGAAACCGCAACCATGACTACTCAGCGCCACATAATCAGCTTATGTAACCTCCTGATCGCCGCACTGCTGATCGCGTCGGGCAGTTGGGTCTGCGCCGGCGAGGTCGCCGCCGATCCCCCGGACAATGGCGTCGACATACGTGACGATACGACCGACGATGCGGACTCGCGTTCCAGTGAAGTTGCAGCTGCGGCAGAACAATTCGTCGATGTCGCGCCAGAGCATTCTGACGACGTACCGCTGGCTGACGCGGTGACGGCGGCGGAAGGTTTAGCCGAGCCACTGCTATTGCTGGGCGCTGAAATCGCGCCCGGATCCGCGCAGCGGCTCTCCTGGTCGGCGACAGAGCTATTCGAAGGCGTTCCGGTATCGACTCCGGTATTGGTCGTCAACGGCGCGCTTCCGGGTCCGACCTTGTGTCTCATGGCCGCCGTGCACGGCGACGAACTGAACGGCGTCGAGATGGTAACGCGCGTGATGCACGATGTCAGCGCGGAACGACTCTCGGGCGCAATCATCGGGGTACCGATCGTCAACGTACAGGGTTTTCGGCGCGGCTCGCGCTACCTGCCCGACCGCCGCGACCTGAATCGTTATTTCCCGGGCAACCCGAAGGGCAGTGCAGCGGCGCGAATCGCCCATTCCCTTTTTACCAACATCGTCTCCCATTGTGATGCGCTGATCGACCTGCATACCGGTTCCTTCGAACGCGCCAATCTGCCACAGATCCGTGCAGACCTGCGCAATCCCGACGTCGTAACGCTGACGCAGGGATTTGGATCAATGGTTATCCTGCACAGCAGTCCCGAGGTCGGCACGCTGCGACACGCCGCTACCGAATCGGGCATCCCGACTGTAACGCTCGAAGCGGGCGGGCCCTCGCAGCTGGAACTTAACGAAGTCAAACATGGGGTCAATGGCATCGAGACGCTGATCAGTTCGATCGGCATGATTCACAAGCGGCGCCTGTGGGGTAACCCTGAGCCGGTGTATTACCGCTCGTCCTGGGTGCGGGCGGACAGCGGCGGCATCCTGCTCGCAGACGTCAGCCTCGGCAGCACGGTGCGTGTGGGCGATCTGCTCGGCACGATCACGGACCCCATGAACAACGCCCGCAGCGAACTTCGATCGCCGTACGCCGGTCGCATTATTGGCATGGCCCGCAACCAGGTGGTCATGCCGGGATTTGCCGCCTTCCACGTCGGTATTGCGACGCCCGAGGCACCGGCCGATGTGGCTCAGCAATCGATCATTGACGAAAAGGAAAACGCCAGCGACGACTACGTCGATGGCATGTCCGAATAAAAAGGGGGGGAGCAGAACCCTTTTTTTTGATTGCGAAACGATTGCTCCAACAGCATTACAAAAAAGGGTTCTGACCCCTTTTTTGTTACATTCCCCTGAATGAACGACGACCGAAAACCCCTGCATCACTACTGGAGCCCGCGTTACTGGCCGACCTGGCTGGGCATGGCTGTGCTACGCGTGGTGTGTCTGCTGCCGCACCCGGCGGGGCTCACCATAGGCAGGACGCTCGGCCGCCTGGCTGAACGATTCGCAAACAAAAGAAGAGCCATCGTTCGCCGCAACATCGAGTTGTGCTTTCCCGAACTCTCAGCCGCCGAGCGCGACGCACTTGCGAGCAGACATTTCGAAGCAATGGGCATGGCATTGATCGAAATGGGAGTCGGCCGCTGGGCGAGCGATGCGACGCATCTCAAGCTGGCGCGACTGGAGGGACTGGAGCACCTGCAAAACGCGCTCGACACGGGCAAGGGCATCATCCTTTTGAGTGCGCACTTTACGACCCTGGAGATTTCGGGCCGTGTGTTAGCCCTGAATTGCCCGCCTTTCGATGCCGTGTTCCGCAAGAACCGAAGCGACTTCGTTACTGAATTGCAGCGCTCGGGTCGCGAACGTTCGGCCGACGACACTATCGAAAAACGGGACATCAAGAGGATGGTGCGCAATCTTCGCAAAGGCCGTCCGGTCTGGTACGCCCCCGACCAGAGCTACGATCGCAAGGGATCGGCGGTGGTGCCGTTCTTCGGTGTGCCATCGATGCACACGACGGCAACATCAACGCTGGCGCGCCTGGGTGGTGCGGTCACGCTGCCATTCCTGCCGCGCAGACTGAATGATGGTAGCTATGTGCACCGCATTCTGCCGCCACTCGAGAACTTTCCCAGCGACGATGCCATCGAAGACACGAAACAGTATGTGCGCGTGCTCGAGGAGCATATTCGCAGCTGCCCCGAGCAATACTTGTGGATTCACCGCAAATTCAAGAATCTGCCGGAAGGCTACCCCGATTACTACGCCGACCGCGACGCATCGAAATAGCCCTCCAGGAGAGCCTCCCAGTTGCCGGTATCGAAATGCACGCGCGGGTCGAGCGTCTTGATCTTGACGAGCGAGCGATGCAGGCGCCTTAGTGTCTTCTGCTGCCAAGCGCCGGGTTGCAGCAGGCGGCCACGATCGAAATCGAGCATCCACAGCCTGCCGGCACTATCGATCTGCAGGTTATAGGCATTCATATCGGCGTGATAAACGCCCGCCGCATGGAACTGCTGTATCGAGGCGCCTGTTGATTGCCAGAAGTTCTCGTCGCGCGCGTGATCTGTGATGAACTGTGACAGCGGAGTAACGGCGGGAATGCGCACGGTGATGATATCGGCCGTGTAGGTGGGTCCATGCCTGCAATACCTGGCAGCGGCCGGCCTTGGCACACGCAAATCATTCACAGCGAGTTTTGCGAGCAGACGCCACTCCAGAAACGAGCGCGTGTCGTCTTCGCCGGTCCAAATGTAGCGATCGCGAACAAGCTTGCCGATGAAACCGCCACGCATGAAGTGCCGCAGCACGAACTGTCGCGGAACATTACCGACGTACATCGTATTGCCACGCCCCCCCGATCTCAGGGAACCGGTCAGGGGCTCCGAGTGCAACCAGGTCTCCGGCAGGAAGTGATCCTCGGATATCTGGTTGATGGTGGCCTTATCGTATAGGATGGCGCCGGTCGCGGTCTTCTCGACGGTTTCGGTCAACGGACCCGTCCCTTGTTATCGACTTGTTTCACTTGTTCGCAAATTCTGCGCCCGAAGCCATCTGCATCGTTCGACTCTCGGCGATTGGCGACACCTGCCATGCGCTTGCTGTCGTGCGCAATCTTCAGGATAACTGGCCTGACACTCGCATCACCTGGCTCATTGGCAAAACCGAAGCAGGCCTGCTGGGCGACATACCGGACGTGGAGTTTATCACCTTCGATAAGACCAATGGCCGGGGCGCCTATGCGGACGTGCGACGGCAGTTGTCCGGCAGGCGATTCGACGTCGCCTTGTGCATGCACGCTTCGATGCGAGCGAATTTCCTGTGCCGCCTGATTCCGGCCGCGTACAAGATCGGCTTCGACAAGACCCGTGCCAGGGACTTCCAGTGGCTGTTTACCGACCTGCGCATACCGCCAGCAAGTGGGGAACACGCGCTCGAGGCAATGATGGGTTTTGCCCGTTACATCGGGGCACGAGCGACAGACCTGCGCTGGGACATCCCCATCGATGACGCCGCTCATCGTTTCGCCGCCGGGTATTCGGGCAAGCCCACGGTGGTAATCAGTCCATGCAGCAGTCAGCGCAGCCGCAATTTCCGCAACTGGCCAGTCGAACACTTCATCACGATCAGCGGGTATCTGCGCGAGCGATACCAAGCCGAAATTGTGCTGACCGGTGGCAACTCAGATATCGAGCGCGAATATGGCGACAAGATCTCTGCGGCGAGCGGCGCAAGCAACCTGGTCGGCCGGACCTCGTTGAAACAGCTGCTGGCCTTGCTGGCCGCCGCCGACCTGATCATCTGCCCTGACTCGGGTCCCGCGCACATGGCTACCGCCGCCGGTACTGCAGTCGTCGGCCTCTACGCAACGTCGAACCCGAACCGAACAGGCCCGTACCTGTCGCGCCAGTTCTGCGTCAATCGCTACCCGGACGCTGTGCACAAGTATCTGGGCAAGGAGGTCAATGACGTTCGCTGGGGCCGCCGAGTGCGACATCCCGATGCAATGTCGTTAATCACGAGTAACGACGTTAAAAGCAAGATCGACGAAATTGTAGGATATTAAAGAAGTTTTCTGCCTATTTTTAGGCGGATAGTGGCATATGCGGGCGAAAACCTGACGCAAATCTGCACTGTAAACTGTGCCCTGGTTCATGTCGCACGTTCTCCGGTTTTTGAGGCTATCAGGTGCTGTTTTGTCGGTAATCGAGACATTTAAGAGCTATTTCTACTCATATAGGCCAAAACCAGCCGTGGCGGCAACTCTAAATTACCAAAAGCGCCGGATTCCGGAATCACCAAAAACGACAGTTTTCGCTATTTAGCAACTTTTAGCGTCTTATAAGGAGATATACAAGGGTATTTAGGCGATTTTTGAGGCAGCGTTTTGCCCACCCTGACCACGGAGGATGCTGGGCTCTTTTTCGCGGTTTTTTCGAATATCACCGCTTTTAGCGGCGATGTTCGGACTCTTTGCACCTGATCAGCGCATTATTCGGCCTGCAGCTGATCCAGGTAATCTTTCACGCCTGCCTCAACCGTGCGGAACTCGACGTCGCAGCCTGCAGCACGCAACTGGGTCAGGTCGGCTTGTGTGAAGCTCTGGTAGGCACCCTTGAGATGCTCCGGGAATGGTATATAGCGGATCTTGCCTTTGTCGTGCCAGGCGATTACGGCGTTGGCCACGTCGTTGAAACTCTGCGAGTTGCCTGTTCCCGCATTGAAGATTCCCGACACATCCGGATTGTCGAGGAACCACAGATTTACGGAGCAGACATCATCCACGTACACGAAGTCTCGTAGCTGTTCACCGTCACCGTAGCCCCCGGACCCTTCGAAAAGCCGCATCTCACCATCTGCGACGATCTGGTTATTGAAATGAAACGCCACACTCGCCATCGATCCCTTGTGCTGTTCGCGCGGACCGTAGACGTTGAAGTAACGCAGTCCGACGACCTGGCTGCCGGGAGCCGCAACGCGGCGCACGTAGCGATCGAATTGCAGCTTCGAATAGCCGTAGACGTTTAGCGGCCCCTCGTTGTCAGGGTGTTCAGCAAAATCCTGCGATGCGCCGTAAACAGCGGCCGACGATGCGTAAATGTACGGCGTCCCGCGCTCGAGGCAGTGGTGCAGCAGTCGCTGCGAATAGCCGTAGTTATTGCGCATCATGTAGCGGCCATCCCACTCCGTCGTTGCGGAGCACGCACCCTCGTGAAGGATGGCGCGAATCGCATCCGCGAACGCCTTGTCCCCTTCGAGGCGCTCGAGAAAGTCGTCCTTGTCCAGGTAATCGGCGATCGGGAATTCGGCAATGTTGACGAATTTGTGGCCGTCCTGCAGATCGTCCACGACGATGACGTCGTCGTGTCCCCGGTCGATGAGAGCGCGGACGAGATTGCTGCCGATAAAGCCGGCGCCGCCAGTAACTACATGCATAAATCGATTCCTGACAGGTTACGGCTCAATCGCCGCCTTCCAGATAGTATTCGGCGCCGCAATACGGGCACTTCGCCTCACCGGTCTCCTCGACCGGCAGGAACACCTTGGGGTGTGAATTCCAGAGATACATGCCCGGCATCGGGCACGACACCGGCAAGTCTCGCCGACGCACCGAATAGCGATGCTCCGCATTGGCCGGCATGAGGTCTTGTTCGACGGTACCTGCTCTGCTTGGCACTTGGTGTTCCGATCGCTTCCGAGCAGTAATTATACGCTGTCGCTCGCGCCGCCGGCTACGACTCCGTCTCGCCGAGATGCTGCTCCCAAACGGCCGCAACAAATGCTCGTTCCTCGCGGAACTCGGAGTCTGCGACGAACGGCGGTTGATCATTCAGAGACAGGTGATGCAAACGCAGCCGGAATTCACGGTACACGGACTGCAGCTGCGCGGCAGTCCGTACGTCGAGTCGGCCGGCGGACGCAAGTGCGGCCAACTGGCGGATGTTGTCGCTGTAACGAATCACTGCCGGACAGGCAGCGGCATTGTCGAGTACGAGAAACTGTACGATGAATTCTATGTCGCCGACACCGCCGCGGCCATGTTTCAGATCGAAGCGCCCGGCATCGCTGCGATCGAGTTCCTTGCGCATGCGTCGGCGCATCGACAACACGTCCGCATGCAGATCATCTCGGTGGACTCGCGACATCAGCGTCTCGGCACGAATGCGCTCGAAATCGCCGGCAACGCTCTCGCTTCCCGCAACAGGTCTCGCACGCAACAATGCCTGGTGCTCCCAGGTCCAGGCGTTATCCTCCTGGTAGCGCTCGTACGCGTCGGTGCTCGTCACGAGCAAGCCCCTGCGGCCGTCCGGCCGCAGGCGCGTATCGACCTCGTACATGACGCCGGAACTGGTCTGGGTTGTCAGGAAATGCACGAGGCGACGCACGAGACGGCCGAAAAACATGGCGTTGTCGAGCGGCTTGTCGCCATCGGTCTTCTGCGCCGTGCCACGTGAATCGTGCAGGAATACGAGATCGAGATCCGATCCGTACGATAACTCGAGACCGCCGAGTTTGCCGTAGCCAATGATGCCGAATCCGGCCTCACGTTCTTCTCCGTCAATTTCGTAGCGCGGCAAGCCGTGCTTGCGAGTCAGATCCTGCCACGCGGCGCGCAGCGCCCGATCGAGCACTGTCTCTGCGAGAAAAGTGAGGCTGTCGCTGACCTTCATGATCGGCAACCCGCCGCCGAAATCGGCTACTGCAATGCGGAACAGGTTGGCGCGCTGAAACTGCGCCAGCGACTCCATCTGGGCTTCGCTGTCGGCGCCCTGCAAATGAGCTACCCGGCTGTCGAGTTCCGCCTCGAACTCGGCTTTGTCAACGCGTTCCGTGTAGATACGCGGATCGAGCAGTTCGTCGAGCAACACCGGAAATCGCGCAATTTGCTCCGCGATGTAGGCGCTGCTCTCGCACAATCGTACGAGCCTGCGCGCGGCAAGCAGATTTTCGTTGAGCAACGCCACATACGCGCTGCGCCGCAGGATGCGGTTGACGACTGCCAGCGTTCGTTCGAGCGCGAGAACGGGATTCCGGCATTGACCGACCAGCGTTACCAAACGTGGCATGAAGCGCTGTAAACGGCGTCGCGAACTCGTATCGATCTTGAGGGTCGACGGCGAATTCTGGAACGACGTGATAATCCGGGCCAGCGCTGGCGCGTGCCCCTGTGTCTCGAGTGCCTCGGTCCATGCCTCGGCCGTTGCGCCGCCTTCCCACAATGCCGCATAACGTCGCTCGAGTTCGTCGTCGGACCTCTCAGCACCGCCGCGAAATGCGGTCGCTTCGAATTCCCGGGTCACATTGCCGCGGTGTTTGTCGAGCTCGCCCACCAGCTCTCCCCAATCGGTGAAGCCCATCGCGAAACTCAGTCGTGCGCGATCGACATCGCCGGACGGCAGGTCGTGAGTCTGCTGATCGCGAATCGCCTGGATGAAATTCTCGAGCCGCCGCAGGAACTCATAGGCCGCCTGCAGAGCAGTAACAACCTCCTCGCCGAGACCTCGGTTGTCAGCCAGGGCCGGCAATACCTTACATAGCGACTGCTGTCGCAGATCTTCACGGCCGCCACCGCGAACGAGCTGCAGCGACTGCACGATGAACTCGATCTCGCGGATACCGCCGGGGCCGAGCTTGATATTGTCCGCGAGCTCGCGACGCCTGACCTCCGCCGCGATCAGGGTGTACATCTCGCGCAGGGATTCGAATACGCCGAAGTCGAGATAACGCCGGTACACGAACGGTGAAATCAGATTCTGAAACAGGTCGGCCTCAATATCTGCCGCAGGCCGCGGCCCGACGATGCGTGCCTTGATGTACGCGTACCGCTCCCAGTTACGCCCGTGCTGCAACAGGTACGACTCCAGGGCCGCGAAACTGATAACGGGCGGCCCGCTGTCACCAAACGGCCGCAGGCGGGTGTCGATACGAAACACGAACCCATCGGCCGTGACCTCGTCGAGGAGCGCAACGATGCTCTGCGACAATCGCGTGAAATACTGCTGGCCACTCAGCACCTTGGGACCGGTGCTCTCGCCGTCTATTGGAAACAGTAAGACGAGGTCGACGTCGGATGAAAAATTGAGTTCTCGTCCGCCGAGTTTACCCATGCCGAGGATAACCAACGGAACGGCCTCGCCGGACGCATCGACGAACTGGCCGAAGCGCTTTTCCAGTTGCCTCGTTGCGTATCGAACCGCCGCGTCGAGCAGATGGTCGGCGAGCCGTGACAGCGCTTCGAGTGTCTCGGCGAGCTCCGCGCTCCCCGCGACCTCCCGCCACAGGACATGCAAC
>Ga0070727_10002770_pt1 | contig 16476 bp, 12 predicted proteins | sample tdAd472_FD_66722 | JGI IMG/M metagenome (GOLD analysis project Ga0070727, IMG submission 66722) | Marine sediment microbial communities from the Atlantic coast under amendment with organic carbon and nitrate - tdAd47.2 | ecosystem: Environmental > Aquatic > Marine > Coastal > Sediment | place...
CCGCGCGCTCGAGTCGTCCTTCACCGCGATCCCGATCTCGCAGTCCGAGATCGACACGTTCTCCAACCGCGGCCGCGAGCGCTCGCCCACGGAGACGCCTTTATCCGCTGTGCCGTGGATCCACGTGTCGCGCACGAGGGTTCCCGCGCCGGAGAGGTCAAGGGCGTCACCGCCGTTGCCCGTGAAGCCGCAGGCAACCACGACTCCGTCGCACCAGTCCAGGTCGAGGGCGTCCTGATTGCCGCTGAAGGTGCAGTCGCGGATCTCGAGCGGTTCGCAGGACTTGCAGTTGACGCCGTCGTCGCCGGAGTTGTCGCGGATGGTGCAGGCGACCATGCGCACCCCCCCGCCGTAGATGGAGAGCGCGCCGGTGTAGTCGACCCCGCCGACCCGCCCCTGGAGTCCGCCCTCGATCCGGCAGTGCTCCAGCCGGTGCACGCGCCCGGTGTCCGAGGCGAGCGCGAGGGCGCCCCAGGCCCGGGTGGGGTCCGCTCGGACGAAGGCGATCGGCTCGGCCGGGGTGCCCAGGGCGTGGAGCTGCCCCCGGACCCTCACGCTGACCCCGGGACCGAGCTCCACGCGAGTCCCTGGGGCGAGCTGCAGCGAGACCTCCGGGCCGAGGTCCACGGTCTCGCTCACCCGCACGACCCCTGCCCAACGCACCTCGCGGGTGAGGGGCCGGGGTGGGAGGTGCGGGGCGAGCCCTGGACCTGCGGGGACCGGGGCGATGCGGGGTTGGCTGTGCCGGATCGGGACGCGCAGCGCGGGGGCAGCGCGAACCTCGACGTGGATCGGCGCGCCGTCGTGGGTGCGCGCGCCCACGGCGATCAGCCGTGGAGGGGCGCCACTCGACTCCACCCGGAGCTCGGTCAGCCAGGGGACCCAGGGGCACTCCGCGAGGGGGCGGCCCTGCTCCTGAAGAAAGGGGTCGGGCCGCCCGGCGACCTCGAGGGGCTCTGCGAGCTCGACCTCGACCTGGCCCCGCTTCCAGCGGCCTTCCCCCAGGGTGGCTCCCAGGCGCCCTCGAGGCTCGGAGCGGACGCGGACCGCTGCGCTCGCGTCGCAGGCGAAGGTCAGGCGCTCGACCCGTAGCGGGCGCTGCGCCGCGGTCCAGAGCCCGAGTCGGAGCCCGCTGCGGTCTGCGGGCGGTGTGTCGAGAGCGATGCCGAGGGGCAGCTCCCACACCGAGAGCGCGGCGGTGCTCTCCCGCGGCGCCGGGGTCAAGCCCTGGGTCAGGGTGTTCTCGACCCGCGCGCCCTCGACGCGCAGCTCGCCGTCGGTCTCTGGCCCCAGCGTGAGGGCCAGGGTGCCGCGCACGGGGGTTGGCTGGGGGACCCAGTTGGGCCAGGTGGGTTCCCCGTGGGACTCGTCTCCGCGCGGATCCTCGCGGAAGCCGCTCACCAAGGTCAGGGGCGGGTCCAGCTCCAGCCAGGAGCCCTCGGCGTCGACCTCGACCGCCTGGGCTCCACCCCGGAGGCCCACGGAGAGCGGGGCGTCCCCCGTCCACGTCAGACGCACCGCGCTCAGCTCCAGGGGCGCGACGCTGCTGGCGGTCGCCTCGAGTCGCGCGCTGCCCGCCTCCCGCTCGACGGAGAGCTCGAGCTCGTGTGCACTCAGCTCGGCCCAGTGCGCCGTGGCGCGGGTCAGCGCGGCGGCTTTCAGTGCCTCCACGGCCTGTTCCCACTCGGGGTTGGAGACGTAGTGCGACTCGAACGTGAAGTGGGTGATGGTGTGCTTGTTGCGGTCGGCGTAGACGTCGGGGCGGACGCGGTCGCGCCACTCGTTGATGCGCGCGACGACGACCGCAGGGTGCCCCTGGCCTGCGAGCAGCCGGGCCACCTTGCCCAAGAACAGCCGGTAGAGCTCGGGGTCGCGGTAGAGCTTTGCCTGTGGCGTGCCGAACACGAACCCCAGTGGTCGGTTCTCTGCGACGTCGAGGTAGTCGGCGGAGTACGGCATCTCCACCCCGAACTGATACCAAGGCAGCAGCTCGTATCTCAGGAGGTAGGGGTTCAAGTAGAGTCGCCAGTTGTGGGACCCAGGGTTGGTGGAGCCGGTGACCGCGGCCTGCGCGTAGAAGTCCAGCCAGCGATCGACCGCCAGCAGGTCGCGGAGGGGTTCGTCCCCCCCTCCCGCCAGCCCTCGGAGCAGCCGGTCCAGAGGGGAGAGGTCGAAGTCCTCGGTCAAGCTGGCGTACTTCTGCCAGTTCTTCAGCGACGCGAAGGGGTCGAGGGTGTGCTGCGTCTCGCCGTAGAGCTCGCCCACCGGTCGATCGTGCCGCTCGAGGAAGGTGCCGTCTGGCTGCTCGAACGCGATGTGTAGGCCTACGTAGTCTCCGTTGATCCGTACGTGAGCGAGGTACTGATCTGCCACCAGTTGACCGAGGTCGCGGAGCATGTCGTGCTCGACCAACGACCACACGATGGAGCGCTGGCGCGGATTGACGAGGTTCAGCTCGCGCATGCCGTAGAACGGATTCTCCCGCGGGAACCGCACGCGCCACGACTTCTTGCGCAGCATGTAGTGGTCGTAGTGCCAGCCGCGGAAGCGCAGCTTGACCTCCCAGGTTCGACCTGCGTGGCGAATCGTTGCTGGGACCCAAGGCCACTTGGGGGCGTCGACGCCGGCGAAGGTCGAGTGACCCTCCTCGAACCCGGCGGGAAGCACGGCGCTCAAAGCACTCAAGCTCGCGGTCGGGATGTCGAGCTCGAACACCGGCAGCCGGGAGGCGAAGTCCAGCTCCCGAGCGGGGAGGCCGCCGCCGGGGGTCGCGACGGGTCCGCCGAACCCGGGTGGCGCCTGGGCCGCCCACAGGACAGCGCACGCGAGGCCGAGCACGAGGAGATCCCAGGGGACCACCTGCCTCCAGTTGGACTCGCGCGGTGGGCCGCAGCGCACCTAGAACACGCCCTCGTTGTCGAGCACGCTGACCTCGACGTCATCGGCGAGGGAGGGGAGCTGCTGGAGCACGGAATCCACGGCGGCGAAGTCGCTACCGGGGAGGGAGAACACGAGCTCGATTCGCGCAGGGGTCCGGTCGAGGCGGCGGAGGTGGACCTCGGGGCACAGCGGGCCGAGGATCGCGACCACGGACTTGGCGTCGACCTTCTCGAGCTCTGCGCTGCTGACGCTAAGGAGGACCGTGCGCTCGAGGCGCACCGCGGATCGCCGGTTGACGAGGAGCATCACCAACAGCGTCACCACGACTCCGATCCCGGTGACGACCAGCTGCTTCGCGCCGCAGCCGAGCCCGATCGCGATCGCAGCGAAGAGGTAGGCGAGCTCCTCGGGTTCCTTGATCGCTCCGCGGAAGCGAATGATCGACAGCGCGCCCACCAGGCCGAGGGACAGCGCGAGGGAGGTCTTGATGACGGTCACGACCACGGCCGTGATCAGCCCGAGCATCACGAACACCCGGGCGAAGCTGCGGCGGTTGGAGATCGCGTTCCCAAAGGCCACGTAGTAGTAGCTCAGGCCTTGACAGAGGACGGCGCAGCAGAGCAAGGAGAACACGAAGCCGGGCAAGGACTGCTCGGCGTTCTGCTCGATGAGGTAGGCCTGAATGCCCTTCAAGAAGTCCATGTGCCCCCTCTGGGCTCGCTTCGTCTCAGCGTCGTAGCCACAGCGTGTCTTCAGGCGGGAATGCGATCGGCCTCAGACGCCACTCTGGCGAGAACCCGGCCAGCTCGATCCCGTCACCCCGCAGGCGCAGCGTGGTGTGGAGATCGTAGGGCAGAGTTGGAACATCGTAGATCGTGAGCGGCGTGGGGATCTTGCTCGGATCGACCCGATAGCGGCCGTGGAACACGCGGAGGTAACTCCCGTGGGTATCGCTGACTTCGATCTCGACGCGCCCCTCGGCGAAGAACGTGAAGCTCACCTGCCTTCCGTGGTGCTCTCCGTGCCAGCTGCCCAGCTGGGAGGCGAGAGGATCGGGGCGAGGAGGAATCACGGCGGTCAGGTAGGTGCACACCAGCAGCCCCACGACGAGCGCGACGCCTACGCCCAACCTCAGCCGTCGGACGGCCTCCACGCTGGCGATTGGGTGTGGAGTGGGGTGGACGCGCATGAGGGGCTTCTGCGAGGTGTGGCGACGATGCCCGAGAGCTTAGCGTTCGTGTCCGGGGTTGCACAACGCAAAGCCCGGGGCGCCGCGACTGGTTCTTACCTCCGAAGGGTGGGACACTTGAAGGGCGTCCGGTGGGGAGGATGAATGCGTTGGAATCCGTACATCGACTTGCGGTGCGAGGTCTCGCCGACCAGCCGAGCCAAGTGCAAGGCCTGCGACGTGGAGATCGAGCGCGGGGGCTTTCGCATCAAGGCCATCAACGTCCTCGGGCAGGAGCAGTTGATGCACCTCGACTGCGCGGCGACCAAGGCGCCGGACATCGCCGCCCGCAAGCTCAAGGACAAGGCCCCCGACTGGCCGGCGCAGGCGCTCAAGGACCTCGAGCGCTTCACCGACAAGGACGTCGAGCCCGCGCCGCGCTCCTTCCAGCGCACGCCGATCCTGGACCTCTCCTACGACAAGCGCGACATGAACAGCGAGTGCGTGTTCTGCGGGCTCGAGGCCCCCGGGGGGAAGCCCGGCGTGGGCTACAACCACGCCGTGCGGGCGTTCAGCGTCGACGGCGAGCGGCGAATGCACGCCGTGTGTGTGATCCAGCTGGCCCCTGGGCTCTGCGCGCGGGTCGTGGCCGAGGCGTCGGAGCGCTGGCCCGAGGAGGTCCGCGAGCTGTTCAAGCAGGCCTTGCCTCCGGGGGTCGTGCCCACCCCGCGCTCGCCCTGGCGCGACACGGGCGGGATCCCCTCCCTCGAGGTCGCGCCCTCCGGGCGGGCCGCTTGCCGCTACACCAAGGAGAAGCTCGCCAAGGGCGAGCTGCGGATCAGCCGGCAGCAGGTGTTCGGCATGCGCCGCAGCCCGGTCTACTTCTCGGTGGAGGCCTACGTGCGCTCCGACGACTTCCACCCGAGGATGCTGGAGCTGATGGTCCTCAAGAGTCCGCCCGAGGTCACCCGCGAGCAGATCGAAGCGCTGGTCGCCAAGCTCCCGCCCCCTTACCCTGAGGACGACGACGTAACACCGCTCGGTGAGCGGATCCTGACCCTGTTCGACGCCAAACCTCGGGCCGAGCCCGAGCCCCAGGTCAACGAGAACCTGACCGAGAACTCGGTCGACATTCCGACAGGCTTCTTCTTCAACGCATGATCCACCCCGAACTCAAGCAACTGCGCCGCTCGGCGAGCAGCGAGCCGCGCGCCCTCTACCGCTACCGGGTCGGGGCGCTGCGCTCCGGGTTCGCGATCCCCCCGGTGCCCGGTGATCGCGTGCGCGTGTCCGCGGGGGAGGGGCAGGTCCTCGAGCTGGAGGAGGGGCTGCTCGACGTGGCGGTCTCCGTCGAGCTCGGAGACGGCAGCCGCGAGACGATCAACGGGACCCCGCCCATCGTCAGCCCCCACCGCCCGGCGGCGCTGCTTGGCGACGCAGACCTGATCAAGCGCCTGGAGCACGCCTGGCGCCGCCCCGACCACCCGCGCTCGCTGGAGACGCTGGAGGAGGTCGCGCGGCGCAAGCACCCGGGCGGCGTGCCGGCGGTGATCAAGCTCCTGGCCGAGCTGAAGGACGCGCCGACCAAGGCCCTGCGGCAGGCGTTGACCCACGTGCTCAAGAGCCGCAAGCCTGGCGAGATCGAGGTCGTCCTCCGCGGCGAAGAGGCGGGCAAGGACCCCGCGGTCGCGCTCGCCGTGCGGGCCGCGAGCGCCGTCGACGAGAGCGCCGCCAACGACGTGCTGGACCGGATCGAGTCGCTGGGCAGCGAGGCTGCGTGCCTCGCGGTGCTGCGCAGCGGGCGCTGGCTGGTCGGGCTCGGCGGCAACGGCTTCGCGCGCGCGGGGGTGCGCGAGCGGGTCAGCGAAATGACCCGCTCGCACCCCGACCACGACCTGCGAGTCGCGCTCTTCGTTCACGCCGCGCGCGCGCTGCAAGCCGACTCGCTGCTCGAGGCGGCCCTCGAGCAGAGCGAGAGCGACGAGGTCCGCCACGCCGCGGCCCACGAGCTCATGCGTCGCGGCCGCGCCGGCGCGGTGTGGCGCTTCCTCGGTCAGCTCGAGGACGCCGAGCGGATCGCGTCGCTGCTCAAGACGGCGCCGATCGAGACGGGCAGCGCGCCCATCGAGCTGCTGCAGTCGTGGCTCGAACGGGCCGCCGACGGCAAGGGCGCCCACGCCGCGCTGCGGGCGCAGGCCCTGATCCGGGTCGCGGAGTCGCGGGACACCGAGGCCGCGCAGGCCCTGCTGGAGCCCTGGCTGACCGGCGACGAGCGGGCCCCGCGCGCCGTCGCGATGTGGTCGGCCGGGCTGCTCGAGCTGGGCGGGTTCACCGAGCGGGTGCTCGAGATCGCGCTCGAGGCCGATGACGACCCGGGCCAACGCGGGATCGCGCTGGAGGCCCTCTCGCGGCTAGGGCACGAGGCGATCCCTCAGGCCCTCGACGCGTGGGGCGTGCAGCTGTTCCGCGCCGGCGCCTGGCACGCGGAGCTGGTCGACGTCGTGGCGCTCAGCTGCGGGCACGAGGTCGATCACGACGACCTGATCCGCCAGTTCGAGCTCTGTCCGCCCCAGGGACCTGGCCGGCGGGCCCGGATCCTCGAGGCGGGCCTCGCGCTCAGCCGGCGCGGGAGCCCCGAGGCGGGAGCCCGGCTGCTCTCGCTCTACGGCCCCAGCCCCTGGGCGCGCTACGAAGGCCTGGGAGGCACCGACTAGCGTGAGCTTCGGCCCCAAGATCCAAGAGCTGCGCGCGCGCTACGACGAGCTGGCGCGGACCCTCGACCTCGAGGCGTTGACGGCGGAGTACGCGAGCTTGCAGGGCAAGATGTCCCAGGAAGGCTTCTGGGACGACAACGACGCCGCTCAGGGGGTCGTGCAGCGGCTGAAGGCGGTCAAGATCGAGACCGACGCCTTCGGCTCCATCGCGAGCCGCCTCGACGACCTCGAGGTCCTCGACGAGCTGGCGACCAGCGAGGGTGACGCCGACGCGGCCAAGGAGGTCGAGCAGGGGCTGGGCACCGCCGAGGCCGAGCTGGACAAGCTGCAGCTGCGCACCTACTTCACCGGCGACCACGACCGGCTCTCGGCCTTCGTGACCTTGCAGGCCGGGGCGGGCGGGATCGACGCCTGCGACTGGACCGAAATGCTGATGCGCCTGCTGACGCGCTACGCCGAGCAGCAAGGCTTCGGGGTCGAGATGATCGACGTGGACTACGCCGACACCGCGGGGATCTCGAGCGCGACCCTGCACGTCACCGGTCCGGGGGCCTTCGGCTGGCTGAAGAGCGAGCGCGGGACGCACCGCCTGGTGCGGATCTCCCCCTTCGACGCGCAGAGTCGGCGGCAGACGAGCTTCACCGCGGTCGACGTGACCCCCGAGTTCGACGACGCCATCGACGTCGAGATCAACGACAGCGACCTGCGCGTCGACACCTACTCCGCGGGTGGCCCCGGCGGCCAGCACGTGAACAAGACCCAGAGCGCGGTGCGCATCACCCACATCCCCACGGGGATCGCGGTCCAGTGTCAGAACGAGCGGCACCAGCACGCCAACCGCAGGACGGCGATGCAAATGCTCAAGAACCGGCTGCACCAACTCGAGCTGGAGAAGCGCGAGAAGGAGGCGGCCGCGGGCTACTCGAGCAAGTCCAACATGGGCTTCGGCGCCGCCGACCGCATCCGCAGCTACACCCTGCAACCCTTCACCCTGGTCAAGGACTCCCGCACCGGACACGAAGAGACCAACGTGCAGAAGGTGCTCGACGGCGGGATCGAGGGCTTCGTGGAGTCCTACCTCCGCTGGGCCGCGGGCCAGGACCGCTAACCCGTTCACCCGGCGGAAGGACGTTCGCCATGACCCATCCCGTTTCGACCTCCGCGCTGGGGGGCTACGCCGCCCCGGTGCTCGACCACGTGCGCGCCTCGGACCCCGAGGTCGCCGACGCCCTCCAGGCCGAATTGGAGCGGCAGCAGTCGACCGTCGTGTTGATCGCCTCGGAGAACGCGGCGAGCCCGGCGGTGATGGCCGCCTCGGGCTCGTGGTTCACCAACAAGTACGCCGAGGGCTACCCCGGGCGACGCTACTACGGAGGCTGCGAGCACCTGGACGTGTGCGAGCGGCTCGCGCGCGAGCGGGCCAAGGAGCTGTTCGGCGCCGAGCACGCCAACGTGCAGCCCCACTCGGGGACCCAGGCCAACCTGGAGGTCTACGGGGCGGTGCTGAACCCCGGCGACACGATCCTCTCCATGTCCTTGGATCACGGCGGGCACCTCTCCCACGGGCACCCGGTGAATTTCGTGGGCAGGCTCTACTCCATCGTGAACTACGGAGTGACGCAGGCCGACGAGCGCATCGACTACGACCAGGTCCAGGCGCTCGCCCAGGAGCACAAGCCCCGCATGATCGTGTGCGGCGCCAGCGCCTACTCGCGAGTGATCGACTTCGCGAAGTTCGCCGAGATCGCGAAGTCGGTGGACGCCTTCCTGCTGGCGGACATCGCGCACATCGCGGGGCTGGTCGCCGCGGGGGAGCACCCCAACCCCGTGCCCCACGCCGACTTCGTCACCACCACCACCCACAAGACCCTCCGCGGTCCCCGAGGGGGCCTGATCCTCTGCAAGAAGGCGCACCGGAAGGCGATCAACAAGAGCGTCTTCCCCGGGCAGCAAGGCGGTCCGCTGGGGCACGTGGTCGCGGCCAAGGCCGTCGCGTTCAAGGAGGCCCAGGGCGAGGGCTTCAAGGACTACCAGCGGCGGGTGATCGCCAACGCCCAGCGCATGGCCGAGGGGTTGTCCCAACGCGGCTTCCGCATCGTGAGCGGGGGCACGGACAACCACCTGTTCCTCGTCGACGTGACCTCCAAGGGCATCGGCGGCAAGGACGCGGAGGCGCTGCTCGAGGAGGTCGGGATCACGGTCAACAAGAACATGATCCCCTACGACGCGCGCAAGCCGATGGACCCCAGCGGGATTCGCATTGGCTCACCGATCGTGACCAGCCGCGGCTTTGGACCCGAGGACATGGACCGCATCGCGGACTGGATCGACCGCGCTCTGGCCGCCAAGGACGACGCTCCCGCCCGGGCGACGATCCGAGACGAGGTGCGCGAGCTGTGCGCCTCGCGGCCGCTCTGGCAGCCCGATCGGGCCTGAGCCGAGCGTCGGAAGGCGCGAAACCATCCAGCCCCGGATCACCCGTGATCACCCCGGCCGAACAGGGGCCGTCAGGGCTGCGGTTGTGTCGACCGGGGCGGCGGCACTCCTGGTGCAGGGGAGTGAACATCTCCCGCCGGGTGTGCGACGGGAGATCACGGGAACTCGCTCCCGGGCAGAGGGTTAACACGGATGTGCAGAGCTTCGGTTACAACCTCTAAGGAGGCCTCATGACCCGTGCCGCAATCTACCTCCTGCTGGGAGCGAGCCTGCTCGCCCTCACGGGTTGCCCGAGCGACGCTCCGGATCCGATCAAGAGGCTCGAGACCGAGACCACGAGCAAGAAGCTGTTCAAGGACCCGGACGACGGCGCCTCTGCGGGGGGAGAGACCCCCGGCGAGAGCCCCGAGGACCCCGGGTCCGAGGGCGAGACCCTCACCGACGACTCGATCCCCGAGCTGGATGCGGTGCAGATCGACCCGGACACCGGCGAGCCCGTAGAACCGGAGCCCACCCAGGAGGACGACCCCGACGAGCCCTGGGACGGCTCCCAGGTGCGCGGCGAGGACGAGCCCATGGAGGAGCGGGGCCCGCAGGAGCCGGCGCCGGAGCCGAAGCTCAGCCCGGAGGAGCTCAAGGCGCTGGCGGCCAAGGGGATCCTCAAGCACTTCCCCGGGATCACCGTCTACACCAAGGAGAAGCGGATCGAGGTCAAGGCCACGATCTGCCTCAAGCGCGGTCCGGCCCTCGAGCTGTTGGCGTGCACGCGCAAGGGCAAGACGCACGAGAGCCTGCTGCTGCTGGAGCTCGACCCGGCGGACGGACCCAAGCATTTGGCCACCGCGCTGATCCTCATCGGCCTCGAGCCCACGCCCCAGGTCAACGAGTTCGGCGAGTCCGTCGAGTTGACGAAGGGGGAGAGGGTCGAGGTCGAGGTCTCCTGGGCGGCGGAGGACACGCCCGCGCTCGACTCCAGCGCGCCGGCCGCTGTCGACGGCCGGGTCACCCGCCGCGCCGAGGATCTGATCTGGGACAAGCGCCGGGGGGCGGCGATGCCCCACGTCGGCTGGGTGTTCACCGGCTCGCGGAACGTGATGGTCCCCAAGCCGCCGGACTTCAAGACCGAGATGGAGGTCTTCGCCGCGAGCTACACGGGGAACATCGCCGCGACGTTCCACGACCCTGACTGTGTGCTCGACACCCCGCTGCTCGAGGGCGGCGACGACACGGTCTACGTGCCCTACGAGGCCCGGATCCCCGAGCGGGGGACGGCGTGCGTCGTGCACCTGCGCGCCCTGGACGAGCAGCCCGCCGACGAGCAGCCCGCCGACGAGCAGCCCGCCGACGAGCGACCCGCCGACGAGCAGCCCGCCGACGAGCAGCCCGCGGATCCCGACGAGGAGAAGTAGGTGAGCACGGCCCAGAGGGCGACCCGCGAGCCCGAGGAGCTCGACCTGCGTCTGCGGCGCGCTGCGCGTCGCCTGGGCTGGGTGCACGGCTTGCGTCAAGCGCTGTGGGCGCTCTTCGGCGCGGTGTGGGCGGCAGAGCTCGGGCTCCTGCTCGGCGGACCGGCGGCGGTCCTAGCCGGGCTCGTCGCCTGTGGCCTCGGCCTCTACGGGCTCACCCGCTTGCGTCGGGTCGAACCCCGCCTGGCCGCCGCGGTAGCCGACGCGCGACTCGGCACCGCTGCGGTGAGCTCCGGGGCAGAGGCCCTCGCGGGGGCGCACCCGCGCTGGCGCGCGGCCGCGGTTGGCGAAGCCCTCGGCGCTCTGGACACCTTGCCCCTCGCGCGCTGGGCGCCCTGGCGTGCGCCGGCCGGCTGGCCGCTGGGGCTCCTGATCTGCGCCCTGTTGCCCCTGGCGTTGCTCAGCCAGGCGGGTGCCGCCCAGGCGAGCACCGTCCGCCGCTTGCCGGGGCTGCTCGATCCGAGCCAGGTCGCCGCGGGGGGTGGGGCCGGCGACCCCGCGCTGGACGAGGCGGGGCTCGTGGGCTGGGTCGAGGACGTCGAAGGCGTCGGCTGGAGCGACCTGGCCCCTGAGGTCGCCGAGGTGCTGCGGGAGGAGCTCGCGGCCGGCGGCTCCCCGACCGCAGGCGGCGGCGAGGGGGGGGTCGCTGAAGAGGCCGACGGCTCGCGCGAAGCCGCGCGCGGCGACGGCGCCCTCAGCCGCTGGGCCCAGGCGCTGGAGGCGGCGGCCGCGGCCGGCGACCGGGCGGCTCAGGCGACCCTCAGCGCGCTCGAGGAGCGCAGCGGGGCTGGGGCTGGCGGAGCCGCCGACGCCCCCTCCACGGGACCCTTGGCGGATCCGGCTCCAGGAGCGACGATCCGCCTCGACACCACGCGCCGCGAGCAGGTCCGTTGGGACCTGCGCGCCACCGAACGGCGCTACTTCACACGAGAGCCGACCAGGAGGTAGTCGTGATTCGCTACAGTTTGATCCTCGCCGCGTGCGCGCTGGCGTTCGCTTCGACCGCGGGGGCTGGTGAGACCCCCGAGGACACCCACTGGACCGCGGTCGAGTATTTGATCGGCACCCAGCACGACAACGGGGGCTTCGGGCAGATCCCGGAGGAGGAGCCCGGGGAGATCGGGATCACGGCCATGGCCCTGCGCGGCCTGGCCCAATTGCCCGAGGATCTGCACAACAAGAAGATCGTGATGGCGGCGCAGGTCGCTGCGATCGAGTTCCTCCTCAAGCACCAGCAACCCGACGGCTCCTTCAGCAAGGGCAAGTCGGGGCTCGGCACCTACCGCACCGCGTTGACGATCTCGGCGCTGGTCGCCTGCGACCGCGAGAAGTACGCGGCCCAGATCAAGCGGGCCACGGACTGGCTGCGGGGCAACCAGTTCGAAGACGACGACAACGTGCCCACCGACAACCCGCACTACGGTGGGTTTGGCTACGACCACGCGGGTGAGAAGCCCGACGCCGACATGTCGAACACCCAGATCGCGCTGACCGCGCTCAAGGACGCTGGCATCCCCGCAGACGACCCCGTGTTCAAGCGCGCGCTGACCTTCCTCGAGCGCTGCCAGAACTCGAGCGAGACGAACCCCGGGGTGGGCAAGCTCAAGCCCAAGGACGACGGCGGGTTCATCTACGACCCGGGGCTCTCGGACAACAAGAGCTCGCCCATGCAGCACGAGGACGGGACGACCAGCTACGAGAGCTACGCGTCGATGACCTACGCCGGGCTGATGTCGCTGCTCTACGCCGGCCTCGACGAAGACGACCCGCGGGTGCAAGCCGCCAAGCGTTGGATCGCGGCCAACTACACCCTCGAGGAGAACAAGGGCCTCGGCGTGCGCGCCAAGGACCCCAACGCCGCCCAGCAGGGGATGTTCTATTACTTCCAGGTCTTCGCCAAGTGCCTCGCCGCGCTGGGCAAGCCCACGATCAAGACCGAGGCCGGCGAGCAGCGCTGGGCCCAGGATCTGTTCAACACCCTCGCCGCGCGCCAGAACGACGACGGCAGCTTCAAGAACCCCAACAGCCGCTGGTGGGAGCAGGACCCGGTGCTCTGCACGACCTACGCGGTCAACGCGATGAACTACGCGGCTCCCTACCTCGGCGAGTAAGCCATGCGCGTCGGGGTGTGGTTGATCGGAGCGCTGGGCGACGTCGCCACCACCGCGGTGGTGGGGGCGCGCGCCATCGCGCAGGGGTTGGCCCCGCGCACCGCGCTCGTCAGTGAGACCGCACCCTGCGAGGGCCTCGACCTCGCGCCCTTCGAGGCGCTCGTGTTTGGTGGGCACGACGTGCGCGAGGGGACACCCCAGGAGGCCGCCGCGCGGCTGGCCGCCGAGGGGGTGATCCCCTACGCGCTCCCCGCCGCGCTGGAGGCCGAGCTCGCCGACTACGCAGGGCGGATCCGCCCTGGCTGCGCCCTCGGCGGGGGGCGCGTGGTCCAGGATCACGAGAGCGCCGCCGCGCGGCAGGTGAGCGAGCGCGGCCCGGCGGCCGTCCTCGAGCAGCTGCGCGCGGACCTCTCAGCCTTCCGCCGGGAGAACGAGCTGGACCGGGTCGTGGTGGTGGCCGTGGCGTCCACCGAGCCGCAGCTCGAGCCGCCGTCCGCGTGGGCGACCCAGGCCGGGATCGAGTCCGCGATCGCCCGTGGGGACGACGCCCTCCCGGCGAGCGTGCTCTACGCCTGGGCCGCGATCGCCGAGGGCTGCGCCTACGTCAACTTCACCCCCTCCACCGGGGCGACCCCGGAGGGGGTGCAGGCCTTCGCCCGCGCCCGGGGGGTCCCCGTGGCCGGCAACGACGGCAAGACCGGCGAGACGCTGCTGCGCACGACCCTCGCCCCCATGTTCCGCGCGCGGAACCTCGACGTGCGCAGCTGGGCCGGCTTCAACATCCTCGGCAACCGCGACGGCGAGGTCCTCGACGAGCCCGCGGCCAACGCGGCCAAGACCGGCGGCAAGGACAAGGTCCTCGGCGCGATCCTCGGCCCCAGCCTGGGCAGCTCCCTGACCCGGATCGACTACGTGCCGTCCCTTCGCGATTGGAAGACCGCCTGGGACCACGTGCACTTCGCCGGCTTCCTCGGCACCCAAATGACCCTCCAGTTCACCTGGCAGGGCGCGGACAGCGCCCTGGCCGCGCCCCTGGTGCTCGACCTGGTGCGGCTGCTCGAGCTGGCGGTGCGCCGCGAGCAGGCGGGGGTCCAGCCCGGGCTGGCTTGCTTCTTCAAGGCGCCGCTCGGCAGCGACGAGCACGACTTCTTCGCTCAGGCCCAGGCCTTCGCCGAGTTCGCCGCGTCTCTGCGGGGCTGAGCTCGCGCGATCCGGAGCCGCGGCGCGCTAGCGGCGGAGGAAGACCTGGACCCACGTCCGGGTGGCTTCGTCGTAGCCGATGCCGATGTGGGTGAAGTTGGCGTTGAGGATGTTCGCCCGGTGACCGGAGCTGTTCATCCAGGCGGTCATCACCGCGGTCGCGTCGCTCTGACCCTGGGCGATGTTCTCGCCCCAGCCGCTGTAGCCGCTGGCCTCGATCATTTGCAGGCGGTCGCCCGGATCCCAGCCCTCGGGGGAGACGTGGTCGAAGTAGCTGCGCCCGACCATGTCTTCCGCGTGCACCTTCGCGGCGCTCTGGGCCTGGGTGTCGAACGCGAGGGCGGCGAGGCCGGCGTTGGCCCGCTCCTGGTTCACGAGGTTGATCACCTCGTTGGCCACGCTCTGCTCGCTGGCGGTGTGGGTCTTGAGCGGCTGGCCGAGGGTGTCGTTCTCGTGCCAGTACTGCGAGCCAGCGTTGAGCACCGCGCTGCCGGTGCCACCGGCTCCACCGGTTCCACCGGTTCCACCGGTGCCGCCCGTGCCCGCCGGCGGTGGGGCGCCCCCACCCGACGAGCTGCTCGAGCACCCGGCGCTGGCGATCGCCACCAGCCCCCACACCAACCCTGCAGCGACCAGCTTCCCGCAATGCTTCATGGCGAGACCCCTTCCCGATCCACGTCCGGTATAGCAGCGTGAGCTGGAGGGCGCACGTAAACGGTCCTCGTGCAATGCAATGCGGGCCCTAGAGCCCGAAACGTCCAGCCCTGGCCAGGATCAGGGAGGTCGGCTCATGTAGTCGCAACGCACGTTTCCCATATGACTTAGCCACGGGTCAGCCGAATCTGGTCCTTTCTCCTTGAATTGTCTACCCAAGAACAGAGGATCAGCGGCGGAGAGCGTAGGAAGAAGGGGATTCACCTCGTGACCGACCACCGATTCTTGGCCCTGGGCTGCGCCCTGCTGGCCACTGCTCTCGGCTGCAGCTCCAGCAGCAGCAGCCGTCGCTCCAGCGCCGGCACCACCGCGGCCACCACCAGCGGGACGACGACCGGCACCGGCTCCAGCAGTTCGAGCACGACCAACACCTCGACCTCGGCGGCGGTGAGCGCGACGCGGCTCTCGCCGACCTCGGGCTCGACGAGCGTCGACACGCCGCTCGCGATCGAGGGGCAGAACCTCGACCAGGTGACCGCGGTCGCCTTCGTGCCCGACAGCGGCGGCACCCCGCTGCCGCTCAGCGGCTGGGCGAGCGCGAGCAGCAACATGGGCAGCGCGCTCGTGCCCGCCGGGTTCACCCCCGGGGACTACCGCCTCGAGCTGACGGACAGCGCGGGCAACGTGATCCGCGCCGCGCTGATCTACGAGGTGCTCGCGCCGACCGCCCCGACGATCGACCCCGACCAGGCCGGGGCCTACGCCGTGGGTCGACTCGACGAGCGGATCCAGGGCGCCAGCGGCGACCGCCCGGACGTGCGGATCTATTACCCCGCCCAGCAAGCCGGCGCCAACGCGACGCCGGAGGCCAGCGGCGGACCCTACCCGGTGGTCGTCTACAACCACGGCTTCAAGCCGCCGATCATCTCCTTCGGAATCAACTACCGGAACAACACGTTCATCGCGGAGCGCCTGGCGTCCCATGGCTACGTGGTGGCCTGCGTCGACCTCGCGACCAACAACAGCCTGTTCCGCACTGGCCAGGAGAACAGCCAGCGCGACGCGGACGACACCATCGCGACCCTCGACCACTTCGAGCGGATCAACGCCGACGCGACGCACCCGCTGTTCGGCCTGCTGGATCCGACCCAGGCGGCCCTCGGCGGTCACAGCCGAGGCGGTGACGCGGCCCTGATCGCGGGCGGCATGGAGTGGGCAGCGCGCGGCGCCGGGAGCCGGATCAAGGCGCTGTTCGTCTTCGGTCCGCCCAGCACCGACTCGCAGAACAGCAACACGCCGCTGGTCTTCGGCGACTTCACCCAGTTTCCCCTGCTGCTCGTCGCTGGCAGCGAGGACGGCGTCGCCCCCCCCGCGCAGCAGCGCGACATCCTCGCCCTGGCCGGGAGCCCCTCGATGCTCGTCGAGCTCAACGGCGGCAACCACAGCCAGTTCAAGGACAACGACACGTTCATCCTCGGCGACAGCGCCGCGACCCAGTCGCTGGCCGACCAACACGGCGCCTGCCAGCGCTACGTGACCGCCTGGCTGGGGACCCACGTCAAGGGGCAGGCTGGCGCGTTCGTCGACTACGTGATGCGCGGGGCGCAGGTGCTCAGCGACGGACGGCTGTCGGCGGTCGACGTTCGCTAGCCCGCGCGCTCGCCGGCTCCGACTCGCCCCAGGCGCAGGTTCGCCTGGGGCGTGTTCGTCTGTCTACGAGCGCCCTGCGCCTACTTCCGCCGTCGTCGAGGCGGGCGCTCCTTGGCGGCGTCGCGCTTGGCCTGGAGCAGCTTGCCGAACTTGCCCTTGGGGGGCTTGGTCGGCTCTGCAGCCGGCTTCGGCGTGGC
>Ga0070727_10002772_pt1 | contig 16467 bp, 12 predicted proteins | sample tdAd472_FD_66722 | JGI IMG/M metagenome (GOLD analysis project Ga0070727, IMG submission 66722) | Marine sediment microbial communities from the Atlantic coast under amendment with organic carbon and nitrate - tdAd47.2 | ecosystem: Environmental > Aquatic > Marine > Coastal > Sediment | place...
TGCTGGGTTTGGGCCTGACCCTTTATGTACTGACTGCACCCCTTGGTGTTTGGTTGGGCATGTGGGATTTCCGCCAGGGGTTTGCGATACTGCGTAATGCCGAACCTTATGCGTTGTGGATCGCTGGTGTAGGTGCCGTGGTAACCATTGCCGGATTGTTAGGCATGTTTAAATTCAATCTGGGCAATAATAGCAAGCTTATGTGGCTGGCTCTGGTTGCTACTGTCCTTACATTCACTGCGTATCAGTTGCCAAGAGTTTACGGGTATCAGGGCGGATTGCCTCCAATTCACGACGTTGCCACTGACACGGATAATCCCCTGAATTATGTAGCTATCGCACCGCTGCGTGCCGACGCGCCGAATAGTATGGTTTACGGTGAAAGTCAACGCATGACGCGAGAAGAACATGCCCAGGCACAGCGGCAGGCCTATCCCGACATTGTTACCCAGCGATTCAGTGAGCCGGCCGAGGAAATTTTCGATCGTGCTGTTGCTGCTGTTGAAGATTTGGGGTGGGAACTGGTTGCTGCGGTGCCCGCTGATGGCAGAATTGAAGCGACAGACACCACATTCTGGTTTCAATTCAAGGACGATGTAGTTATTCGGATTGAGCGTCAGGGTAATGAAACAGTATTGAACGCCCGGTCACTTTCCAGAGTGGGGGGCAGTGATTTCGGTAAAAATGCCCAGCGTTTGCGTGATTTATTTGCCCGCTTATAAAACCATTAACGACACTGGCTGCCCAGTTTTCGAAGCTGGGCCAGCCAGGCCTGCCGACGCTGATCCGAAACACCTTCGACTAATCCCAGCAAAGTTTCCCGCACTGGGTTGATACCCGAGAACTTAAGTATATTGCGTTCCAGGCTTTTCAAGCTGTGTGCCCGGTAATACCAGCGGTAGAATAAAGCTGGCATCCCCATGGTAACTACAATTCGACAACTTTTACCTTTAAGTTTCTGCTGCGGCCAGGCATTCTTTTGCTCTGCTTTCTGTAGTGCTATGCCGGGCCGGAACACTTGCTCAATAAAGGCTTTCATCAGTGCTGGCATGGTGCCAAGCCACAGCGGATAAAAGAAAACCAGATGTTCTGCCTGCTGGATTAATCTGGCAGCCTCCTCCAGGCTTTGAGGCAAGTCTCCTTCCCAATCTTCTCGGCTGCGCAACCAGGGGAAATCGAGTTCCGCCAGATTAATACTATCGATCTTATGACCCGCTGAACTGGCTCCCTCACGATAGGCTTCTTCCAGTGCGTGACAGAAATGTCCGCTGGAATTGTCAGGATGACCTTGAATGGTAACTATCTGGTTCATTGCCGCCTGATCTCTAGGTAGATGCGGTCCTGCACCTATGCAGTCAGAGTTGATTATTCTGACATGGCTTTGATGCTCGCCCAAACCTATACCGGCTGCACCTTTGTCCTGGGTCATTTTTTATTGAATTGGATAAAAGGCAGGTTTGCAAACCTCTGCACCGTTGGCAATGGTATGCCAACCTTTGACATAGATGACAATTTTGTCTGCCAATAATTACAAATTGCGCCAGGATAATGCTTATAGAGCTCTTATTTGAGCCACTTATTCACTAAAAAGACTTAAATATCAATGAGATAAAAATTATCTAGCAAGTTGGCACGGGTCCTGCAATTTATACCAGTGTAGTAATGGTGCTTTGGGAAGCAATATTGGAGTAGGGTTGGCGGAATTACGTAGTCGCTGACTGGCAGTTCCCGGAGTTGCTGACCAAGGCACCACCCGAGATTCCTGCACTCGCGGAGGTAACTTAAGACAAGCTTGACAGGGGCTGGCGGTGAGTAGCAATGTAGACGCTGAAGTAGCCCCTGTATTTTTTACGAGGAGATTACGATGATACATATTAAGAACATGCTTTTAATGATGGTTGTCCCCGTGGTCACGCTTTTGGTGTGTTGGTTAATCTGGAGCATGATTATCTGAGTGGTTCATGGTAAAAAGCACATCCACTTTGCAATGGTGAGCGCTGCTAACTATTTATGAATTCAGCTATATGCGAGGCGTTGGCAAGTTTTTTTGCCAACCCCGCACCCGAGGCTCGCCGGGTATTTCACGGCCGAGGCCATATGCACCCCGGTCAAGAGCACATCAACATTGATTGGTATCCCCCGGTTCTGCTGGTCACTGCTCATGAATTGATTGCGGAACTTGAAGATCTGGTCGCGCACCTGCAACAGCATGACCTTCATGCTCAAGTTCAATCGGTAGTGTTACAGGAGAGGTTTAAGCAGGGTGCTCCTGCCCGGGTAGTGTGGGGAGACTCCATTGCTTCATGCGTTGTGTTGGAGAACGGGCTACGATTTGAAGTGCATCCTGGCGCACAACAAAATGCTGGCCTGTTTTTGGACATGCGACCGTTGCGTCAATGGCTGAGCACTAATAGCCAGGGGCGCAATCTACTGAATCTGTTTGCCTATACCTGCTCTCTCTCGGTGGCGGCAATGGCAGGTGGCGCCAGTCATGTCACCAATGTCGATATGAGTAAAACCAGCATTAAGTGGGGGCAGTTAAATCACCGCATTAATGCTCAGCCACTTCACAAAGTGACGTCTATCCCCCACAACTTATTCAAGTCCTGGGGTCGTATCCGACAATTTGGTCGTTATGACATTATTATCTGTGATCCTCCCAGCCGTCAGCGCGGAAGCTTCGACGTGGAGAAAAATTATCCGGCTGTGATCAAGAAAATATCAGGGCTTGCCAATGACGGAGCGGATATATTTGCTACCTTGAACAGCCCTTACCTGGACAGAGATTTTCTGCTACATCGATTCCAGCGCTATGAGCCAGGCTGCCGTCTGATTGGCGATTTCCCTGCATCGCCTGAGTTTGTAGACAAGTACCCGGAACGGGCTTTGAAAATTTGCCATTTCCGCTACCGTTGACATCACTCATGCCCGATACTCAGAATTCGTCACTCAGGCTGCAACCGGATACTTTTGCGGACGCTAGTTGGCCGACCTTGACATGGGACGCGTACGAACACCGTGGTACTGCTGGTCGGTGACCGGATCGAGCCACTCAACATCACCTTCGTAAATAGTGAGTTGATGCGCGTCGATATCCGGGTGGGCACCATGCCAGTGCTCAATTCCCGCCGGCGTCCAGAATGGTTCGCCAGGTTGAAATTCCTCAATCGCACGCCCACGTATCTGATGTAAACCTACACCTTCCTCGATCATCAAAAGCTGGCCCCAGGAGTGAGAATGCCAAGAGGAACGTACGCCGGCTGGAAACAGTATACGAATACTACGCATATCAGGAGCCTGGCTGACTACTGGTGAACCGCCTTGAAAATTACTCGACTGGGCAGATGAATTTTCCGAAACGGTGCTGAGTACCAATAGCCCCAGCGCTACAACAATAGCGACTGAAACTATACCCTCTACCCAGCCCCTCAGTAGTGATTTACTTGACATGTTGCCCTCCACGATGTGATTTTTGTTGCGATAAGGGAGACTATAGAGTCTGCTGAATCAAAGTCAACAGTCGGGGCCGCTCCAGGCCAGGCGAAGGTGTCACTTGACAAACTGCCTGGCATACTGGAATGCTTGGCTCCCGGAATGACGCTGAAGAAAAATAATTTACTAACCATGCTGGCACCAAAGTTTTCCATTTTCCCCGCCTGGATCGCTCGTGGCTTAATCGGCAAGTCGAGTAGATTATCGCTGTGTATTTTGATTACGATACTGAGTACGGGTTCTTCTTTTCTTCATGCCCAGATAAGCAATCCACTGGAAAACGATTCCCGCGCCGCCAGAGCCGGGGGAGTTTTGTTCAGGTCTCAGTGCGCCACCTGTCATGGTGCCGACGCCGGTGGCATTCAGGGAATAGATGCGCCTGATCTCAGGCAGTTGTGGTCGGTTGGCGAGCGCAGTGACGAACAGGTTTTCAACACCATCAAAAATGGTGTGTCTGGAAGCATCATGCCGGCCCATCCGTTTCCCGATACCGAGATATGGATGCTGGTAACCTATTTGCAGAGTGTGGCACCTGTTGTCGAGTCTCTGGCTCCCGACGGCAACGCCAGCCAGGGGCGCGCTTTATTTACCAGTCATTGTAGTGAATGTCATAGCATAAGCGGTAGCGGAGGGACACTGGGGCCGGACTTGTCTCTGGTCAGTCGCAGTCGTTCCCGTCAGGCCCTGGTAAATGCGGTTCGCAGCCCCAGCCAGGCTATTGCCTCCGGTTTTAAGCCGGTTAACTTGATGACTGCGGATAATCAGGCTGTAACCGGTGTTATTAAGAGTGAAGATGCGTTTTCCATTCAGGTTATGGATACCAACCAGAACCTGCGGGGCTTTCAAAAATTCGCGTTGCGCAATTTGGAATACCCGGTTGCGTCATTGATGCCGGTTTTCGATCAAGCCAGGCTGTCTGACCAGGAGTTGGAAGATATCCTGAGTTTCCTTGCTACGCCGCAGAATAATTGACAGCTGACAAAAATTTTCGCGAATGCGTATTGTGACAAAAAATCCCCATCAGCAAGAGGCAAAAGTTATGACAGCACAGCAACGCGCGGGTAAACAGTTACTGGTGTTAGCCGCTGTCATCTTCTTGTGGCCGGCCACGTCTATGGCGCAGTCCAGCCAGACTGACAATGGTCCAGACTATAACGATATCTTGCAAGGCTTCGCTGATCCAGAGCGCTGGTTAACCTACTCCGGGGACTACAGTGGCAAGCGCCACAGTCCATTGACCCAGATAGCCCCAGATAATGTTGGACAATTGCGTCCGATCTGGACGTTTCAAACTGGCACTACCACTCGTGGCAGGGGATTTGAAACTACGCCCTTGGCAGATAACGGAATTCTCTATGTCACCGGGTCTAATAATTACGCCTGGGCAATAGATGCCCGGTCCGGCCGGGCTTTCTGGCAATATCGGCGCAATCTTCCCGATGATCTTACTTATGGATCAAGCGCGCCGGTCAACCGCGGATTCGGCATGCTTGGCAATCAGTTGTTTATGGTCACCCTGGATGCTCATCTGCTGTCATTTGATCGTCGTAATGGGCAGATTCTGTGGGATGTCGAATTGGCGGATTACAAGGTTGGCTATGCAGCCACCTTGGCGCCGCTGGTTATCGACAACAAGGTGATTGTGGGCATTTCCGGCGGCGAATATGCGACCCGTGGTTTTATTGATGCCTATGACCCGGTCACCGGTGAGCGTCTGTGGCGCTTTCATTCCATCCCTGGGCCTGGGGAGCCTGGCAGTGAAACCTGGCCAGATGACGCCGAGGTCCTGGCAAAAGGTGGTGGTGGAACCTGGATGAACGGTAGCTACGACCCGCAATTGAACTTGATCTATTGGGGAGTAGGTAATCCCAACCCGGATTATTTTGGCGACATCAGGCCAGGCGACAACTTGTATTCAAACTCGATCGTGGCGTTGGAGGCTGATACTGGGCAACTACGCTGGCATTACCAGTTTACTCCCCACGACATCAATGATTGGGATTCCAATCACATGCCGGTACTGGCTGACATCGACTGGCAGGGCTTGCCCCGGCGGGTGGTAATGGTAGCCAATCGCAATGGCTTTTTTTACGTGCTGGATCGCGTCAATGGTGAGTTATTGCTGGGAAAACCATTTACAGCAACCACCTGGGCGCGAGAACTGGATGACAATGGCAGGCCCGTTGTATTAAATGACGGCAGCCAGGGTTGCCTGCCGGATCCGTGGGGCAGTACTAACTTCATGCCACCCTCGTTCTATCCTGGACTGGATCTGTTTTTTATCACCGCAAGGGAAACCTGCGCGACCTTTGTCCCCGAGGAGCCGCAATACATTCCGGGGCGGCAGTCTACTGGTGGGGTGGTGCTTATCGACAGCGAACAGGGATACGGGGCATTGCGCGCTGTGGATATACACAGCGGTGATTTGAAGTGGGAATTCACCTACCCTTCACCTACCTTTGGCGGCATCATGACTACCGAGTCAGGATTGGTATTTGCTGGCGATCACGAAGGCAATTTCATGGCCTTTAATGCCGAAACCGGCGAAAATCTCTGGCATTACCAGACTGGTTCTCGAATCTGGGGTGCGGCACCGATGACATTCATGTTGGACGGCCGACAAATCGTGATGATTCCTTCTGGCACAACTCTGACAGCTTTTGCCTTGCCCGAATCGCAATAGTTGCAACGGCTGCCTTCGGGTTTCGCGGTGTTATCGGCCCGCGGCTTCCCGTCCGATGCTCAGTGCTCTGCTGGCGCCGGAAGATAATCCACCGTCTGCTCCCACGGTGACAAATCGAAATCCTTCTTCGACACGCTGTTGCACGGTGTTGGCATTAGTGGTTATTGCACAGGGGACGTCGTTTTCCAGGCAGGCGGCCAACACGGTTTGAATAGCTTCTTCGACTTGTGGCGCTGCCGGACTTGCATAGCCCATGGAGGTGCTTAGATCCGAGGGTCCAATAAAAATCCCCCCCAGCCCCGGCACAGCAATGATTTCATCGATATTGGCTACGCCATCTGGTGATTCGATAAACATAATGGCCAGTAACTCGCCCTGGGGGTCAAGGGGCCAGACATCGGCGCGGGCATGGTAATCTGAAATTCCCCAATACCACATGGCATTGGAGGGATTGCGTCCGCGCAGGCCAGCAGGTTCAATATCCGGCGCGTCATTGTATTGTGGGTAGCGCGTTGCTCTGACCGCAAGTTCCGCCTGCTCCCGGTTATGTATGGCAGGGAACATGATGCCATAGACCCCTACGTCCAGTACTTGTTTAGCCTGGGCTATCAGTTCTTCGGCACCGCCTGCCGCAGGTACGCGCACAAATGGCACAACATCGGGTTGTAAATTTCCCTTTTCAACAATAGTGCGCTTGTCGGTCATTCCAAGCAGGAACTGGCGCAGTCGCTCGACATCAAAGGGTGCGTGTTCCATGTCGATCATGATGAAGTCAAGGCCGGAAGACGCCATTGAGCGGGCGTTATTCAGCGAATAATCGAAAGACAGCAGGCCGAATGCCGGTTGTTGATTTTCGAACAGCTCAATCAGTTTGTTAATCCTGGTGCCTTGCTGAGCAAAGACCGCTACAGGCGCACTGAGAGCTGCCAGCAGTGCCAGAAAAGTGAGTCGTCTTAATAGGTAGTTGTGCATATTGATTCCATTTATTGTTGTTAGTGAGACGAAAACCCTCACTTTGTTGGTAGATTGTGTCGAAAATCCCTTGCCAAAGATAGATTGGGCTACCATCGCAGAATCACCGGGTTGAGTGCAAGGCTACTTAATGAGCCAGCAAGTGAAACCACTATTTTATCCATGTAATTGCTAATAATAGGAGTGATTTTTTGGACATTGGCCCGGAATATACTTATTCTAAACAGGCTTGTACGATTGCGATAGAAGCTTCAGGCTGATGTCCTGAACCCATACAGGTTCATTATTAGAATTTACCGTTCCTGTTAGTCTTGAGAATATAAAAAATAGGGAGTCTGAGATGCGTGCCAAAACCCTTCTCACCATTATTGCTCTTTCGGTTCCACTCATTGCGTTGGGCCAGGCCCATGATGCCAGTGTCGCCAATCACCAGCCGCATTACTATGACATAACGGATTACGGTATAGATCCGCAAAATGTCACCTATGCCGATCATATCGCTCCAATTCTGCAGCGCAGCTGTCAGAGTTGCCACCGCCCTGGTGGCGGTGGCCCAATGTCCTTGTTGAGCTTCGATGAGGTGCAACCCTGGGCCGCCATTATCATGTACAGAACGGCAATTCGTGATCGCATGGGGGCCATGCCGCCGTTTTTCCTGGAAAAAGATATTGGCATTGACGGCTTTAAAGAAGATTCATCTTTATCTGATCTCGAGCTGGCCATGATTCAGGCCTGGGCCAGCAATGGGGCGCCACGCGGTAATCCGGCGAATGAGCCCGAACCATTAGTGTGGAACGATAGCGACGCCTGGACTCTGGGTGAGCCGGATCTGGTGCTGCGTGGTCCGGATATGACCCGTCCCGCAATTGGTCCTGACTGGTGGGGTGATATTGGCCTGGTTCCAACCGGCCTGACCGAAGACAGGTATGTTAAGTCAATTGAAGTGCGGGAACTTAACAATATCCCGGTAGATGAAGGTACCAACACCGTCGGCGGACGTTACATTTTCCACCATATGACTTATGGCAGCGGGGTACTTAACGATCAGGGTACCGCTATTGATCCAGAAACCCGTGTCAGCTGGCCTATCCACGAAGTCGGCCGTAACGCGGATATTTTTTCGGAGAAGGCGGGGCGCCTGTTAGCGGCCAATTCAGCCTTGCACCTGAATGCGGCACACCTGCACTCCAATGGTCGTGAAACCACCGGCCACCTGGAGTTCGGGATAACTTTCTTTCCCCTCGGTTATGAGCCTCAGTACACACGCAGAGGGCCTCGCACCGGAAACGGCATAGACCTGGATATCGTGCCTAATAAGGCTGGCCAGGAAGTGCACAACTACGTTGTATTACAGGAGCATACCAAGATCATGGCATTTGAGCCCCATCTTCATGCTCCAGGTGTCCGCATGTGCATGGAGGCGATCTGGGGCCACAACAATATCACCCTTAACTGTGTTGGATACGATCACAACTGGGTGAAGCAATATGTTTATGAAGACGACAAAGCACCTCTGCTGCCAAAAGGTACGATCCTGCATACAATTGCCTATATGGATACCACAGCGGCCAATCCCAATCTGGCTGATGCGCGAAATTGGGCAGGCGGTGGCCGGCGCTCGGTTTCCAACATGTTTATTGACCTTGGCTATTCTGTCAGTTTGACGGAAGAGCAGTTCCAGGCCGAAATGGCATCCCGACGGGCACTGATGCAGAGTCGTAATGAGTATGACCTGGGGTGCCCATTATGCTGGGCACCGGAGCCGGTCAGTGCCAGTGTTGCACAGGGCAATGATTAAGGCAGAAACAAAGGATAGATTACAACAATGAAAAGCAGTTCCTTTATTTCACCCAGCGCCGCTGTGGTGGCTATAGCATGGTTATGTTTGACCGTAAGTCCGGGTGGCGCTTCAGCCCAGGGGCGCCTCATGGTCCTTACCGGCGAAACGGTATCGCCGGCCTTCGAGGGCTGGTGGCCCAATGAAGATGGCTCCTACAAGTTGTTTTACGGGTACATGAATTCCAATTGGGAAGAACATCTTAACGTGCCCATTGGGCCGGACAACTATTTTGCATTTACCGATGCAGGTGGTCTGGATGATCTGCAAGTTGAAGCCTATGATTTCTCCCAGGCTGATCAGGGACAACCGACCCATTTCTATCCCCGGCGCAACCCATTTCTGTTTACTGTTGATGTGCCAGCAAATATTGGCGACCGGGAACTGGTCTGGACGCTTAATTCTAAAGGGCAGATTGCCAGAGCATTTGGTTCGCTGGCACCGGATTACCGTATAGATCCCCAGGTTATTTCCACCGAAGTAGGTGGGGCCTTCGGTTCATTGGATGACCGGTTGCGGGAGAATATTCCGCCGGACCTGCGAGTTGAAGGAGAAGCATACCGAACGGTCAGAGCTGGGCAGCCTCTGGACCTGGCAGCAATTGCACATGACCCCGACAACTTGCCGGAAAGATCCAGCCGACCAATACCAAGTACTCCGGAGCAGATATACCGACCACCCTCATCGCTGACTGCACAGTCGGGGCCGGGATTGCGTTTTTCCTGGACGGTATATCGAGGTGATGCGCAGTTGGTGACATTTGACCCGGTTCAGTTTAAGACGTATACCGATACACGGGTTTATGCAAATTCTCCCTGGTCGCCACCGTTTATAATTCCGGAGGTACCGGAAGATAACCGCTGGGCGTCAAAAGCTATATTTAGTCAGCCCGGAGAATATGTACTGCGAGGTATAGCCAGTGACGGATCAATGTTCACTTATCAGAATATCTATGTCACGGTAACTGAGTAGAATTATCGATTTTTGGATGCCGCGTGCATCAGGCCGAGGTTGGCGATCCAGTCCCTGGTCTTTTAAGTGAGGGTAAATTATTCGCTGTCGGAAACTGGGTTCGACATGAGATTCGACAGGTTGACACTGGTGAATTTGGATCTCGAGTCACAATTTTTTTATCAATGAATTAAGCCAGATTGCAATGGCAACTAATTGCCACAGCAATCTACTATTGAGGAGTTATCATGAGTATACGAATTTCCACTCTGGGCATAACACTGCTTATTGGGATACTGGGCAGTCAGGTTATTGCTCAAACCGGGAACGCGCGGGAGCCGATTGGACCAAGCCCTTACGAAGTCGTGTCGCTCTGGCATAAACCATTTGCCGAAGAAGGCTTTGCGTTTGGTGGTGCCTCCGGTGTTTACGCAGAATCCCCTGACCGCATCTTCCTGGCCCAGCGTGGCGAAACAGTACTGCCTTATCCGATTCCAGATGATTTTCTAGGGTTTGCTGGTCACATGGGGCTTAATGTGTTGAGAGATACCAACCGGCGGGTTTGGAATCATTGTCTGTATACCTTAAACGCTGATGGTGAAGTGTTGGAAATGTGGGATCACTTTGACTACCTGTGTGAGGGTTCTGATGGCCCAGGGCCCCATCGCTTGCGGGTCAGCCCATACGACTCGGAACAAAAGATCTGGTTGATAAATGAAACCTTCCACCAGATATACGTATTCGCCAATGATGGCAGTGAGTTGCTTGCAACTTATGGTGAAAAGGGTGTCTCCGGTGACGACGAAACCCACTTCGGACGCCCACAGGACGTCGCCTTTATGCCAGACGGCCGCATCCTGGTAGCCGACGGTCTGGATAACAATCGCATTATCGTGTTTGATAATGATATGAATTACATCACCGAGTTCGGCAGTGCAGGCACCGGCCCTGGTGGAACCAACACCATCCATTCAGTTGCTGTGGGTCCGGATAACCGAATCGTTGTGCTGGATCGGGCCGGAGGCGGCGTCAATATCTGGCGCTATACAGATAACCCGATGGAGTTTAACTTCGAGCGACGTATCGATGATCTTACTCTGCCGTTGGATGTCATCGTCAACGAGAATGATTTTTGGATTACCGACCTGGGTCCACTGCGGTTTGTAAACTATGATTTTGAAGGTAATCTCAAGTACACCTGGCTGGTGCCACTGGAACTACCGGATGGTTATATTGAGGTGCATTCTTTTAGCATTGATTCTGATGGTAACCTTTACGGTGGTGACAACCAGTATGGTCGTTTACAGAAATGGGTGCCCAAGCCGGACTCTGGGCCGGAGCTTTTGATAGAGCAACCCTGGTACCAGCGCTGAGGGGATACTCCTGACTCAGGTAAAAAATTACCTGTAGTCCGATAAATTTGACTCGCAAAAAACGCCAGCCCGATATTTCGCGCTGGCGTTTTGCTTTTATAGGAAAGCAAGAATAATCGTGTCAAATGTTGCCTAGGTTTTTATTGGACATAAACGCTGTGCTCCAGGCACGCTACTTTAAACTTCCCTGCTAAGTTATAATTTCGCCATGTCGGAGCCAGTTAAATTGACGCCACAATCGACCCTGGTGCCTGCTGTGATTTTTGCAGCCGGCTGGCGGCGTTTCAAAGCAACGGCATTTGGTCTGCCTCAATCTACGCTCTTGGGATCCATATCCGTAACAGCGCCAAGTGGAGCCCAGCTTGCCCACCTGGAGGCTCTATTTACTGAATTTTTTCTACACGATTCGTTGCCAGCGTCCAGCCCCGATCTAAATATTGTCGGGCGGTTTGCGAATCTAATTCTGTTTTCCCTAGGAGCCATTCAACGTCAGCACGGAGTGGCCGTGAGCAATAAGTTTATCGTGCTCGATAGGAAGCCCAATGGGGATAAGACTGAATTCAAAGTGGCGATACCTTGTGTCGATATCCGAGCGACAGAGTATGCCCGGCAGTGGGTTCTTGACAGTTTACGGTTGCTCCAATCTCCAGCGCACGAAACCGATCTGCAATTGACGTTACTCGATGGCAAAGTAGATGAGTATCAAGAGAAATTCAAACTCTATAAGGAAGCCGGTATTAACAATTACAATATCCTTCTGGCAGCCTATCGTCTTGGTATTCCGGTTCGAAAATTGCAACGTCGCCTGATTCTTCTTGGTATAGGAAAACACGCTCGTATGCTGGATAGTACTGTTACTGACAGAACCAATCCGCTCGGGGTGCAACTGGCGCGAGACAAGTGGCGATCAGCACAGACTTTAATCCGCTCGGGCCTGCCCGGAGCTACGCAGTTAAAAGTCAGTAGCAGGGATGAAGCAGTAAGCGCAGCGCAGAAACTTGGTTATCCTGTAGTAGTGAAACCCGCTGACAAGGATCGTGGGGCTGGCGTATTTGCAAATTTGCGAGACGCCAGGATGGTCAGTAATGCCTTCAACGAAGCAGCTTCGATTTCCAACAATATACTGGTTGAAAAATGGGTGCCAGGGTTTACTCATCGATTAACTGTTTTTAATGGCAAACTGGTCAGGGTGACAAAAAGAATTGCCGGCGGTGTGGTGGGTGACGGTTTCAATAATGTTGAGAGTCTGGTTGCAGCATGGGTCCAGGATCGTGAAAATCGTCGCCGTGCCAGACGATTGGGGAAACCGCTAATGGCCTTGGATGAAGAGGCATTGGAATTGCTGTCCCTGGACGGCAAAGACAAGCACTATACGCCGACTGAGGGTGAATATGTCCGCCTGCGCCGCCGCGACAACATCAATTCAGGTGGCACAAATGAACACTATGAGCCTGACGAGATACATCCCGACAATCAGCGGCTGGCAATTGATATAGCCGCTATCTTCCGCCTGGATTTTGCCGGCATTGATTTGATTATTACCGATATTAGAGAGTCCTGGCTGCAAATAGGTGGACTGGTTTGCGAAGTTAACGCACAGCCTCAGGTAGGAGGGGGGACAACGCACGATATCTATGATGAGGTGCTGAACTCCATGGTGGAGAGCAAAGGTAAAATTCCCTGCCATCTTGTTGTGTGCCCGGCTAATCCTGAAACTAAAAAGAGCATTCTGGACGGGCTGATGTCCGAAACTGAGGGCAAAGGAATAGCCGACCAGTCCGGTTTGTGGGTCAATGGATCACAAGTTTCTGCTGGATTTCAATGTGCTCTTGATGCTATCTACGCTTTATTTTTAAGGCCTGATGTCATCAGTTCGGTATGCATTGTTACTGCCGATGAATTATTACAAACCGGGCTACCCATACCAGAGGTTGATAAAGTCAGCGTCTACAGGAGTGTCTTGTCTGCGGCTGAATTGAACAAGATGGCTGAACTTGAGTTCTTGCTGAACGGTCTCGCAATCGACTATCTATGATGTATTCCCAGGAAACACCTATTGCATCTATCTTCACTTAAATTATTGTATTGCGTCCTGATTGGACTGGGCATTCTGCTTGCGCCGGGCGTTTCACAGGCGGCTTCGGCATGTGAAAACTATTTCTCAGGCGAGAGAGCGACCCTGGTAGTTCCCTTCAGTGCTGTTGGCGGCAACGATGCATATGCTCGTTTATTTGCGCCGGTACTGGCAGCGCTAATTGACTCACGGGTTGTGGTACGGAATATTCCGGGAGCTGGGGGAATGATCGGTGCAAGTACTGTGGCAGCAGCAGAACCGGATAGCCTGGTAATGGGAGTATTTGATCCGGTGAATCTGATTGCTGCGAAACTATCAAGCCAGGACGCACCGGAATTAAGTCGTTTTAGTTTTCTCGGGGCTTTTAATATTGACGCAACTGTCTGGGCCGGTCGTGCTGCCAGTCTCGAGTCATTGGCCCAGACGGGTACAATTGTGGTGGGGCAGAGTAGCTACTCCATGATAAGCCGGATTCTATTACCTGCTGTTGCGCTTGGTTGGTCGGTCGAATCAGTGAGCGGATACTCCGGCACAGCTGATGCGTGGTTGGCGATGTTACGCGGTGAAACTGATATAGCCTATTCGCCTGCGGTGGTAATGCGAAATTATCTGGATGCAAATTCTGACGCTTCTGTACTGCTCTCACTCAGCAAAGGGCCAAATGTTTTATTCCCGGCCGCGCCTTATCTCGGCGGTCCCGGAGGATTGGTAGAACGTTTAAGTGCTGGATTGGATGAAGAGGTGCGTCAACGACGCTTGAACTACGGAGAGTTGGCGGTTGAACTAAATCAATCCTTCAGAGCTATAGCAATAACGAGTGGGATCTCAGCAGAAACTATGGCGTGTCTTACCCAGGCTGTCCATCAGGTATTGATCAGTGACCAATTACAGCGTGTTGCCGAGCAACAGAATCTGATCTTGCAACCTGTTTCGGGTGCAGATATAAGTGCAACTCTGCAAAGGATTAATGATCTGGTGTTGGAAAATATCACCGAAATCCAGACTCTGGCCGATGTCTGGACTAGATAATTAGAGTAATAAGGCAGACAAATCGATGGTTTTCAAATGTGACGTCGTTAGTAGGCTCCTCTCAGTCAGATTCCTCGCACCGTTACTTACTGCGGTGCTGCTGTTATTCTCCGGCCAATCACTGGCAGCAGCGGCAACCGAAGAGTGCCGGGATCTTTTTGCCAACCGGCGTCTGACACTTATAGTGCCCTATACCCCGGGAGGGGGTTACGACACCTACGCCCGCTTATTCGCAACTGTATTTGCGGAGCGAACCGGAACTCGAGTGGTGGTAAGGAATATCACTGGTGCCGGCGGCATGATAGGCATTCGAACCATTGCTGAAAGCAATCCAGACAACCTGGTGCTTGGGATCATCAATCCGATCATATTGCTGGATTCAAAGGTCGTCGGACTAAGCCTGCCAGATTACGATGCTTTTGCTTATCTGGGTGCCGTCATTACGGATACTGCTATTGCCGTTAGCGTAAGCGAAGCTGACCTGGCAACTACCATTTCGATGGGTTCAGTAGTTGGCGCCGTCGATACCGAATTGATCCGTACCCAATTGGCGGCTGAGGCACTTGGATGGCCTATACGCATCGTGCGGGGTTATGCAGGTTCTTCCGATCGTTGGCTGGCCCTTCTGCGCGGTGAGATTGATGCCCTGTTTGGAACCACTGAGTCTATGGGGAACCGGGTTAGAAATTCGCCCGAAACCAAAGCACTGCTCTCATTGACAGAGGGCCCCAATAGTGAGTTCCCCGAAATCCCTTATCTCTCCGGCGCGGGCAGCGTGGTTGACATTGGCACCAGGGAACTTGCGCCGTCAGAACGCGAGGCCAGGATACATCTGGCATACCTGGCTGCCAAGCTAAGTGTTAAACCCCGCGCCATCGCGGTAACTGCCGCAGTTAATTCCCTAAGCCACGGCTGTCTGGTAGAAGCGGTGGAGGACACTCTGTTCAGTGAAGCATTAAGCCAGGCTTCCAATACCCAGGCCTTGCAGTTTGAACCGACAACAGCGGCTGAGGTGAATCGCATCGTCGCAGAGGTAAACGAATTGATGGTTGAGAATAGTCAGTTGTTGCAAACCACTTTCCGTGAACTTCAAAGTGGACGCTAGTGGAGATTCGTTACTTGCATAAATCCAGAGCGGATTAAAGTGCCAGATGCCGTATTTTGAGTCGCTAGGCGCTGGAGCTGGCATTGTATTTTCCTGGCCAGGCATATTGATTCCGGTAATGGGAACATTACTGGCAATGATCACTTCGTTTCTTCCGGGGGTGGGCAATACCAGCATGGCTGTGCTTTTGCTGGTTTTGACAATCGGTTGGGAGAATGAATCGGTTCTACTGCTGTTCGGTGCCATCACTGGTGGCGCCACCTTCATGGGCTCTATTACAGCCATCTTGTTCAATATCCCGGGCAGTGTTTCCAGTACCCCGACTCTACTGGATGGTTTTCCGCTGGGACAGCGAGGTTACCCGAAAACCGCTATTGCCTGTGCCGCTACTGCTTCAGCGGTCGGATCACTGGTAGGCGTCCTGATACTTTTAATCCTGTTGCCAATAGTGCGGCCTTTCCTGTTGGAGTTCGGACCGCTGGAACGGTTGCTGGTTGGTATCTGGGGTTTGCTTACAATCGTATCCATGCCAACCAGTTCGCCATTGAAAGCGGCCTTTATGGCGATGCTGGGGTTACTGGTTGCAATGGTTGGGGTAGCCCCTGATACCGGACTGCCACGCTGGAGTTTCGGTTCACTTTCCATGACACAGGGTTTTGGATTAATTCCGGTGTTACTGGGAGTGTTTACCATAACCGAATTGATAACCTGGATGCGCACCGTAGATCTGCACAAGGCAATACCTGACCAAACTGCCGATGATGATTCCATTGGCAATGGCGTGCGTGCGGTTTTCAGGTTTCCCGGATTGACCGCCAGATCTTCTATATTGGGGACTGTCGTCGGGATGATCCCGGGGGTTGGTGGTACCGTGGCAGGGTTTGTGGCCTACGGCCAGGCGGTACAATCAGCCAAGGGAGATACATCGCAATTTGGTCAGGGTGACATCCG